>SXGQ01429773.1_pt1 | contig 13597 bp, 18 predicted proteins | sample 3178371 | NCBI WGS metagenome assembly SXGQ01 (sample SAMN11356859, study PRJNA531348) | freshwater metagenome | isolation source: freshwater sample F1-20 | place: China: Fuxian Lake, Yuxi | collected 2017-12-25
GATCGCCATCGAGCAGGGCGATGCTGGCCGGGGCGCGACGATGCTCGCGGAGTGGAGCGCGGCCATGCTGCCGCCCGGGCAGGCCGATGCCAAGCCCTGACCCGATCGCGGTCATTCAATTGCGTCAGCGCGTTCTGAACGCCAGCGCGGCGGAGCAGCCGCACATCCGCGCCGCCTTCGCCCAGTCGTTCACCGCGTGGGCCGACGCGACTGCGTGGACATTCCGCGTCAAGGAGGTGGGCGATGACGGGCGCGAGCGCCCGGTGCGCCAGCCCCATGTTCCGTTCACGCTGTGGCCTTGCCAGCGCCGCGCAGCCACCGAAGTCATCGAGGGCATCGAGGCTGGCCGCGATGTCGTGATCCGCAAGAGCCGCGACATGGGCGCATCGTGGCTCGTCTCCGCCATCGCCGTGTGGGGCTGGATGTTCAGGGGCTGGCAGTCGCTGCTGGTCAGCCGCGTCGAGGACCTCGTCGATCGCACGGGCGACCCCGACTCGCTCTTTTGGAAACTCGACTACCTTTTGAGCAGCCAGCCACGGTGGCTGCTGCCTTGCGACCCGGACGCGCTCGCCAAGGGCGGCGCGTTCCGCCAGCACATGGTGCTGCGCCACCCGGAGTCGGGCGCGACGATCACCGGGCAGGCCAGCACTGAACACATCGGGCGCGGTGGTCGCCGCACCTTCGTCCTCTTCGACGAGTTCGCGGCGCTCGACAACGCGGCGGCGGCGTGGCGCAGCGCGGCGGACTGCACATCGTGCCGCGTCGCGAACAGCACGCCCATCGGCGCAGGCAGCGAGTACTCGCGGCTGGTAGCGACGGCGAGGACCAGCGGCGAGCCGCGCCTGATCGAGTTGATGTACTGGGACCACCCGGAGAAGGGCGAGGGCGCGGAGCAGCGCATCGACGAGGACGGCACGGTCACCGGGTTCGCAGGCTCGCCGTACACGTGGTCGCCATGGCTGGCGGAGCAGGCGAAGCGCCGCGATCGCGTTGACCTCGCGCAGAATGTCTTCGCGGAGTCCGTCGGCAGCGGCGCGGCGTTCTTCCCGTCGCACATCGTGACGAAGCACCGGGACACGCACGCGTCGGACGCGAAGCGGTGCGAGATCGTTCGCGGCAAGTTGGTGCGCGAGCCGCAGGGGCGATGGCGGGTGTGGGGAGACCCGACCAAGGCGACGGAGTATGTCGCGTTCATCGACCCGTCGCACGGCACGGGCAGCGCGAACAGCGCGGTGTGCATCATGGACGCGACGGCTCGCCGGGTGGTGGCGGAGTTCGTGGACCCGAACATCTCGACCTACGACCTCGCCTTGGAGGTGTCGAACGCGGCGCGTCGTGTGTGGCGGGGCAGGCGAGCCACGCTGGTGGGCTGGGAGACCAACGGCCCGGGTGCGACGCTCCAGCACGACTTTGAGCGAGCGCAGTACCCGGCGATCTACAGGCAGCGGCAGACGGGGACCACAAGCGAGCGAGCGACCCGCCGGGTGGGGTGGACCAGCACGAAGCGAGCGAAGCGTCAGTTGCTGGGCGACCTTGCCCGTGCGTTGGCGCAGGGCGAGGTGGTGGTGACGAGCGGGGAGGCGCTGGACGAGATGCTGGAGTATGTGATCCTCGACGACGGCAGCATCGAGGCAGGCAGCAGGCGTGACGAGGCGAGCGGTGCGAGGGAGGCTCACGGCGACCGGGTGATTGCGTTGGCTGGTGCGTTCATGCTCTGCGGCGAGGCAGGCCCTGCCGTGGAGGAGGAGAGCGAGTACGGGGCGGACACGCTGGGATCAATCTTGAAGCACGATGACGTGACTCGCGAGTGGTGACGGTAGGGTGGTGTGCATGGCAAAGAAGACTGTCAAGTTGAGTGTCGGTCGCGGCGAGAAGTTGCCTTCGTCCCGTGGTGCTGGTCTGACGGCGAAGGGCCGTGCGAAGCACAACCGGGAGACGGGGAGCAACCTGAAGGCGCCGACGAAGGACAAGGACAACCCGCGTCACAAGTCGTTCTGCGCTCGATCCCGGTCGTGGACTGGGGAGCGCGGCAAGGCAGCGCGTCGTAGATGGGGATGCTGACATGGCGAAGAAGAACTCACTGGTGGGCAACATCAACCGTCGCAAGAAGGCTGGGACTAGCCGGACCAAGTCGAAGTCAACGGTCAGTGCCAAGGCGTATGCGGCGATGAAAAAGGGCTGGAAGTAGTGCCGCACGAGTGGACGGTCAGGCGAGAAAGCCGGAATGTCCACGTTGTGGAGGTTGACGGGGGGATGTCGATCCCTGCGTTCGAGCATTGGGTGTTGCTGTCGAGCGATAGGCACCACGACTCGACGCACGCTGACTGGGACTTGGAGCGCAAGCACCTTGACGAGGCCGTGGTGCGGAACGCCACGGTGGTCGATAACGGTGACCTGTTCGATGTTATGGGCGGGAAGTGGGACCCGAGATCACCTAAAGGCAGTCTGCGACAGGAGTTAGCGTGCGCTCCTGACTACCTCGACGCTGTCGTGCGCCATGCGTCGGAGTTCTACAGCCCGTACGCGAAGCAGTTCGCGGTGATTGGTCGTGGGAACCACGAGTCGTCTATTACCAAGCGGCACGAGATTGACCTGACGGAGCGTCTGTGCGCGAGCATGGCGCAGGCTAGTGGGGTGCCTGTCCATGCTGGAGGGTACGGCGGGTGGGTAGTTTTCCGGGTCACGATTCACAAGACCAAGCAGTTCGTGCTTCGTCTGCGCTACTTCCATGGCAGTGGTGGTGGTGGTCCGATGACCCACGGGGTGTTGGCGACAAGACGGATGGCGTCGTGGTTGCCGGATGCCGATGTGGTGATGTGCGGCCACACCCATGACCACTGGCATGTCAAGTTGATGCAGGAGCGGTTGGTCAAGTTCAAGGGCAAGTACGACATTCGGCTGGCAGAGCAGCACCATGTGCGGACGCCGACCTACAAGCAGGAGTGGGATCCTGCCGGCGGGTGGCATGTCGAGACTGGCAAGCCTCCGAAGCCGCAGGGTGCGATGTGGATGAGATTGCAGGTGCAGAAGGGTGGCGTCGATGGGTACCACCTCGTCGCGACTTTCGTGGAGGCGTCGTGATTCTTTCGGTGCTGCCTCTTGAATTGCGGTGTCGTCTGGTTAGATGTGTCTGCCAACGCGGATGGCATTCAAACTCAACACGGGGATCCGCACCCCAGATCAAGGATTGACATGAAGAAGATGAGCAAGGTTGCCGGTAGCGGCATGGCGAAGAAGGCTGCTGGCAAGGCTGGCATGATGATGACCACCAAGGCCGGCGTGATGAAGAAGGGCAAGAAGAAGTGATCATTCGTGTGGGCGGCACTTATCTCCCAGTCGATGCGATTGACCGCATTGACGACAACGGCACGAAGGTGTCGGTGTGGAGCGCAGGTCGCTCATACGAAGTGATCGGTGACGGTCGTCTGGAAGTCTTGAGTCAGGTCGAGTTGCTGATCCCCCGGATCCAGAACCCGTCCAAGTCGGAGTCGGTCAACGAGTTCGCCCAATTCAAGGGCAGAAAGAAGGCATGATGTACGGCAAGAAGTCTGGCGGAGGATGTTCAAGCACCCGTAGGGGCAATGGCGGCGGCAAGGGCGGAGCCAAGGGTGGCGGCTACGGCGGTGCCAAGGGCGGCGGCAAGAAGGGCGGCGCCAAGCGATGATGAAGTTCGATCTGGATTCGCTGGTGCGCGAGATTGACAGCGCGGAATCGTTCCGCGACAGTCACCTCGTGGAGTGGCGGAACCTGATCGAACGGTTCCACGGGCCGTCCTATCGCGAGTCTCGCGAGCAGTTGGACGACCCAGAGAACTTCATTCTGGAGTATGTGGCGCTGTTGCTGCCACGCATCGTGCATGACAACCCAACGGTGCGCGTGAAGAGTGCGCGTCCAGTCAGCCAGTCGATGGCTGCTGGTGTTTTGCAGGTGGGCCTGAATCGTTGGTCCAAGATGGTCGGGATCCGCAATGTGCTTGAGCGCATCGCGACGGACATGCTGCTTGCGTACGGCGTGGCCCTGACCGTCAACGAGCCTCGCAAGGGCTATGTGCCGTCAACGCAGGAAGACCCGTATCTCCCACGGGTCTACCGCGTTTCCCCGGATCGGTTCTTCATCGACCCGGCGGCGACACACCTTGACGAGGCCCGGTACATGGGCCACTGCTGGATCACCGACCGTGACGACCTCTTGGCGCAGGCCGAGAGCGACAAGACATGGGACAAGGATGTGATCGAGCAGGTGGCCGCGAACAGCGGGGTGTCTGATGTCCGTTCTGACATCGAGATTGACCGCAACATCCCAGACCGCAAGGAACTGGTGGTGTACGAGGTCTGGGTGCCTGAACTGCATGACGAGGCGGCGCAGTTGATCGACGCCATGACCGACCGTGCCATGTTCAACGGCACGATCTACACGGTCGTAAAGGGCCAGTCGCAGAGCGGCAAGAAGGCGAACATGGGCATGGCCCGTGCGCCGCGACCGTACTACGGACCCCGTGGTGGACCGTACAGCCTGTTCGGTGCATACACGGTGCCGGACGACCCGTACCCGCTGTCGCCCATCATGGCGCTGATGCCGCAGATTGACGACGTGAACATGCACCTGCGGTCGATGCGATACAGCGCGGCTGCGTACAAGCGCATCCTTGCGGTAGATGCCCGTAACGCCAAGATGGCGCAGGACATCCGTGACCGTGAGGACCTGTATGTCGTGCTGGCCGACAACATGGACCCGGACAACCTGCGGACCATTGAGGTCGGCGGGATCACCCAGCAGCAGGTCCAGTATGCGTCGATGGCCCAGAACCGTCTGGACCGGGTGTCTGGAATCCACGACGCGATGCGCGGCAACATTAGCGGCACCGCTACGGCGACCGAGGTCAGCGTGGCAGAGAGCAGCAGCGGGATGCGTATCAGCCACCTGAAGCGACAGTTTCAGGAGTCGGTGAACAAGGTCATGCGGTCTGCCGCATGGTTCATGTTCAACGACGAGAAGGTCGTCTTCCCGGTCGGGGAGGACGGCATCGCCATCATGGGCGAGCCAGAGCCGATCTTCAGCGCGTCGGCAATGGTCGGCGTGTTCGACGATCTGGACATCGACATCGAGGCGTACAGCATGGAGCGGGTCAGCGAAGCCCTGCTCCAGCGCCGGTCGATCGAGTTGCTTCAGGTCATCGGCAACGTGTCGCAGGCGGTCGTTCAGGCTCCCCACGTGGACTGGAAGCAGGTGCTTCAGGTGGTCGGAAACGCCATGAACATGCCCAATCTGGGCGACATGATCGACATGAGGGCGGTCAACCAAATGCGCCAGCAGGTCCAGCAGGCCCAGCAGGCCGCTTCCCAGCCGGCGCCGAATCGTGGCATGTCGCAGATTTTGGACGAGGTTGAGGCCCGTCGCTGATGCCGCTGTATTCTTTTATTGACGAGTCCACCGGCGAGACCATCGAGTTGCAATACTCGATGCGTGAGGCGCCGAGCATTGGATCAACCGTCGAAGTCGATGGGCGAACGCTGACCCGGGTGGTCTCTGACTATCAGGTGGACGACGGTCGCAACCGCTCCCAGTACCCGTATGTCTCGTCGAGCCTGCCTCGTAACCTCGCAGGATGCTCAACGAATAGCCAAGGCAAGCCAGTGATCATGTCCCGTAGGCATGAGAAGGAAGTCATGGCAAGACACGGGTATGCGAAGGAGTAGGACAGCGTGGCTGAACCCAATGACACGGAAGTTGAACTGACGCCGGATGAGCCGGTACAATCGAGTGAAACGCCAGTCGAGGCAGCGGCAGAAGATGCTGTTGCTGGCAGCGTATCGGAAGAAACCCCCGCAAGGGACGCCGACGACGATGTCTTGGATCGACTGCTGGGTGCAGAGGAGCGGAAGGAGGAACCCGCTCCTGTAGCCCCAGATGCTGACCTCGATCGGGCATACCAGATCCTCAAGCGCGATGGTGTGCCTGAAGACATCCTGAAGGCTGCGTCCAAAGACATGCTGATTGCGTGGTCGGCCAAGGCCGGCAAGCGTCAATCAGACGTCGATGGATACGGCAAGAGGATGAAGGCGCTTGAATCCGAGAACGCCCAGTTGAAGTCAGGGCGCCAGCAGCAGACCGAGGACGAAACCTTTGACGAGGAATCGGAACCCGAGGCCGCAGCAGAAGCGACCGGCAAATACGAGGCCGATGCGGATGGAGCCGAGGACGAACCGCGCCTAAAGGCGCTGTCGGACGAGGTGTCCAAGTTGCGACTGCAACAGCAGGAGCAGCAAATGCGTACGCTCCAAACTCAGGTGGAACAAGCCATTACGTTCGTGCAGGGCCAGTACGGCAACAAGGCCGTTGACTCACGGGCAGTGCTGGACGAGATGGACCGACTGGGTCGAGCGAAACCCGGAACCTTCCCAACCATGATTCATCTGGCGCAGGAAGCGTTCGCGAACGTGGCAGGCCCCGTGGCGGATCCCCGCCGTGTCGGCCAGCCGACGGCACGACCGACCGTAGGCAGGAGCGAGCGTCCAACGACTCCCTCCGACGCCGAGGACGCCGTGCTTGAGGCACTGCTCGATGGACGCGACGTGACTGAGGCCCGACGACTAACCCGAAAGTGAGGCAACTATGCCCGGAACCCCGATTCAGACCTTCAACGACTTCATGAATGCGACTGGTCCCACCTACCTGACCAGCGCTGATCAAGTCATCAACGAGGCCGTCAAGAACACCTACTGCTTCAGCCGCCTTCTCAAGGAGAAGACCAGCGAGGCTACGGTGCAGGGCGGCAACGAGATTCGCGACGTCATCATGTTTGATGACGCCTCGACCTACGACCACTACCTCCCCAATGACACCTTCTCGTGGCGCAACGCCAACGTCACGGACACCGTCCGTGCGCCGTGGCGATTCTCGATCGACCACATGGCGTGGACCGATCACGAAGTAGAACTGAACAGCGGCAGCGGCTCGACCCGTGATTACGTCAAGGCGCAGTACAAGCGTCTGAAGCGGATCAAGGAACAGCGCATGTGGACGTCGCTGACCAACGGCTTCGAGAACGACCTCTGGGCGACCCCCTTCGGCAACTACAGCGAGATGGAAGGCAACGCCGGCAAGTTGCCGTACGGCCTCCCCTCGTTCATCTCCGAAGTTCCGCTCGCCAGCAGCGCGTTCGCTGACCCCCGTGGCGGCGCTCCGCTGGGCTGGACCAACGTGATGAATCTGGACCCGACGGCGGAAAACCGCTGGTCGAACCAGATTTCTTACTACGACCCAGATGCAGCCGACCCAAACACCAAGTTGGCGTCGTACTCCGGCATCGAGAACGCACGAGATGGCAGCACGACTTACAGCGCCACGATCGGCGGTCTTCTGACGGCGTTCGACGAGATGTTCCTCAAGTTGGACTTCCGCACTCCGTCCACCCGGGCCGAGTACTTCGAGAAGCCCAGCATGAACCGGCAGATGATCCTCTGCTCGCGTCTGGGCATCAACAACTACAAGCAGGCCCTCCGTGCGTCGAACGACACGCTCGTGTCCTATCAGGACCCGGCGTACAACGCTCCGACCTACAGCGGGATTGAACTGATGTACTGCTCGAACCTTGACACGGCTGCGATCTACCCGGCCATCGGCGGCGGTGCAGTTCGCACGGCGTCCAACGGTGCGATCAGCGCAGCAAGCACGACTGCTGGTGCAACGGAAGTGAGCGCCTCGACCATCGACAGCGGCGCTCGTTACTGGTGGGTCAACGGCAACTACCTGACCCCCATCTTCCACAGCCGCCGGTACTTCGAGAAGCACGAAGTCCTGCGTCACCCCAACCAGCCCTTCACCTACGTTCAGGTCGTGGACTGCTGGTGGAACCTGTTCTGCAACAGCCGTCAGCGTCAGGGCATCGTCGCCCCGCTCGCGACCTGATCCGTCCTAAGTCAATCAACGGGGGGCTAGGCAACTAGCCCCCCCTCACCTTCAACAACAAGGAACCAACACCCATGCTTCTTGCTCCTACTTCCGGTGACATCGGCGTCCAGCCCCACGGTCACGTGTCTCGCGTCATCAACCGCTCCGGCAGCACCCTCGTCATCGGTGACCTCGTCGTCACCTCGTTCGCTCACGGCAACGTGGTGTACCCCGCCACGACTACCGCTGAGACCCGCCTGACGCCGTTCTCGTCGGTCACTCTGGCCGACGGTAGCCCTGTCACCAAGGGTTACCTTGGCGCAGTGGTTGATCTTGGCAGCGCCAATGGTGCCAACGGCACCGAAGTCGTTGTCCAGTTCGGCGGCATCGTCAAGGCCAAGGCTACGGCCACCGCCGCCATCAGCATCGGAACCGCCCTTGGCGTTTCGGATACCGCTGGTGGGCTTGACACCGGTGGCGCTGCTACCTCGACCTACCCCGCTGCTGTGGCCCTCGAAGCCAAGGCCAGCGGAACTGGCGTGATCAACGTCCTGTTGACTCACGACATCTGGTTCGGCGCTGACGTCTGATCCTGAACCCACAACTTCCGGCTGGCTGGGGGAAACCTCAGCCAGCCGTTTCCTATGCCCACCTTCGCGCAAGTCAAGCGTCACGTTCTGCTCGCGGTCGGCGGGTACCCGTCGCTCGCTGCCGGCCAAACAAATGCCGAGCGGCTTGCCGAGGTGGTCAACCAAGCCGGCCAGTACCTGTTCCAGCGGCCTTGGCGTTTCCGTGAGCGCACCAGTGCGTTCATCAGCCTCGTCGCCAATCAGGACTTTGTCGCTCTTCCGGCAGATGTTGAGGAGATCATCTCCCTGATCAACAGGGAGAACATCGGCTTCAACATCGAGTTGGTCACCCCTGATCATCTCCAGAACCTCCGAGAGATCGGGATCGACTCAGGCGGTCACAGTGTGACCTACGCCTGCATGTCTCGTACTGCCAATGCAGCCGGCTCTGCGTTGAACGCCGTCAGGCTGGAACTCTTCCCGACCCCAACGGCTGCGGCAGCGAATGCCATTGCCGTTCGTTACCGGTCTGGATGGACGGACATTGCCAGCGGCGCATCTGACTCGTACGAGATCCCGATTCCTAAGTACATCGACGCCCTGTTCATCCAGTACGCCCGAGCCTTCGGCATGGCGTACGAAGACGAGGGCCTGTCGCAGCGCCTGATGGAGATCGACGCTGGACCGATTCTGGCCGGCGCGATGACCAAGGACGGCATCCTCCAGCGCGACATCGGTCGCCTGCGTCCGTCCTACGAGATCGGATACAGCATCAGCATTCTGCCTCGATTCACACAGAACCCGACCTAACTGGAGATCACATGCTTCCATCACCGTCCAAGTCAGTCGTTGCAGTTTCCTACTCCAGCACCAAGCAGCCTCGAAACGCGAAGGCTCAGGTCACTGCGACCACGTCCTACCCAAGCACCATCCCAACGAACACCCAGCCGACGACCACCGGACAGACCGTGATCGTGTATGGCGAGAACGCTGACGATCCGAGCCTGCTGAAGGTATGCCCGTTCCACTTCGCTAACAACGCAACCGACCTTGGTGTTCGCGTTGTCGGCTGGAACGCATACCAGCAAAGCACTGGGGTTGTTCTATGGGTTCCGACGATTCTGGCCGAACTGACGCCGGCGTACAACTCGACCGCCGGAAGCATCCCGTCGTTCGCGAACTTCGACGGCACCGCTAGCACGGCCTACTTCTTCTCTGCTATCACGGCGGCTGCGAGCACTCCAACGGTGAACGTGTATTCGCCGGGTGCGGCCTCTGCTGCTAATACGCCAGCAGCCCACGCTCTTATCGACACCGCTGGTAGCCAGATTGTTGGTCTCCAATTCAAGTCTTCTGCCGGCACGATGGGTGCATTCTGGTACTCGCTCTGATCAAGGAACATCATGCGAAACCTGAGACCGATTCGCAACTCTACAGTCAACCTATCGGGTCCGTCGTTGTTTGGAAGTCCGACTGCTGGTCGATTTCTAGTTGATGCGATCAACGGAACCGACTCGATCGACATCATCGGGATTGGTGACAGCAACACGGGCTTCAACAATTACGGATATCTGGCTGGGCTGGACAGGGTGTTGGGATATTCCTACGGCATACCCCCGTATGCCAGCGGCTTGTCTCCGGGAGGGTTGGAATCAGGACCGACTACTCGTGCCGAAAGAAGCATGATGATTGGCAACCTTTTCGGTTGGGGTGGAACAACAGACGCTGGAGGCGGCGGCACAACACAGACATTCATCAACGCTGTCGCGTCTGATTCCGATGCTCAGGCGCTTCGTGCGGCACTTGGGCAAGACACGTCCATTGCTTGGAGATGGCAGGGATTCAATTGGGCCGGACAGTTTGTTGCTGCTGGGGTCTCTTATACCTCTGCTGTAGACAAAAACTATGTCGGTATTCGGACTGACAATCCGATCAACAATGGATTCAGTACTGCTGGTGGTGTTAGTTGCCAATACCGTTGCGTGTATGCCAAGTTTGCCACAACCGGAGGACAATTCAAACCGGTTGTCTGGAACTCAAGTTCTGCAACTGTTGCCTCGTCATACACCTCAACTGCCGGCGGATCTGCTGGGAATTGGTTCGACGTAGCCCTTCTGAACTTCACGACCAGCAGCGGAACGGTTCTAGAGCAGCGAGGAGGATGGGATGGATTCTCTCAGGGCGCCCCAGCAACAGGACCTATGTCTTGCCTCTGGCATTCGTTCATCAAGCGAAACCAAAAGGGTTACGCCGTAAACCAGTTCATCTCTCACGGAGGTTTGACCACAACGCAGATTGCTGATCGCGTCGAGTCAACCGGCGACCTGTTCAGTGCCTACATGCAAGAGATCCGCCGGCGTCAGATCGAGGCCGGCGGATCTGGACGAGCCATTGTGTTTATCAACAGTGGTATCAACGGTCCTGATACAGGAGCCAGTTACATCGCAGCGATGAACCGAATTGTCGATCGTTGCATCTCGAAGTGGACAGCATTCGGCGGGATTGAAGGAAACATTGCTTTCGTGATTAGCCCTACCCATCCGGTCGTATCTGTGGCCGGAAACTCGTGGGACTCATCTCGTGCTGCTACCACTGCTGCTGCGGGTAATTATGCACGCCAGAACGCTGGTCGAAACATCACCACGTTTGATATCGGCACGGTGTATCCGACCAGCAGACTTCTGACTGGAACTATTCCAGCCGGGACCCTGTATGACGCAGGCGGTCAGTCACACCTGACGTCAACAACGACGGCGCAGACGAACGGATACGACGCCGTGGCTCATTCCATCATCTCCTCCCTCATTGCCAACGCCTGACATGGGAGTGACGGTAAGCCCATCTCCTGCGGACACGTTCGAGTGGAACGTCCACCCGACGCTCGTCACTGGCTCTGGGTCTGCTGCCGGAGTGATTGGTCAAGTGGTGTCGAACTTTTCGCTGAGTGACGCGCAGTTCACGAGCCTAATCAATGGCGGTAATGGTCTTCAGCCGACCATCAGAATCGACTGCGAGAACTTCGGCAGGACACTGATTATGCCGATGGTTCAGTTCACTGGCGCGGCTACGTTCCAGTTCCAGATCCTTGGATGGACGTTCAGCAGGCAGACGAACTCGTGGATCTGTCAGGCCGTGACGCACAGCCCAACGGCTGTGAACGCATCCAACAGTGCTGATGCTGGAACCGGTCTCGTCATAGGCGGGATCACTTACGGGCCATTCGCTCTTCTTGGGGTAACCACCACTGCTGCCGCTGATGGCGACGGTGGTGTTGTGCCATTGCCATCTCACTACGAGATATTCCCTGTCGAAGGTCTTCGTGGCGCCAATGCCACCATCATGTCCGCGTCGAGCGCGTTCATCCAAATCAACAATTACGGGTGGCGCTATCTGACTGTGCATCTTCGACAGGCATCCGCTGTCACATACACCTGCAACTTCCGGTGCCTGTACGCCAACACTAGTCAGATATTCAGGTAACACATGGCGCTGAACATCAACCCAGAAGCGGCAGTATTGAACGATTGGGAATACCACCCAACCGTCATGTCTTCGCTGGCTACTGGCGTGGCTGCGCCAATGGGCCTGACCCCAGCGTCGTTCGCGCTGACCGCCACGCAATTCACAAACTTTGAAATCGGAGACGACGGTCTTGGCAATTTCGCCAAGCCAAGCATCGTCATCGACACAGTTGGCAAGGGTCGAATCCTGATTATGCCGTGTATGACTGCTGCCTCATATACGGATCTCAAGTACCAATTGATCGGCTGGACGTGGAGCCGTCCGGCTAATTCTTGGATAGGTACCGCAATCACTCATTTCCCTACCGCCAGAGCCAACATGGCGGTAATGCAGTTTGCCGGCGCCGGAATCACCCATCCAGCCGCTGGAGCCACGGTGTTCAAGCCGATGGAACGCATCGGCGTCACGACAGCAACCGATGCGGACGGCGGTCTTGGAATCGTTCCACTGCCCAAGCAATATGAGATCCTGCCGGTTGAGGGTCTGGTGTCGTCGGCTACCACAAGCCATGCATCGCCATGCACGATCGTCGTGAACAACTACGGGTGGAAGTACATCAGCCTTCATCTGTTGGTCGCGGTATCCCCTTCCGCCAGCGTGTCGGCTATGTGCCTTTTCCGGCGAGACAATGGAGCATTCAAGTGACCAAGATTACAGAACATAATCTCAGGTATTACAGCATGTTGGGTACTCTCATTGCCGGATTCGCATCAGTCTGCATGATGCTGGGTCGCAGGGACGAGTCCTTCAACCGGGCGCAGGGCGACATCGTTGAACTGCGACAGATCACTACGGAACTCGCGAAGATGGCCGCTTCCACGGCCCAGACGACTGTTCATCATGGTGAAAGAATTGCCGAACTGAGGGAGCGGATTGAGCGAATTGAGGACCGGCAATGAGGTGGATTGTCCTTGCCCTGCTGCTGACTGCCTGCAAGAGCGGAACGCAAGAGATTGCCGACAGCGCCAGCGCCATTGGCCACAAGGTGCAGTCCGCAAACCGGTCGGCTGAGAAGGTCATTTTCGCGGCAATCCGGCAGTCTGAGACGGTCAGTTTGGTGCAACTGGACCTGATGTCCAGCCCACCGGACATTGAGTCAGCGATTGGTCGGGTTGACCAGATCGGGTCTGACGCTGAGGTCGTTAGAACCGAGGCCGAGCAGATCATGGCCCTGACCAATGAGATCAGCGTCGAAACGCAGGACATCGTCGGGAGCCTGCCGTCGGTCAAGGACGTGACGCCTTGGTGGTCAGGTTTCCTGACTTATCTGGTGCTTGCTGCGATCCTTATCGCCGCTGGCTTTATCCTGATGCACACGGGGATCGGTCACGCGATGGGTGCGTTACTCACGCGCCTGATCCCGAAACGAAGGAGCAAGCAATGATCTTTGCAAGCATCGAGAGCCTTGTCGGCTCAATCTGGGCAGTCGGTCTGGCGCTCGTGTCGGGCTATGTGGCTGGCAACATATTCCCGATCAGCAAGTTCACGAAGAAGTGATGAACCCCCCGTTAGCCCTGCTCCCCCGGCACGCGCCGGGGTGAGCGGGGTTCTAGGAGACACAGATGGCAACTCGTATTCAGGTTCGCAGGGACACGGCAGCAAACTGGGCAGCGGCC
>SXGQ01227710.1_pt1 | contig 13595 bp, 15 predicted proteins | sample 3178371 | NCBI WGS metagenome assembly SXGQ01 (sample SAMN11356859, study PRJNA531348) | freshwater metagenome | isolation source: freshwater sample F1-20 | place: China: Fuxian Lake, Yuxi | collected 2017-12-25
TATCCTTATCTACAGAAATTATTCCACTATATTCAGACTTGCCGCATCTGAAAAGGTTAAATTAGTTCTATTATTTTCTCTCGCAGTTGGAATACATGGATTATCGCATTTAGGGTTAGAGTATATATACAAGTTCAATCCGTTGAAAACGGCGACTACGGCAACGGCCAAGTAATGCGTTAAATTTTAGCAAAAATAATACTTAGGTATAGTAACTGGGCATATACCAGTTCTACACGCTCTCGTGGCTTAGTGGTTATAGCGTGTGCTTAGTAAGCACAAGGTCGCGAGTTCAACCCTCGCCGGGAGCTCTCTGTAAATATATTCAACAACATTTGAATATATTTTCTTGATTTGTTTGTTATAATAAATAAATTTAATTTTTATGCTCTACTATATTAAATGCCTAGTAATGGAAGTTTTTGGTTTGGTGGCGGTTCTATGGGATTTCCCGGATTTTTATATAAAAAAAATACTGGTGTTGGAGGGCGCCTAAGTACCAAAATGGCACCAGGAGGAAACACTACTTGTAATGGCCCAACCTATATTTATAACAAATTTAAGCCAGGTGGAGGAGGTGTAGGCGCCTCTAGTGTAGCGAATCGTCGTGCAAAAAATCGCTTAGCAACAATTTGCGGACCTCAAAATAATAAATGCTTTCCATGTTATACCACACTTGGACAATATAGCAATTACACGCACAACCCGAACGGATATGTTCAATGTCCTGTTCCTACAACTACCAATACTACCACACCTGTTGCAATAACTTATTCCGTGACATATGATGGCAATGGTAATACGGGGGGAACTGCTCCAGTCGATGGTTCATCACCATATAGTCCAGGTTCCTCTGTAACCATTCTTGGTTATGGTTCATTAACAAATACCGGATACTTCCTCTATGAATGGAATACCGCTGCAAATGGCTCGGGTACTTCTTATCAACCTGGTGACACATTTACTATTAATGCGAATACTATATTGTATGCGATTTGGTATAGCGATGGATAATTGGAGCAAAATCGCTCAAATGAAACAATATTTCATTGCTATTGCTATGCATTTTGTAAATATATTTAACAAATTCACATTAAATATATTTTGTACATTATAATTCAAATTTTAAGAAATTCGCTTGGTGGGAATCTCAGAGGAAACAAGGTAAATAGAGTTCTCGGTAATAATGATATACTCGGTTGCGCTCTTGTAAAACTTGGCAATGGGGCTAGTATATTCATCTTCGCTCTTGACCAACAACTTCTCTCCGTTTTCCTTGACACCAACAAGTGCCTTTTTATCCAAAGAGGCGGTCCAATAGTCGAGCATAATAGGTTTGTCTTCAACGATGGATAATTTAGATGCATGTTTCAAAGTAGCCTCACTTGGCAATTTATAGCTGGCTTCAGCGCCCCCAGTCAATTGTTTTTGTTCAGACATTATATCTATAAGAAATCGTTAGTCTTTATATTAATTAAAATCAAAAGTATTTTAATAATGTATTATATAAAATGTCAGAATTATATTCTTTAAAATCAACAGAGACATATCTTTCCGATGGAATATTTTTGGTGAATAATGTTATAGATAAATATATACAAATCCTAGTAGAATATTGCAATGCAGTATCAAAGCAAAAATTTGTAATAACTAGTCCAAATATGTTTAATTTTATAATATTGCGCGGATTAGAAACAACAACGCATGTATTTAAATATGTCTTGTTATACACGCAAAATTTAGAGGCTGCGTTCCATCATGCGCAAAAATCAATATATTACTATCTTGAATTCATATCACAAGTAGCTGAACAGAAAAACGCGTTTTTACAACTCTCGTCGCGAGATGCCATAACCTATGTGTATAAAAAAACGATTTATTTGTTAAGCAACTTGGAATCAAAGAAATCAAAAAATGATATTATAAATACTATGAATACATATATCCAACTTTATAAAAACACGGGGGAAAGCATAATCATATCCAGAAAAAATACCACGTCTATTTCTGTGGATGATATAGAGAGATTAAAAACAACTATCATAGAAATAAAGACGGAAAAAAAGAATACAAGTGAATGGATAAAATATTTCAAGAATTTGAATATAATAGATGATTGAACCCGCGCGTGATATAACAATAAAATTGATATATTATTGTTATATAGTATATCAAACAATAAACTATAAATAAGAAATGACAACATGTTTAGACCCAAATACTTGCCCAGGCGATAAATTGTACAATATAGTATGTAATTTCTCAACTCAGTATATTGATTACGAATGTAATAGCAATACTTGTATGCGTGCAGATGGGAAATATGATTGTTGCGCAATAAATGTATATTATTGTACGTATCCTGCATCATTATTGCGAATACCGACAATTCAACCAACTATAATCATAAGTGAAACAAATTGCAATGAAAAGTGCAACAAAATAGATAAATGCTATTGGTACGAAAGTCTGCAAACAGATAATTTGTGTGTTGAGAATAACAATAATGAGTATTGTTGTTCTCAGAATAGAGAAGAATGTTGCATGACAAATAAAACAACGATGTACATAGTATTTGGATGTATTGCGGGCATATTGATAATATTTGCATATTACTGGTATTCTATAAAAAAATCACGAAATAAAATAGTGCCTCTAAAAGATGTCCATACGAAAGAACCAGTATTTGTATAGAAAAAATACAGAACCAAAACCAAACACGCAATATTTACAAATTCACCATAATGGTCTTCTTTCGGATTTTTTTGTTTTTATTTTTAGTAGATAGCATGGTCGGGTCTTGAAGTTTGATACCGACTTGTTTAAATTCATCCAACAATATTTTTTTTAGAAATTCATAAATGACCATAAGAACGGGTTCTTGGCATTTGCCAACAATCAATACGCTACCTGTGCGAAATATCATAAACGAGACGTCAACTATATTGACCGCAGTTTTCAAGTCTAATGCGCTCAACCGACTGCCATGATGTGCAGCATCTGCAGGATTGTAATAAAACTTGCACTGAATACCAGGATAAGAGCAAGGGTCATAAATGCACTGAATATTATATTTCGTCTTGAGGATATCAAATAGCGCCTCGCGATTGATATAGAATCCGCAATTAAAATTGGAGTTGATTAGAACAGTTTCAGTCGTATTGGGTAAATATTCTAATTTTTCAGGCACAAAGGGTTGTAGAATTTCAATGACCATGTCCAAGATTTGAAGGAACGATTCTTCTGTTTGAATGCCAGGAATCTCCAATTTGCCAGTATTAAACACCTTCACATGAAATTCCTTGAATTTGTCCATATATTTCATACGCAAAATCATGACAAAACAATTGTAGAATGCGCTCTTCTTCTTGCAACGATAACTCATCAAATCCTTCTGAGAAATGCCAATGCTTACCTTACGAATATCCTTGAACTTGATTCGTCCAGTGGGGTTATTGATGCTTGTAATGACATTTTCCTCAACACAGACTTCGTCTTGCAATCGTTTTTGAATCAACTCCAACTCTTCAGGATACAAAGAGTTAAACTTCATTTGTTTCTTGACAACACCTGCGCGCGTTTCGCCGTAGGGCATGATAGGAATTTGCCAAAACACGGGTTTCAAATCAATTACCCGATTTAAATAGGATATATTTGTTTTTGTGGAAATATATATGTCAGAAGCTTTAGGACATGTTTCATGCAAAATGTCCGCGCTAATCATATGTGTATTTTCCATATCATCTATGGTTTCATCATCATCGTCGTCGTGCACGCATGATATAAAATTTTCCCATTCGTCGTCAATATTCAGCGACATAGGTATAACTATAATATACCTTTAAATTCTTTAAGTCATTTTCTTTTCAATTGTTTATTTTAATCCGCCCCGCCACCAAATTTTTTTGTGTGTAGATATTAAAATGCTGGCGTCTCAAAGCAGTGTCGCGATTCCGATTCCTCTTAGCAGTCCTACTAAAAAAACGGAATGCGTGTATAATTTCTTCGACCCGTCCAAGGCATCCCCGCCAAACGATTTCTTACGCAAACTTCAGGTTAGACTTGAGACATTTGATGACGTTTTTGTTAAAAAACCGCTTAAACGCAGCAAAGAGTAAGTAAGATGACCTTTGTAATCTTGAAAGTGTATAGTATTTTCAACGAAGTTTAGGAATTCTGAGGTGATAGTATTTTTGTAATTGCGAATGATATAATTCAAGAAATCTGTAATTATATTTTTTTTGTCTACGTTGTATGCCCTGCTTAGTTGTAGCACATAATTTACAACGACCTCTATTTTAGATGTTTTTATTTTGTCCATCAGCGTTTCCCAGACATCCTTGTCAATGATATGATAATGCGTATCTAATATATCTTGATTGGATTGCATGAAATTAACCATGCTACGAATATCCGATTTATACAATTGTTGCACGCATTGCAATATCTCTTCGCTCATGTTGAGATTTTCACAAATGGAGATTTTATTCAAAAATACGATAATATCCTCCTTGGGCAACTGATTAAACCGAAGTTTGAGAAACTCATTCTGAAGCCCAATGTCTATTTTGCTAATGTAGTTGCAAATCAAACAAAATCGGACATTATCTGAATAACTTTGTAATAAATACCGCAGGGCTTGTTGGGCGTTTTTTGTCATGTAGTCTACTTCGTCCAAGACGACGAATTTCATTCCCTCGTTAAAAAGCGGTTTTGACGTGACAAATGCGTTTATTTGGTTGCGAATGACATCAATCCCTCTCTCGTCGGACGCGTTTAGATGAATCATTAGCCCCGCGTCCTTATTATTTAATTTTGCTTGATATGCGTTTATTAAATTGATAATGGTTGTTGTTTTGCCTGTGCCTGGCGGTCCATAAAAAAGCAAGTTCGGAAAATAAGAAGTTTCAATGATATTATTTAGAATCTTCTTGTTTAGCGGGTCTAGCACTATATCGTTGAATTGGGTCGGTCTGTGTTTTTCTACAAACGGACAATATGTATTCATTGCAATTACGTACTATGCATCATTAATTTTAAATCGTCTTTTTTACATATTTTTATTTTCCTTGAAACACGTTATATTTTATAAAATAATTGAAAGTGTAAATATATATCATGCAGTATCCACCTACAAAATCTACTCAGACTACTATGGCTCGCGCATATTTAGAAATCATTCTTGGTCCCATGTTTTCAGGCAAAACCAGCAAATTAACTGAGATATATAAACAATGCATGTTTTGCAGTATACCCGTCGCCGTTATCAATTATGCTTTAGATACGCGTTATCATGATACTATGATGAGCACGCATGACAAACACATGATTCCTTGTATTCAAACCATGTCGCTTGCTCCTATGTGGGAAACCAACACCCAAGTGCGCGGTGCAGATGTCATATTAATAAATGAAGGCCAATTCTTTGAAGACTTGTATCCCGCAGTAGAATCTATGCTGAAAGCTGGCAAAAAAATATACATCTCTGGTTTGGATGGCGATTTCCAGCGCAAAAAGTTCGGACAGATTCTAGATTTAATTCCGTTGTGCGACAAGGTAACCAAATTAACCAGTCTATGTAGTATATGTAAAACTGGCGAACCTGGAATATTCTCTATGCGTCTTACAAGCGAAACACAGCAAACATTGATTGGTTCTGATAATTATGCTCCCGTCTGCCGAACTTGCTACAAGTCAACATAAACGCCCTAGTCCCCGTTTTCCGCCTAAAGTATTAATATAAACAATTTAAATTGATGCCTTTATAGGTTGTTATATGACCGATACAAATAGCACAACAGAGAATAAACCAAAGCGAGGCAGAAAACCAAAGGCGTTAACTAATCCTCCGCCCGAAATTGTATTGGTGAATGAAGAAGTATCTACCAATCCTCCACCTGCAGAAAAACTAACCATTCTTGTTTCAGAACAACCTGAAACCACAGAAGATGCGGATACATTGGACGCCGAGGCTGACGCCGATACCGAGGCTGGCGCTGATAACAAACCCTTACCAAAAAAAAGAGGACGTAAGCCCAAGGGCGGTAAAATTGTCCAACCTGTTGTGCCTGTTGTTGCCGTTGAGGCCGCAAAAGAAAATATTATTTTACATCTTAAGTGTTCTTTGAAAGATTTGAATATTAAACAAAATGAAGATATTGAGTCATACAATTTTTCTTCTGAAATTGTCTATGAACCTATTCATCAAGATACATCTCATATCTATGTAAACCATGCAAGTGCATATGATGAGCTTTCATATGGCGGATGCGAACTAGAGCCGTCGCATAGCAATACTTGTGAAAAGGATGCCGAAACAAAAGAAATTTGGAAAAAACTAAAACAACTTGAACATTGCTTACACCTGAATAATATTAATGACAAGAAATCAGCTTGTTTTTGGTGCACACACGATTTTGACAATCCGCCCGTGTATATCCCCAAGTATTTTTTAAACGATTCATATCACGTGTATGGTTGCTTTTGTAGCCCAGAATGCAGTGTTGCATACTTGATGGAGGAAAACATTGATAGCTCAACGAAATTTGAGCGCTATCACTTGTTGAATCATATCTATACCAAAATTTATGATTACAAGAAAAATATTAAGCCAGCTCCTAACCCATATTACATGCTTGAAAAGTATTATGGCAATCTTTCCATACAAGAATATAGGACGCTATTGAGCAATGAGCGGTTGTTCTTGATAGTAGACAAGCCTTTAACACGAATTATGCCCGAGTTGCATCAAGACAATGAAGACTATATCATTAACAACAAAATCATTCCGACAAATAATCAAGGTATTAAAAAGAAACTTCAGCGAAAAACGCCTGTGAAGACGAATATTTTCAATGAGAAATTCGGACAAATTGCCGAGTAAAAGTGTAGCTTCTTCTAAACATTCTATGTCCTATGGGCACAAGAATACATACAAATCTTAAACACAAATTTGTATGTATGCACATTAAGGGGTTGGTTCTGGCAACGCGACAGACCCCAATTGAGTTCTAAGCTGACGATATATTTGCTGATTCAAGGATACTTGCGCTGGTGCCTTTTTTTCAGCGATTCCCATATACGCCTTGATACATTTAATTGCGTCATAATTATGGGCAGTTAACTTCTCTCTTGCAACCTCTTGGGTATAGTCCGTTTGTCTCATGACTAATAGTATTCTCTCTTCAAGTTCTTCATTACTAACAAATGCAATTTTACTATCCTTGTCCATTAACATTGCTTGATATTTTAAAAGGGGTTAGCTACCGCAAAATAGTGCAACGCTAAAATATTGTATAAACCATATAAAAACATGCTTGTAGTATTCTGTAGACATGACTACTCAAGTATTGCCGATTGATTCATTGATGAAACAGGTATCCGCGTTGATTGAACGTGAGTTATACCAAATGCTAGATAAATACATGGCGAATTACAAAAAGTATAAAAAGACTTATAAACATATTATGAAGCTTCCAGTTGTTCGTAAATTAAAAGACTTTAAAAAGACGAAAGAGGGAAGCAAAGGAAACAAGGGGATTATTCGCATGTTAATTAACCAAATAAATGAACTTACTGCTGAGATTTCAACGCTCAAGACCGCATTGTATAATTATGAGAATGAGAAGGATGAACGGCATGAAGAAGAAAATATTTCCTTGAGAATTACAGAGCCTACTACAGACAATGTTGTAGCAGATACAGGAACAAAAGTTTATGCTGAATTGATTGAGAATACGCAACCACAACAGACAAACTCAAATATTACACAGACCAAGGTTGTAAAACTTGATGTTGCTGCTCCAGTAGTCTCTGAGGAGGAATCAGAAGGCGAAGAGGAGGAGGTGGTGGATGAGGAAGAGGAGGTAGTGGATGAAGAAGAGGAAGTGGTAGATGAGGAAGAGGAGGTGGTGGAAGAAGAGGAGAAGAAGGAAGCGGATGCTGAAGAAGAAGCCGAAACAGAAGAAGAAGAGGAAGAAGCCGAGGAGGAGGAAGAAGTGTTTGAAATTGAAATCGATGATAAAACATATTACACAAATAACGAAGAAAATGGTATTATCTACGAAGCCCTTCCAAACGACGAGGTTGGCGAAAAGATTGGATATTTAAAGGACGGCGAACCTTTTTTTACTAACATAGTATAAGGTAGAGTAATATGACGACAATCTGTCCGCCAGCACTTATTTATATTGTATTTTCGTTAACTCAAATAATCATTGACCTTGTAAAAGGATTATATAATACTGCGTTTATGAAATTTATAGTAATGTCCATCATTGGATTTTTATTAAATCTATTATGCCAAGGAGGTTTAGGCATAATTTCATGGATTATAGTATTTATTCCATTTGTTCTAATGACCATAATTACTGCAATGCTTTTGTATGCGTTTGGATTAAATGATACAACTGGCTCATTTACAAAAACCCCACAAGATACCCCTGTGCAACCACCTACACCCACACCACCTCCACAAACTATTGACCCTAGATGTTTCATTTTGCAATCATCAATGACTCAACAACATGGAATGAGGGGTGGAAATACTAGCGGCGATGTCTATTGCCCGTGGATGCAAAACACACAATAATTAGCGCAATATTGTCGCAAAAAATACACACATAAAACAATATAAAAGGTAACATAATAAGACATGTATATGGCTTATTCTATTATGGATTTATTTACAAGAATTTCGTATGAAGTTATGTGGATGTTTAGTTATGCGCAGATAGTAGTGGCACAACTTTATAACCAAACTATTTTGCCCATTCAAAAAAGTGAATTATTTAAATCACTTAAGGAATTGATAGCCGACGATGCAACCATCTGTTTTGTGAAAAACGGCGATATTATACACAAATCAAATAAAGAGGATACCTATTGGTTCAAGGATGATTACGATTTTCTTGTGGATACATCAAAATACCATCAAGTATTGCATAAATGTCTTCCAAGTAGTTTTAATAACTTTGAGAACTACACCCTATCAAGTGTCGAATTTATTATGTCTGAGTTGTGTATTGGCGATAAAAAATTGCAAATAAAATTCACAAATAAACATGATGGGTATACCTATGCCATCGTGGAAAATGTCATTGATGTGAATTTTTTAATGTATTTTATTAGAAAGCATTACAATGACAAATTTTGCGAGCTTTTTAATATTCCCATCACACAACTTGTTGAGGGATATACCTTAAAAATAATGGACAATAATGTAAACACGATAACCATACGCGAAAATCAGTCATTGTGCTATTTAAAGGATTCCTATGTCATTACAGAAATAACATCCTTGGTGGGAGCGCCAGACCCAGCCGATGATTGAACATTATAGTAAAACAATATAAAAATTATCAGATATAGTTATACAAATGGTAACTCCCCAATCTATGTTGGCAACAAGAATGGAAGAAGAGTATCATACATTGTCAGATAAATGGTGCTTATGGGCTCATTTACCACATGACACGGACTGGGGGATTAATAGTTACAAGAATATTTACACCTTTAATAGCGTAGAAGAAACTATTGCTGTCATTGAAACCTTGCCTGACATTTTAGTTAAGAATTGCATGATGTTCTTAATGCGTGAAGGGATTAAACCAACTTGGGAAGACCCGCAAAATCGCAATGGTGGTTGTTTTTCATACAAGGTTTCAAATAAACACGTCTATAATGTCTGGAAAGAATTGAGCTATGTTCTTGTAGGTGGTTCATTAAGTAGCAACGAGTCTTTTGTTGCCAACGTAACGGGAATTACCATATCGCCAAAAAAAAACTTTTGTATTATAAAAATATGGATGTCTACATGTGATTATCAAAACCCAAAAATTATTACAAATGATATTACAAATTTATCTAGTCATGGGTCGCTTTTTAAGAAACATACCCCAGAATATTAAAATATAAAATAACGTTTGTGGGCCAAAAGGTCCCACCCTTGTAAATTATCGATTTTTTACTCCAAAAGTACAATGGGATTTTCAAAAATGGACATTTATTTTTGTCCATTTTTGAAAATCCTAAAATACTTTTGGGAATTCGATGTTTTGTGAGCATAATGAAAAAATAGCGTCTCATGGCCGAAAAAAAATAAAAAAATTTGTGATGCTAATTTTTTTATTTTTATTGCAGAAGCTTTAGGGATTTTTTCTCTACTATCATTATAATGGTAGAAATGATAGTAAATTTATCCCAGAAAAACCCCAAAATATTTGAGTGTGAAATATGTGATTATAAAACGTGTAGTAAAAAGGATTTTAGTAAGCATATAACAACCATTAAACATACAAAGCTATGTAATGGTAGTAATGATAGTGTGCAAACTCCAAAAAATCCCAATAAAATATATAAGCAATATACCTGTGTATGTGGCAACACATATAAATACGATAGCGGATATTATAGACATAAAAAGAATTGCAGCTACGAACCTGCACTTACGCCCACAAATGTTACAACGATTAAATCCACACAATTACAAGTAGACGACCCAATGCAAATGAATATCATTCTTGAGCTGGTCAAGCAAAACCAAGAATTCAAGCAATTACTTATTGAACAAAACAAGACCATAATAGAAGTCGCAAAAAACAGCCAAATCAATAATAACATCAATCATAGTCATAATAACAACAACAATAAGACATTCAACCTACAATTCTTCTTGAACGAGACCTGCAAAGATGCCATGAATATGAAGGATTTTATTCAATCTCTTGAATTGAGTCTGCCAGAGCTGGAAAAGATGGGCGAAGTCGGCTTTGCCGAAGGCATGTCTCGGGTCTTTGTAAATCGTCTCAATAGCTTGGATATAACCAAGAGACCCATTCATTGCAGCGACGTCAAGAGAGAAATCATCCATATTAAGGATGATAATAAGTGGGAACGCGATAATGCAAACTTGGATAGGCTGAGAAAGATTATTAAGCAACTTACGCACAAGAATATTTTACGCGTAGATGACTGGAAAAAGGCGAATCCAGGATGCACGGAATATAACAGCAGGAAAAATGACCAATACTTGAAAATAAATATGGAAGCCATCGGACCAGTTGATGACGAAGAAGTGAAGAGAGACTTTGGTAAGATAATTCGTCGCGTAGCTGAACATACCGCCATTGATAAGAAGTATTTGTGTATGTAAGTCTGGATATAACAAAATAGTAAAATTCTATTTTGTTATGTTATATTAATGATATCAATTCAAAATGTTATTGAGCATATTTATAAACACTTGAAAAACACAAAAGGTGGCAAAAACGCGGATTATATTCCCGAATTAAAAAAGGTTAACCCAAACTCATACGCGATTTCTGTGTATACTATTAACGGCGAATCATACAATGTCGGGATGTGCGACAAGGAATTTGCTCTTGAATCCGCCAGCAAAGTCTTCAGTTTGGCTCTTGCACTAAAAGCAAAGGGTATTGCAAAGGTGAAGCAAATGATTGGCACCGAACAAACATCTACTGTGTTCAACTCCGTCGCTGCGATTGAAGAATCAGCGAATCATACATTGAACTCTTTTGAAAACGGCGGTGCCATGGCGACAACCAGTATATCCTATGAGAAAAACAAGTCCAAATTTGAAAAGAAGATATTTGATAACATGAGCAAGTTTGCTGGGCGTAAGTTGACATATTCGCGTTCAATATACAACTCTGAATACAGCAATAGCGACCACAATCGCGCAATTGCCTACTTGTTGAAATCCTATAAGCGCTTTTATGGAGATGTAGAAGATACATTGGACGTTTACACCAGACAATGCTCTGTGTTGGTGACGAGTCAAGATGTTGCGGTTATGGCGGCAACTTTGGCCAATGGTGGTGTGAATCCCAAAACGGGCGAACGTGCCATTGATGCCAAATATATTCCGTATATTTTAACACACATGGTCGCCAACGGAATGTATGAGTATTCTGAAACGTGGCTTACAAATGTGGGTCTTCCTGCCAAGAGCGGAGTTGGCGGTGTGCTACTTATCGTTGTGCCTGGTGTGATGGGTATTGGCATTATTTCACCTCCCTTGGACGAGCATGGAAATAGTGTAAAGGGTATCAAGACCGCAGAGGCCTTGTCCAAAATGCTGAACTTGGGCATCTTCAACCGAAATCAGCCATGTAAGATGTAAAATCGCCTGCCAATGTTGTGTATAATAATTTATTTTATTACGTAAATTATTATTCAATTATGCAATACTTATTAGTTTCTATCACTTCACATTACGAAGATTTTGTTATTTGCATAGATAATTTGCCATTTGTAGTGTAAGCCAAATCTGCATTTTGCCACAATGTAAAGGTTACTGAACTTGCAGTCGTTATTATAGTATCTACTACTGAGCCAGATATTCTATGATTAAGACTATAATCATATGTAGCGAAGGCAGCAGGAAAGCTTGAATTACAAGCGACAAAACTAGTAGCATTGTCAACACCGCTAGCAGTTAAATAACCGCTGGAGTCAGTTAAACCACCTCCATTCGTTAAACCCTCATTCAAAAACCAGTTAATTGCATATCTTGCGCCAGTTTCTAGTCCATTGATTGTCATCGTTATGCCTGTATCAACAGGAGCAGCACCATTGTTTAAAGTTAAACTAGTTATTGTTACCACTTGAAATTGCGTTGAAGATGGGCCAGGTGGACCAGTATGTCCCGTTGTGCCAGTAATACCAGTAATACCCGTAGGACCAGTCGTGCCAGTAGGACCAGTCGTGCCAGTAGGACCCGTAGTGCCAGTAATACCAGTAATACCCGTAGGTCCAGTTATACCAGTTGGACCCGTAGGACCAGTTCTACCCGTAATTCCAGTTATTCCAGTTATACCAGTTGGACCTATAGGGCCAGTCGTGCCAGTTCTACCTGTAGGGCCAGTTATACCAGTAATACCCGTAGGACCAGTAATACCAGTAAATCCAGTTTGTCCTGTTGGTCCAGCTGGACCAACTAATGCAACTAGCGCGCTTGCATTCCATGATGTATTTAAATCAGAGTAATTTAATAATGTTACTGCATTTTGTCCTGAACGACCTACAACTTTATAATAAGCAGTTCCTAAGACATTGTCCTCTATAGCAACAAACGTTCCAGTTGAAATGTAATAATTATTTGGATCAGAATTAAAACTAGAATCTATTGTTTGCCAAGCCGATACAGAACCAGCAATAGCCATACTAGTTGTAACCAAAGGTCCAGGAGGTCCAGTCGGTCCCGTAGGGCCAGTTGCACCCGTATTGCCAGTATTTCCAGTTATACCAGTTGGACCAGTCGGACCCGTAGGGCCAGTTCTACCAGTAGTTCCAGTATTTCCAGTTATACCAGTTGGACCAGTCGGACCCGTAGGACCAGTTCTACCAGTGGTTCCAGTAGTTCCAGTTATGCCAGTTGGACCTGTAGGACCTGTAATACCAGTAAATCCAGTTTGTCCTGTAGGCCCAGCTGGACCAACTAATGCAACTAGCGCACTTGCATTCCATGATGTATTTAAATCAGAGTAATTTAATAATGTTACTGCATTTTGTCCTGAACGACCTACAACTTTATAATAAGCAGTTCCTAAGACATTGTCCTCTATAGCAACAAA
>SXGQ01781818.1_pt1 | contig 13595 bp, 16 predicted proteins | sample 3178371 | NCBI WGS metagenome assembly SXGQ01 (sample SAMN11356859, study PRJNA531348) | freshwater metagenome | isolation source: freshwater sample F1-20 | place: China: Fuxian Lake, Yuxi | collected 2017-12-25
ATTTTGTAGTATTCACTATACTATCACGTGTTTTATCTACACCATCCTTATATATACTTACTTTTGTTGGTGACAAAGTACGTATAATATGAAACTGATTGTTACCTTTGGGTGAATTAACCTCAAAAAACAATTCTACTTGCGACTTACCGCCTGTAATATTATTAGTTATAAGTTCTTTCTTAAGACCTCGAAGAGTCTCACCAAAAATAGCAAAGTATAGAGCGTCAGCCACTGTAGATTTACCTACAGCGTTTTGTCTATCAGGTTTATCCTTATTATCACCAGTTAAAATGTGAAGACCCTTTCTAAAATCAATCTCAACAGGGGTTTCACCTATTGAGAGGAAATTTTTGATAACTAGCTTAGTAAAAGTAACTTTTTTCATGCAATGCACTTATTGTATAACTCGAGAGTATGTCGTAGTATATCCTCTTTATTGTCGATTTCTAATAAATTTATAAATTCTTCTATTGCGCAAGATATATCAATACCAGATAAGTCTTTATTGTAGTTTTCACCAGCAATTTCAGCCCCTGGTACATCATACTCCATATGCAAGGACTCTGGCTTGAGAGCATTTAGTTTAGATGTTAAAATAGCTAGGTGCTCTTGCGATATATTCTTATCTATTTTAAATTTAACTATATTATTTGCAAATTGTGAAATTACCGAAGGTGTTATTGTACCTGCTTCTACAATCTCACTTAAAGAGACCTTTTTATAATGTGGAGATACAGGGTTTTCAGTGAATTCGTAATTCATACTATCCAGATCTAACAGATAATATCCTTTATAATTGTCACAATCACCAAAATCCATCTGGAAAGGGTTACCTACATATAATATTGTACCGTTTTTAAATTTCTTTTCATGTCTAAAGTGAAAATGACCTGAAATAACCAAAGGACTCTTATTCAGAAGATCTTTAACACTCAAACCATGATCGCAGTCCTTGAAAGTATTCATTTTAAACGTTTCAATCTCAAAGTGACCGAAAATAACATTACTTTGCGGTATATCTTCTACTGCAGTACCCCACGGACACAAGGATATAGTCTTATCAAACGCTTCGATTACAGTAATATCGTCAATAACTGTAAAATTCTTACTATTTTTAAAGATAGAAAGCGAATTTACATCAGTTCTGTTCTTATAATAGATGTCGTGGTTACCAACAAGGGCGATAATATTAAAATCTTCAAGGATTTTAATGATATCTGCAGAAATTTGCAGAGTATTAACAGAAATTTCACTTCTATTATGGTACCAATCACCGCAAAACAGTATATCTTTAATTTTTTTGCGTTTTAATTCGTCTCTCAACCATTTTGCCCAGTTAACTGCTATAGTATGCCATGAAGCACTGTTACTATGCACACCAAGGTGCAGGTCTGAGATAATAGCTATTTTTGATTTATTAATCTTCGTCATAAAAGTCGTCATCACTACCTATAGGCTTAACATATACCATATTATTACACGTTCTTGGATCAGTCATAATATCCTCATATACTTTATCCCTATATTTTTTCTCTGCCTCGTGATGCCTTTTTTCTTTTTTGATTCGATTTACAAAAGCGTTAAATGCAATAGTTGTAAAGTATGAAAAGGGGTTAGACTCTGTACTAAATTTATACTTTTTACCCTTTAAAGCTGAATACATCTTTATAAGAGAATCACCAATCATGTCATCCTTATATGTATAGTTAATAAACGATGAGTTATAACTGAGACCATAAGCTATTTTTTTAATATTTTCTGCTAAATCATCCGTCAAAACATCAGTACTATAGTACTTTCGTAGTGATTCTTTAAATACAGCAGGGTCTACATAATAATTCTCCTTAGACATACTTTATTATTATATACTTTTACAAAATATCAATACATTTTTCTGTAAATTGTATCTTTTCTGCTGTATATATACGCTTTCTTTTTTCGGAATGTAGTGAACTATAGTGTAAATTATCACATAAATCTAATATTATTAGCTTATTCTTGTTATCGTGTAGTCGAAGTCCCCTACCTATAGATTGTACTGTGCGTATAAATGACTTTCCTCCCGAAACAAACATAATGTTGTGTAGGTTTTTAATGTTGACACCAGTTGAGAATATAGCGCTAATAGCTATACACACAATATTATCGCTTATCTCCATTAGTTTTTTAATATTTTCCCGCTCAGCTACATCTACTTCACCTCTTATAAAGAAAACTTGCTTATCTATACACGTTTCCTTTAGAGCTTCCAACAAACACTCACCATGTACAATATGATTCACAAGTACAAGTGTGTTGTTTTTTAGTTTATTACTTATAGCACCTATAATCCTATTACGTTCTTTGTGTGTATACAGGAAATTTAATTCATCTCTATACGCACTATCTGTATTGCGAGGTACAATATTGTTTTTATAGTTTAAATTTAAAATCTTTACCTCTACATTAGTGAGATACTTCTCTAATCTTAGTTCATAGCTGTTTTTTTCATACAAAACTGGTCCTAATTTGCCGATAATATACCATTTCTCTATATTATCTTGCGGTAAGGTACCGGTAAACCCATATCTATTGCATGTTTTAATGGAATTTATAATTTTACTTATCTTATTTGACGGTTTGAGCTTATGACACTCATCAACAACTAATAAATCTACATATTTTACCCATTCGTTATCATCAAGTCGTGATTGTAGTATCTGTATGTTGCAGATAATAACATTGGATGTAAGATCTGGCTTATTATTACCTGTCCACTTAGTGACTTTAAAAGAAATTCCAAATTTTAAGAACTCATCATACGTCTGCTGCACAAGACCCAAGTCCGGTACAATCATAATACACTTAAACAACTCTTTATTGTTTGTTTTACGGTAATAATTCTCAATTAACGCTGCAGTTATAAGTGTTTTACCGGCTCCTGTACCTAAAACACAGGTTCCCCAGCCGTTTTTCATGGATTTTGATATAACTTCTTGCTGATAATCACGTAATTCCATTGAAAAATTAGTGTGTATATCAGTATCACTACCAATATTAAGCGCTTGTTTAAGTTTATCTGTTAAATTTATCTCAGATGTTATTTGATTCTCTATAAGATAGCGTCTCACCTCCCAATATAAGCCTAAATCACAAAGACCTGTAGGTGTTATGACATATTTTCTCGATGAAATCTTAACAAATCTAGATTTAAAGCGTCTTTGCATAAAGGCTGCATTTTTATCCTCTATACTAAAGTGTTCACGCATATTATCGAAGATATTTTTATCTTCGCACGTAATTATAAGCTTTCTTGTCGTCTTTGAAAAGTCAAATTGTATCATAATTGTTCCATTTGCATTATGTTAATAATATTTCGTATATCATAACCCATACCAGCCATAATCTTTTCGACTTTTTCCAAGTATTCAATAATTAGCTCATATTCTTTAATAGAATCGTTAATAGCTACTAGCTCATCTGTTGATTCTGCTGCTATTTCAGCGGTTTGTTGCGTAATTCTTACAGGTGCTTCAGCGATAATTCTTGTAACAAGGTCTTTTTTTAAATTTTTCTTACGTTTTTGTAAGTTTTGTAGTGAAACTTTAGCATCTATCAGACGAGCTGCCCAAAAATGCTTACGTGATGGTAGCTTTAATTGAACATCTTTAATGTTAAAATCAGTAACAACTAAATCAGCTCCGATTTCTTCTTTATATCTTTTTAGCAATTCCACAAAATTATTATAAATACAATTAAAGTGAAATCAACTGTAACATTTAAACAATTTTTTTATGAAAGCATGACTGTTGGCGCGGCTTTAGGTGGTTCAGCAGGAGGATTTTCGCCAGATAGTATTTCTGGGTCAGATTTTTATGCTCCAGGTGATGCAAGAATACCAAAAGGCGGTGCTGTTTACACTAGAGCAGGTAAACTTAGACGCAAAAGACGTAGAAAAAACAAAAGAAAAAAATAAATCTATAAAGTAATGGATTTAGGACACTGGGATGCTAAAATTTTAATAGAAGAAGGTAATATACCTTACGGATTTATATATAAAATAACCTGTATCCCTACAGATAAAAAATATATTGGTAAAAAACAGTGTCAAACTATACTAAAGCGTAAGCCTCTCAAGGGCAAAAAGAACAAAAGATGCGAGGTAATTGAAACTAATTGGCGTGAATATACATCTTCATCCAGAGAGCTTAATGAAGATATTGTAAAGTATGGTAAAGAAAATTTTAAATTTGAGATTGTAGAGTTATGTGATTCAAAATTTGCATTAGCTTATAGAGAAGCTAAAATTCAATTTGAAGAAGAGGTATTACTACGAGATGACTATTATAACGGAATCATTAATCTCAGAGTGTCAAAGCCAAAGAACTATATCTTTAAACAACCTAATAGATAAGTCACTCAAAAAAACCACAGAAGAGGCTTTAAAATATAATTTACCTTATAATATCAAAAATAAGGATATTATAAAACTTATTAAAAATAATCTAATACTAGATATATGTAATTTTAAAAATAAAACATCTATAGATAATCCTGTTTTTTACATTGATGAAGAGACTTTACATATAGATAAAGAGGAATTTCGTGTTGTGATAGATGTAATTAGCGCGCTTGAGCTATTCAAGAAAGAAAAAAGTATAAACTTTTATAAAAATTTTATAAAATATTTAAAAAAAAGTGAGTTGACGTACTTATATAGTGTTTATTTTAAACAAGTTTCTAATAAACTCACTCTTTTTAGATAAATATATTCATGAGTAAGTTTTTAGAAATCGTAGAAAACAACAATCCTGAAGTTGATTTGGATTCTATTACAGAGGTAAAAAGAGAACTACAGAGAATGCTAATTAAAATGGGGATTTCTGCGAAAGCTAGTTTTACTAACAACATATTATATGTGACTTTGCCAGATAAACGTGTTGTAGAATTAGAGGTTAAAAATGTTAAAGCAGCTAGAGAAGAAGAGGCTGAGGATCCTACAGCTACTGTAAGTGCAATTACAGCGATTGCAGGTCTACCCGATCAAGGACTTGGTAAGCAAATGATGAGCAGTACTTCAAGAAAACTGCAACTAGCAAAGCGTAATATGGCAAATGCTGCTGAAAAAATATCTAAAAAGTTCCTAGATGCTGCAGGCTCATAAGTAATTATATGATGAAAAAGACGACTAAACTTTTTGAAAAATATTTTAAGCTGCTTAATGAGCAGGAGCCTGGTCAAGATTCAAATGCTCCAGCTCCCGGTCAACCGCAACAGGAGGCTCCCCCAGCGCAGCCTGAAACACCGGCTGATAACGTTCAGCCTAATGAAAAATATATTATAAAGCTTTTAACAAACGCGTTTATTTTTAACCCTGAAATTTTTGATAAAGATAAGAGATCTATTATAGATGCCAAGATAAAAAAAATTCATGGATTTGTAAACGTGCCTATATCTACCGTAATAGCTGAAATTAAGAGTGTTTTAGCAATGGATAGGAGTTTAAAAGTAGAATCGAGAACAAATATATTGTTAAGGAACTTCTTTACTATATTAGAGCAAGTTGCGGATGCTACAGAACCACAACCAGATAGTGGTACTGAAGTACAACCACTTGCTCAGCAAAACGCTGCAAAAGAAAAGGGCGAAAATAAAATATCTTTAGAAGAGATATTTCCTCTATATAAGGAACTTATGTTGAAATCTTTAAGACATGTTCCGACCGAGGAAGAACTCATGATTTTGAAGCCGGTTGCTGATCAATTTGGTGAAACTGATCCGCTTAAAATAGTTGAAGCAATACAAAATTTACTTTCACAGTCTCTTGAAGATAAGGAAGTTCAGGATAATCTAAGCAATGCATAGTTGGAATCTAGAAAAAATATATAGTAAGCAAGTAACAAAAAGTACACCTGTACCGCCTCCAAATAGGCTTAGGATATTGGGGGAGAGCGTCTCTCTGTATCGTAGAAAAGGTGATGATTACGAGTTAATCGGTGATGTAGATGATGACTACTATGATAGTACTTTATCTAGATATATTAAACTCGGTTCAGCAGACTCTATGGAATTGAGAAAAACCGTTAAGTCTATTCTTAAAGATATAGGCGGTTTTCAAAATGATAATTTAGATGTTTATCAAAATTATGTAAGTGAAGGAGGATTTAATATCGATGATGAAAACCGTCAAGCTGGGCAACAATTTTTATTGCAATGTATAGCTGAGGATAGGTTCATTAGTATTGGTGATTTCTTAAAGAAAATATACGGAGACGTTGATGCAAGTAATGAATACTTTACTAAAGCTTGGAGTGCTGCACCAAAAGGTGGAGTCATGAGCAGAACAGGTAGCGGTGAGTTATTTTTTGCATTCTTTTGTAACGGCTCTAAACCAGATAAAGGTGATCTTAGAGTGGGTGGTAGAGATATCGAAATTAAAGGATTTAAAGGCAGACTTCTAAAAAGTGACGCTTTACCTACACTGGATGAAATCTATCAGCAGTTAAAAGACAAGCCTGTCGTCTACGAGGATCAGTTATTGGATCAGATGGTAGAGACAATTAATGATTTATCTGGTACAACAAAGTATAAAGAGCAAATACGAGATTTTGTAGAGTCGAGCGCTGTAAAGGGTCGAATCATAGAAGAATATAAAACACTTATATCTAAAAAAATTGGAAAAGCTGAAAGACCTGAGTTTGATAGAAGCTATACGATGCTTATAGCAAGTGCTGCACATCTTTTAGGTTATAAAGAAAAACAAAAGTTTGATTCAATTATAGCCTTTAATACCACATCTGGCTCTGCAGATAATTCCGAATTGCAATTTATTAATTTAGATAATGTAGAGACTCTTGTAGATATGATTAACAAGCTTAACCATATAAACAAATCACTACCTAGTCCTATTATAATTAAGTACAATCCTGACGGGCACGGTTTTAATATGCTGTTAGGTAAAAGCAAAACACCGAGTGGTGGTAAGAGTGGAGTACGAACGGGGACTGATACAAAAAGGCTCAGAGCTTCAGCTCGTAAAGCAGATGTAAAAGATATAGGAGTAGGATCACTACTCGACGCACAATAAGTATAAATAACAAATATAATGATAAATTTTAAAACATATTTTAGAATATTGTTAGAGGGCGGTCAAGCGGCTGACAATTTGGTTAGTGATTTAATTACAGTAACAGGTAATAAAAAACTAAAATATGTACGCGCTACTGTATCACCTACAGTGCTAGATGAAGTACAGAGCTTACTAACAGTCTTAAGAGCTAACAAATTTATTGACGCTAAAGAACCATCTTATGTTTTAGGTAGTAGTAGGTTGTTTGCTATTAAAGCTGGTATTAGAGCTCCGGAACCAAATGAAATTGAAACACCAGATATAATTGATAAAGCACTTCAATCTAAAAAAGATTTTGGTGATATTGATCTTGATGTACATTATGTACAAGGTGTTCGTGCGGCTGATATAGCTAACTTTCTTAATAATGAGTTTACTGGTAAATATGCTGCCGCTGCTGCTGGTGGTGAAGTTAATGCAGCTGTTGTAGTTGGTGATTCAAGTCAAGTCATTCAAATTGATATAGTTAACATGGCTGAAAAGGAGGATTATTTTAAATTTAATCAGTTTTCTAGCTTTGCAGATATCGCTGTAGGTATTAAAGGTGCTGTAAGAGATCTTTTAATTAGAGGTATAACTGCAACAACACCGATTGATAGTAAAAAGCTCGAAAACCTTACAACACTAATTAAAAACACAGAACGGTATGGTAAGGTTGTTAAGAAACACAGTGAAAAAGGACCTGTTACATTCAAAATAAGATACACTCTTGGGGATAGTGGTCTTGCATATAAGATTACATGGATGGTTAATGGTAAGGCAAAAAGTCATAGTGACGGAGGTATTCAATACAATCAACTTCAGAAATTTGTTACAGATGGTGAAGCAAGCAATGTAAATTACGGTGAACTACAAATTATTGCTAATATTCTTGGGTTTAAGACTCCTGAACACATGAAACATGTTGTCGAGATGGCTAAACTAATTTCAACATTTGATCAACAAAGAAAACAACAGATCTGGGATGATCTTACTGAGAAAATTAAAGCAAAATTACCTAAACAGGATAAAAATGTTGGTCAGATGTCTCTTGATGATGCAAAATCTGCTCTTAATTATTTACTACCGTTTTTTGGTGATGTAAAAAATAAAGATATCGATAGTATTCTTACTAGTACCTCTAAAGATATTTTAGGAGAAGCAGTTGATCAGAGCGATGATGATGCTGAAGCTGCAAACATGACATCTATTCCACATATAGACCATTTGACTATAAAGAGTTTTTGTGATCTATTTAGCGATAGCGATTGGGAGATATCAGAAAAATATGACGGTTCAAATGTATCATTCGGTTTAGATAGAAATAATAACATCTATGTTAAGACAAAAAAATTACCACCATCAGCTGATCCAGAGGTTTTTTTCGAATTAGGTCGTAGATATAATAGTGATATTAATCACGGTTATGGTCATTTTTTAGTAGCTCTTAACAAAACCGATATAAAAAATAAATTACTCGCTGTTCAACAAGAACTAGGCGTACCTGTACAGGTTTTTGGTGAATTATTTAGCAAGGCTCATTCAAATGTTATAGCTTACTCACCGGAGCTTATAGGCAATGGAGCTATAGTTATCTTTGGAGTTGAAACTGTTGCTTTTAGCCATAAAACAACAACAGGTAAAAAAATAGGTACAAAAGTTTACAAAGGTACTGATATAACTACCAAGAAAATAGGTAAGGAGCTTATGGCGCAATGTATTGAAAGTATAAATGATGCAGGGACCTGGAAAGCATATAGTAAAAAACCTATTGATCTTAAGATAAAGGATATCGTAAAACGCCAAATACATAAGGTGTGTTCTGCAGAGAGTCAAGCTGCTCAGGCTATTAGAGTTAATATAAATACGCCGCTGGAGCGTCAAATGCTAAAGGCAAAAGCTGTACAAGAGTTTGTAAGATTAAAGAAAATATTAAAGAAAAATTTATTATATAGTACAAGAAATGTACAGTCTTCGCTAGGTGCAGGTGAAATTGAAGGAGCTATTATTAGGCATATGCAAAACGGCGCAATTGCTAAACTTGTAGATTTAGAAGGTTTTAGTAAGCTTCGAGCAGAAGAATGGGCTGGTAAAGATGCACTAAAGGAGTATAGAATGAAACTTTATACTTCTCTCAAAGAAGTTATTTTTAAAAATGCAGATATTCTTGTTGACCCCGTAAAACCAAAAACTAAAATTGCCGAATATCAAAACAAGTCTGGAAATCGCGTAACATCACTAGATGATATATTACACATACTATATTCAGATGCTGCAAATGAGGTAGAATTAATAAGTGCTAAAAAAATGGTAGATAATATTGTTACAGCACTAAAGGAATATAAAATAGATATAGAGAGAGCGATGTTTGAAGTTGAACAAGCGAGCGAACATGCTAAAAAAGAAACTCAAAATGCTATTAGTGTTGAAAAACAAAGAATAGATACATTTATTAAAAATCTACAAGATAGTTTACGCAATAAACAAAACCCATATTTATCAGCAATGAATTTTCTTTTAGGTCATACAGTTATTAAAGATCTTACAGATGTTTTCTTAAGAGATATTAAACCAGTAACACCTTAATAACTCTGACCTAGTCGTATAAATACTATTATGTTCCTAAAACAAGATCAAACAGGATTAGCTAAAGCATATAGCTTAATATCTGAAATGCATAATATGATAGGAATGCCACCTCAACAAGGCGGTATACCTGTTATAGTAACTATGGATATGCCCGGTGCTGAAGTTCATGATCATGATGATTATGATGAACATGAGGATGGTGAGATGGAGATGGCTATGTCAGAACTTCATAGAATATCAGATCAAGCTCTCAAGCTAAAAGATTTATTAAGTAGTATGCCTAGTCTCGAAGGCTGGACTGCTTCTAAAATTACTAAAGCTGCTGATTATATATCATCCGTATACAACTACCTAAGTTATGATGATGAACAGGGAGACGATGGTTGTGGGTGCAGCAATACACATTCTATGCACGATGCTGGTTATGAAGATACTCACGATTGCGAGTACGCTGCTCAAGGTTGCAAATGCGGTGGATGCCCTGATTGTCATTAAATGAAAAATTTTAAAACATTTTACGAAGCAACTGTAATAGGTCTAATCGAAAGAATAGAGCTTGCTGGCATCGGTGCCTTAGATGCAAAAATAGATTCAGGTAACGGTGCTTACAATGTCCTTCACGGTGAAGATATAACCGTACAAGGTAATAAGGTTACCTTTACTACTATAGAAGGTAAGCGAATTATAAAAGATATAAAAGATACAATTGTTATAAATGTTGGTGCTGGTAACATAGAAGAAAGACCAGTAGTAGCATTTAGAATGAAATTTGCTAATACGGAATTTGATAATGTTCCATTTAGTATTGGTAATAGAACTAAGAATGAATATAAAGTACTTATTGGAAAAGACTTTATCAAGCAGCTTGATGCACTTATCGATGTATCATCTAAGCATATAGCTAGTGATCAAATCGAGATAGATTATTAGTCTCAATATCAATAACCTCGTGAGGTATTACAGTTTTTCGTCAGTCCTTCTTGTAAAATCAAGAAGAATTTATAAATAATAGTATGAATTTATACTATGTATATACCTGGACTAACCCAAAAACACAAGAAATATTTTATGTTGGTAAGGGAAAGTATGCTAAGTGTTATAATAGAGCTCTTAATAAACATCACGCTGGTAGATGCGAAAATAAAAGAAAAAAATTGCTACAGCAAGGGTATTCTAATACAGATATAGTATACGTTATTGCAAGTAACTTATCTGAAAGCGAAGCTTTAAAAATTGAGACAGATCTTATTAACAAATACGGAATTTTAGAAGAAGGTGGCACTTTATTTAACTTCAGAAAAAATGGTATAGCGGCAGGCAGTTATCAAAAGTACCGCGAAAAAGATATAATTTTTATGATTGAAGCTTATAATAATGGATGTACACTAAAAGAAATTGGTAAAATGTATAACATACACGAATGTACTGTTCGTAAATACTTGCTTGATAGAGGCATTAAATTGAGAAAACAAGGTTATACGGTACCTAAACCAGAAAATTGGGATAAAATTTTAAGTGATATTAATACAGGAATGTCAGTTAGTAAGGTTTCAAAGAAGTATAAAATTTGTTTTCCAACTTTAAAACGTTTACTAACTGACTACTCAGTTTAATATAAAAGTAATTTATGAAGGTGATGACATATCAATAAACTTGTAGAATTCACTACGCGTTTTTTCATCATCCATAAAATCACCTGATAATTTGCTTGTCACCATATAGCAACCCTCATGCTTAACACCGCGTAAACAAGCACACGTATGTTGCGCCTTAATTACTACCGCTACACCTCTATTACCTTCACAAACTGTATCTATAGCTAATGCTATCTGCCTAGTCATCGACTCCTGGATTTGCGGACGTCTCGCATAAAATTCTACAATGCGATTAAGCTTACTCAATCCAATAACCTTACCATCACTCGATGGTATATAAGCGACATGAGCAACACCAGTGAAGGCTAAGTGATGGTGAGAGCATAGCGATTTAACAGGTATATTACATTGTGCAATAATACCATCATAGCCATCAGATGGAAATGCAGTAACAGTTGGCGGTTCTGCATAGCATCCTACAGCGATATCATTAACAAAAGCCTTGGCTACGCGCATAGGAGTATTGGAAGAATTAGGATCACTTCTCCAATCAAAACCTAACGCATCAAGATACTTTTCATAAGCTTTTGCTGCGCGTTTAATAATAGCTTGCTTTTCTTTATCTGTACGAGGTTTATTACCATTTGCTTGAGGCAACATTACAATTTCACCTATTTCATCATGATCATTTTCATCAAAATCATCCATATTGATAATTATAACGATGATAAAAATAATTTCAACTATAAATATATGAAATGAGTAAATTATCTCAACAAGAACTTTTAACAGAAGGATTTTTAGATATCGTTCGACAAGCTGCAGTTAAAGCAGGTGGAGCAATTGTTGGGGCTGCAAAAAATGTAGGTAAAGATTTTTTAACAATGAATCCTAATGCAAACTTATTTGCGTCAGCTGCTTCTGGTGCTAAAGAAGGATTTGCAAAAGCTAACACATTATACGGTAGATTAAAAAAAGCTCTAAAAGATGAATATTATAATACCTTTAACTATAACACTGTAAAATTTGGTAAAACCAAAAGGCTTCAAGGAGATAGTAGTGGTAACAGCCGTATGGCAGTAGAATTTACAGCAAAGCGTATTAGAGGTGTAAATGTACCTAGCGCTCCAGGTACATTACAGGGTGGTGAAGGTAGTGCCGATCCTTCAAAAGCGGGGCAAGCCGAACAATATACAGCTATTTTTACACGTACTAAAAAGGGATCTGGTGGTGAATATCTCTTAGAGATTAGAGATAGTTCAAATAGAGTTATTAGAGGTACAAAAGATAAAAAACAACGTGAAAAAATTAGCTGGGGTGAAGAATTTGCAACTGCTGATTGGCCAAACCCATCTAATATTACTGTTGCAGATCTAGCTGCTTGGATTGAAGATGCTGTGGGTTATGGCGTTTTAACAAGACCACGTAGAGCTGCGCTAGCAAATGCTTTTGGTATAACTGGTAGTAACGGTACGCAGACTGTTGAACAAATACTCACGAATCCTAACGCAACGCCTATAATATTAGGGTCACAAGGCCCTCCCTTAACTTCTACAACTCCACTAACGCAACAACAAATTGAAACTATAAAACGACAATTTATACAGTTGAGAATATTTACAGAATCCCATAAAAAAACTCAGTTGCAATTGCTAGAAAGTTCATATAATCTCATATATGAACTACCAATCAACAAAGGTAATTGAATTAGGGTCTTGTGCATTTAGACAATGGAGAGCATCTCATAGTCACTGTCGTTTCTTACATGGTTATCAGTTAATTGCTAAACTCTGGTTTGGCGGAACAGAGCTTGATGATAAGAATTGGGTTATTGATTTCGGAGGACTTAAAGAATTAAAAGGAAAATTACAACATGTTTTTGATCATACTACTTGTATTGCTGCTGATGATCCGGAGCTCGAGACGTTCAAAGAACTAGATCGTAAGGGTCTCATTCAATTAAGAGTCTTTGAGAAAGGTGTAGGTATTGAGAGAGTTGCCGAAGAAGTATATCGAATTGCTAGTGAACATATCAAAGAGATTGCGGGTGATCGTTGTTGGGTTGAAAAGGTAGAATGCTTCGAACATGAAGACAATTCTGCAATTTATACTCCATCTAAAGCTGGTATTGCTCTTAGTGAGCCTGTCCTTGCTCAAGAAACAATTACAGTCAATTATACACAACCTGCAGCTCCAGCTAAGCTTGGAGCTAATGTAGGTTCAAATGTATCGCAAGGAATGGGTAACCTTTTCTCAGGTACATCCTGGGGTTAATTAGACTCTAATATCTAAAAAAAAGGCCGTGGAGTTAATCCACGGCC
>SXGQ01125825.1_pt1 | contig 13594 bp, 12 predicted proteins | sample 3178371 | NCBI WGS metagenome assembly SXGQ01 (sample SAMN11356859, study PRJNA531348) | freshwater metagenome | isolation source: freshwater sample F1-20 | place: China: Fuxian Lake, Yuxi | collected 2017-12-25
GCGCTCGAACAGCAAATCGTATTGCAGCGGGTCGATATCGGTGATGCCGAGCGAGTACGCGACCAAAGAACCCGCGCCCGAGCCACGCCCCGGTCCCACGGGCACGCCATTGCCGCGCGCCCAACGGATGAAATCCGCAACGATCAGGAAGTAGCCCGCAAAACCCATCGCGCAAATGACTTCAAGCTCGCTCTGCAGGCGCGCGCGATAGGCATCCTGATCGACATGACCGAGGCGCTCGAGCCGCTGCTGCAAACCACGCACTGACTCAGCGCGCAAAAACTCCTCGGTCGTTTGTCCTTCGGGCACCGGATAGATCGGCAATCGACTCTCGCCGAGTTGCAGAACGAGACTGCAGCGCTTGGCGATTTCAACCGAATTCTCGATCGCCTCGGGCAGATCGGCAAATCGCTCGATCATCTCCTCGGACGAGCGCAGATATTGCTCGCGCGTGTAGTGACGCGGTCGCGCGGGATCGGCGAGCAAGGTGCCCTCTTGAATGCACACCCTCGCCTCGTGCGCCTCGAAATCATCGCTCGAGAGGAAGCGCACATCGTTGGTGGCCACGATGGGAAGGCCCGCCTCGATCGCAAGCCTCACAGTCGAGGCCACGAGCGGCTCCTCTTCGTCGCGACCGGTGCGCGTCACTTCGAGGTAGTAACGATCTCGGAACAGCGCCTTCCAGAACTCGGCCAAGGCTCGCGCCTCAGCCGACTTGCCCTGCTGCAAGGCTCGGCCGACATCGCCCTCGCGCCCGCCAGAGAGCGCGATCAAACCGTCGGTCGTTGCGGGGGTGAACCACGCGCGATCGATACGCGGCGCTCCACGCTGCTGTCCCTCGAGATAAGCGCGCGAGACGATGCGGGTGAGCCTGCGATAACCCGCATCGTTCATGCACAGCAGCGTGAGCCGACTCGGCGGCGTTCGCTCGCCGGGCTCAGCGATCTGCAGATCGACACCGATGATGGGTTTGACGCCTTTGGCGAGAGCCTCGCGATAGAACTTCACCATCGCAAACAAGTTGTGCTCGTCGGTGACGGCGACCGCTGGCATGCCGAGCTCGGCGACGCGAGCGACGAGCTCAGGGATGCGGACTACGCTGTCGACCAGCGAGTATTCGGTATGCAGACGCAAGTGGACGTAGGCGCTCATCGCGCCGCCGATTTTACCGGTCCGAAACTCCGTCGGTGGACTGAACTCGGTCCGTGCGCCTTGAGGGCCGCAAGGTGGGCCGGCGTCGGATAACCCTTGTGGACCGCGAATCCATATTCAGGATGTCGCGTATCCAATTGTTCCATCACGTGATCGCGAGCCGTCTTGGCGAGAATTGAAGCCGCACTGATCGCCGGCTGCGTCGCATCGCCCCTCACAATGGCAACCGCCTCGGCCATCCCAGCGACCGCCTCGAGGGACGGCAGTCGGTTACCATCGACCTCGACACGCACCGCGCCGAAAGCCGCGCCACCCGCGGCTGACCCCAACAACCCGAGCACGGCGCGCCGCATCGCGAGCATCGTCGCCTGCAGGATATTGACCGCATCGATCTCCGCGGGACTTGCGATCGCGACACACCAACCGAGCGCGCGCTCCTGCAGCAGCAACGCGAGCCGCTCGCGCTCGATCACACTCAACGCCTTGGAGTCTGCGAGCCCGGCGACGGGTTGCGCGGGGTCGAGAATGACTGCTGCGGCAACGACTGGCCCAGCCAGCGGCCCACGCCCCGCCTCATCGACGCCGACGATCAAACGGCGCATGAGGACCACTTCGTCAAGCGAGCCATGCGATCACGCGAACCATGCGATCACGGCAACAACTCAACGACCGCCTCAGCGGCGAGCGCCGCACCGTCCTGACGCAGCGCCAGATGTACCTCGGCGAACTCCGGCTCGAGGTTGGCCCACCGCGCCGGCTCCACGAGCCACTCGAGCAGTGCTTTTCCAAGCGTTTCGGGATTCGCGCGTCCTTGGAAAAACTCGGGCACCACTTCACGACCCACGAGCAGATTCGGCTGCGAGAAAAATCGCACCTTCACGAGACCGAACCGCTGCAACAGAAAGGCGGTGATCGAACCCAAGCGATACGCCACCACCATCGGCCGTCGCGTCAGCAAGGTTTCGAGCGTCGCAGTTCCCGAGGCGACAAGAACAACATCGGCGGCCGCGAGCACCTCGCGCGAGCGACCATCAACGACCGTGACGGGCGTCTGCGGCGCGCAGCGCTGCCATTCGGCCTCGAAGCGCTCGCGCGTCGCGGTGCTGGCCATCGGCGCGACGAAGTACACGCCCGGCCTGCGCGCATCGAGCCACGCCGCGGCACCGGCAAAGGGCGAAGCGAGACGCGTCACTTCACCGACTCGACTTCCCGGTAGCACTGCCACGATCTCCCCCACCTCCGGTAAACCGAGTGCCCGTCGCGCGGCGGCGCGATCGCTGTGCATCGGAAATTGGTCGGCGAGCGGATGCCCAACGAAACGCGCAGCGATGCCGTGCCGTTCGTAAAACGCGGGCTCAAACGGCAACAGGCACAAGATACGATCACACGCCGCGCCGATCTCGTGGACGCGACCCTGTCGCCACGCCCATACCTGCGGGCTCACGTATTGCACGGTGCGTATGCCATCCGCTTTCAGTCGGCGCGCCATCCCGAGATTAAACTCGGGTGCATCAATGCCAATGAAAACATCGACACGGCGCTCGCGAAATTCGCGCAGCAGACGACGTCTCAAAGAAAACAGCCTCGGCAGATGACGCAGAATCTCTATAAGCCCCATGACCGCGAGCTCCTCGCTCGAAGCCAACGCCTCGCAGCCGGCCTCGCGCATGTGCGGCCCCGGCACGCCGACGAAACGCGCGTTCGGCACTCGCTTGCGGATCGCCGCAATCAACGCGGCTCCGAGGTTATCCCCGGAGGCCTCTCCGGCCACGATCGCAATCAGCGGTGCGGCCTGCGAAAGCATGGATAAGGATCAGCGAATGAGACTACGAGTCGAGCGCGCCACGAACTCGACGAAGGGCACGAGCTCCGTTTGCGTCGTCGCTGCATCGCGTAATTTCTCCATCGCCGCCTCGAGCGGGAGATCCATGCGATAAAGCGTGCGGTAAGCATTCTTGATGTTGCGCACCTGCTCGGCCGTGAAACCGCGACGCGTTAGCCCCGTGGCGTTGATCGAATGCGGCGCAGCCGGATGACCTACTGCCATCACATACGGCGGCACATCGCGCGTCACGGCAGTGTTATTGGCAATGAAGGCATGCGCGCCGATCTTGCAGAACTGGTGTACCCCGGTGAAACCCGCGAGGATGACGTGATCATCCACCTCGACATGTCCACCTAAAGTCGCGAGGTTGGCAAACACGCAATGACTGCCCACGATGCAATCGTGCGCCACGTGCGACGACGCCATAAAGAGATTATCGCTACCGACACGGGTGATGCCCTTGTCGTGCGTCGTTCCGCGATTGACCGTCACGTATTCGCGAAACACGTTTCGATCGCCGATCTCCACACGCGTGGGTTCACCGGCGTATTTTTTGTCCTGCGGCGCATCGCCGATCGACGCGAACTGAAAAATGCGATTGTGACTGCCAAGCTTGGTCCAACCCGTGACGACCGCGTGCGGCCCGACGATCGTACCCGCACCGATTTCGACATCGGGTCCGATAATGGCGAACGGACCCACTTCAACGCCTTCGCCCAGTTTGGCGGTCGGCGCGACGACCGCGCGCGGATCGATTCGAGTCGACTCGCCCATCAGCCCTGCCCCTTGCCCGTCTCCGGCGCCACCATCAATTCGGCTGATGCCGCTTCCACCTCGCCGACGTAGGCAGCGGCAGAGAACTTCCAGATGCCGCGCATCTGACGGGTCAGCTTGGCAGTAAGGATTAATTGATCACCGGGCTCCACCGGACGCCGAAAGCGCGCCTCGTCGATGCCGACGAAGAAAAAGCGCGTCTGCGCATCAGGTACGACGCCGGCTGTCACGAAGGCGAGGATGCCAGCCGTTTGTGCTAACGCCTCGATGATGATCACTCCGGGCATGACGGGACGGTACGGAAAATGACCCGGGAAATACGGCTCGTTATAGGTGACATTCTTCAGCGCGCGGATGTGATCACCCTTGTGGCACTCGAGCACGCGATCGACCAACAAAAACGGATACCGGTGTGGTAACTGTTTGAGGATGGCGTTGATATCCAAGCTGATGATGTCCTTCTCGCTCACGCTGTCATTCCTCACTCTGCGTCGAATCCAAATTTTTCTCGAGCTCACCGACGCGACGCGCGAGACCATCAATGCGCTTCAATCGTCCGACGATACGCCGCCAATCAGTCGCACTCTCGGCGGGAATGCCGCCTGAGTAAACCCCGGGCTCTCGTATATCGCCCGTCACGAACGAATAGCCCGTGATGCTCACATCGTCGCAAATGCGCAAATGCCCGGCGATACCCACACCGCCACCGATGCGACACCGCGCACCGACGTGCGAACTGCCCGCGAGACCCGCGCAACCAGCGAGCGCCGAGTGCGCACCGATCGTGCAGTTGTGACCTACCTGCACGAGGTTGTCGATGCGAACACCATCGCCGATGATCGTATCGTCAAGCGCGCCGCGATCGATGGCGCTGTTGGCGCCGATCTCCACGTCGGCACCGATACGTACCGTTCCCACTTGCGGCACGTGCACCCAGCGACCTTCGTCGAGCGCGTTACCGAAACCCTCAGACCCGACGACAACACCGGCATCGAGCACCGAGCGCGCACCGATGCTCACCCGATCCAGCACCGTCACGCGCGCCACTAGGCGCACATCCGCTGCGAGCTCGACATCTTCGCCAACAACACAGCCGGGGCCAATGTACGCCCGTGCGCCGATCACCGAGCGCGCGCCGACGACGACCAAAGGTCCGATGTGTGCGCTCGAGTCGACGCGCGCATCGGGAGCGACCACGGCCGAGGGGTGTATCCCAGCCGGACCCATCGCCTTCGGATGCAGTACGGTCGCGATACGCGCGAACGCGGCATGTGGATTCTCGGCAATCAAACAATCGATCGGCGACTCATCGGCCAGCTTCGCGGACACGATGATCGCTGCGGCGTTGGCCCCGACCAACTCATCGAGACGCTTGGCATTGGCCAAAAATGCGATGCCCCGCGGACCCGCGCCGGTGACGGTACCGACGTGATCAACGGGGCGATCGGGATCACCGCGGAGCGCGAGCCCGAAACGGACTGCTAAATCTCCGAGGGTGACCGTCATCGGCTTACGCCGGTGAAAAATCAGCGAGTTGCAGGTTTCGGAGCAGCTGCCGCACCACCGCGCGACTGCAAGCTCTGCAGCACGCCCGAGGTGATATCGAGGGCTGGCGTCGCGTAGATCACGCCGTCGGTCACGACGAGATCGTAGGCCTGCGACTTCGCGTAGTTGCGCGCTTCTTCGATTAGCGTGCGCTGCAGTTTGCCCATTTCTTCGTTTCGACGCGCGTTGAAGTCGTCGTTCACTTCGGACTGACGACGGGCGAGATCACGCTCGCCATCGCGCAGCTCTTTCTCGGCGCGCGAGATCTGATCCGCCGTCATCGTTGCGCGATCCTTCACGAGTTTATCGCGCTTGGTCTGCAACGAGGCGGCCTGGCTCTGTAGCTCGCGCTGCTTCGTCGCCGCCTCGGTACGCAGCGATTCGATGAGCGACTTGCCTTGCGGACTCTCGTCCATGAGTCGACCAAAGTCGAGCACGCCGATCTTTGCCTCAGCCAATGCCGCCGGCGCCGTGAACAGGGTTGCCATGACCACAAGGGCCGGTGCCATCATCTTCAGATTCACACGCATCTCGCTTCGAACCTCTTATCCGAAAAAATTAAAACGCTTGTCCGATCGTGAACTGGAATCGCTCTTCCTCGTCCGCAAACTGCACGCCGTCCCCTTCGAAGGTGTTGAGTGGCAACGCATAACTGAAGCGGAAGACACCGAGCGGCGCCAGCCACTGAACGGCAATGCCGGTCGACTGACGCAACTTATCATAGCCGAACTTGTACTCGACCGGCGTGACGCCATCGGCACCCGTGAACTTGTAGAAGTCCGTCGTTGAGAACACGTTGCCGATGTCGAAGAAGATCGAAGCACGGGCTGAGGCGCGCCACTTCTCCGGTGTCGGAATCAACAGCTCCGCTCGCGCCGTCACCTTCAGGTTGCCACCGTAGGGGTTGCCGAAACTGTCCTTCGGTCCGAGACGGCTCTCGCGGAAGCCGCGCACTGTATCCGGACCGCCCGCAAAGAAGTTGCGATACGGCGGCGGCGCAGTAGTATCTCCGAGCTCTTGGCTGTAGCCCACCTCGGCGGCAAACGCCATGGTCCAGCTGCCGACGATGGGCACGAACTGAAGGTAGTCGTAGTTGGCCGTTACATACTGCACGTCGCTGAGCGGCAAGGCATAGCTCAACGACAAGGAATGACGCATCCCTCGATCGGCGAACAGCGCGCGGTTACGGCTGTCGTAGCTCCAACCGATGACGAGGTCATAGCTGTCGAACTGCGTGGTATCGAGCGTGGTGCCCGGAATCACGAAACCCTCGCCATAATCCTGCTCGGGAACGATTTGCTGACGGTAGTCACCGTTCGATTGCACCCACTGCCGCGCCTGCTGTGCACTGCCCTCACCCGTGATCAAGGAGGATCTTTGGGCCGACAAGCCAATACGCAAACCCTGGAACTCGGTGATCGGATAGCCGTAGTCGACGCCGATCGAGAGTGACTCGGACGAGAAGTCTGACGAAGCCGACACGAACTGCGTTACATCGCGATACGTGAAAGACAAGGTGCGCGCTACGCCATCGATATTGGTGTACGGATCGGTATGCGAGATGCCGTAGACCTTGGAATATCGACCCGAGTTCAAATCGAGCGAGACACGCTGACCCGTGCCAAGAAAGTTACTGTCGGCATAGTTACCGTTGAGGATGAAGGACTGCGACTCCGAGTAGCCGATACCACCACCCAACTGCGCCGACGGACCCTCCTTGATCTCGAACTCCACATCCACGAGATCGGCGGACCCCGGCACGGGCTTTGTCTCAGACTCGACCTTCTCGATATAGGGCAAGCGCTGCAAACGCTGTTTGGAGCGCTCAACGAGCATGTTCGAGAGCCAAGCCCCTTCGAGCTGACGCATCTCGCGACGCAGCACCTCGTCGTTGATCTTGGTCACGCCGTTGAAGACGATGTGCCGAACGTAAACACGATTACCCGGTTCAACAAAGAACGTGATACCAACTTCGTTCTTGCCTTCGATCGGCGTTGGCACGGGGTCAACCTTGGCGAAAGCGTAGCCCTCGAGACCGAGTCGGTTTTGCAGCAGCTCCTGCGTGCTCGTGATGTCTTTCTTGGAATAGGTCTCGCCCGATTTGACGAGCAAGTAATTCTTGAGTTCCGACTCGGGCACGACGAACGTGCCCGCAAGCTTGATCTCACCGAGCTTGAAGACCTCACCCTCGGTCACGTTCACCGTGATGAAGATGTCGTCCTTCTCGGGCGCGATCGCAACCTGCGTAGATTCGATATCGAAGTTCGCATAGCCACGGTCCATGTAATAGGAGCGCAGCTTCTCAAGGTCACCCTGCAAAGATTCACGCGAATAGCGATCGTCCTGACGATACCAAGACAACCAGTTTGGCGTCTTGAGTTCGAAATCTTCGAGAACGTCTTCCTCGGTGTAAGTCTTGTTGCCAACCAAGTTGATCTGACGGATGCGCGCACGCTTGCCTTCCTTGATGTCGATCTTCACGCGAACGCGGTTATCGGCTAGCTCCTCGACTTCGGTCGCAATCCGCACCGCGTATTTGCCGCGGCTGAAATACTGATCGGTGAGGTATTGCTTGACGTCCTCGAGCACGGAGCGATCGAAGGTCTTACCCGTCGCAAGACCGACGTTGCGCAGACTCTTGGTCAGATCCTCGGTCTTGATGTCCTTGTTACCCTTGAGCTCGAAGCTCTCGATCGAGGGTCGCTCCAGCACAGCGACGATCAACGTGCCCTCGTCGAAGCGCAGTTCGACATCACGGAAAAACCCGGTGTCGTAGAGGGCACGAATCGCCTCGCGCACACGCTGCTGCGTGATGCGATCACCGATGTTCACGGGCAGGTAGTTGTATACCGTACCCTCCGAAACTCGTTGCAGGCCCTCGACGCGGATATTGTCGACCCGCAGTGTGGGCGGGTCTTGAGCCATCGCAGCGGTCGCTACGATCGAGAAAATCACACCAACGATCAATCTGGGAAAAAGCGACAAGTGAGACCCCTGGTCAGCCGAACTGCCGAGCGAAATCATTGAAGAGCGCGATGCCCATGAGCATCACGAGCAAGGCGACACCCACTTGCTGACCGATGGCCTGCAAGCGATCCGACAGTGGCGAGCCGCGCATCCACTCAGCCAACTGATAGACGATCTGACCGCCATCGAGGATGGGAATCGGCAGCAGATTCAGAAAACCGAGACTGAGCGAAATCACCACCAGAAACCCCAAGAACTCGGCCAAACCGCTGCGAGCGGAATCACCCGCATACTCGGCGATGGAGATGGGCCCCGAGAGATTCTTCAAAGAAACCTGACCGAAGATCATGCGCCAGAACATCTTGGCCTGAAGCACGGTCATGTCCCAGGCACGCACACTCGCCTCAGCCACGGCCTCGAGCGGCCCGAAACGCACGACCTCGATCATCGAGGCAGGCCACGGTGGCGGCGGTGGAGTCTGGATTCGGATACGACCAACTTCGCGTCCCTCGACGAGATCGGCGGTGGTCGTCACCACCGTGCTGCCCTGCACGCCTGCTCGCTCGTAGGTCACCGAGAAGGCGCGATTGGGACGTACCGAGATCGCCTCGACGAGCATCGGGAAATCCGTGATCTCGACGCCATCAACGGCGACGATACGATCACCCGCTCGCAAACCGGCGGCGTCGGCCGGACCACCCGCGTCGGCCTTGCCGATCACAGCAGGAATCGGCGGCGACCAGAAACGCATGCCGATGCCCGGCAGCAGCGCCGCGGGCTCGGTCAACGCACGACGCACTTCCGGATCGTCAATCCGCAGTTGCAGATCGCGCAACTCGGCATCACCGCGTCGCACCCGCAGATCGACCGGCCCACTCTCGCTCATGCCTTCGATCAAACCGAAGAGCACATCCGTCTGGTTGCTGACGGCTTTGCCTTCGACGGCGACGATCACATCGTCACTCTGCAATCCTGCTTGCGCCGCGACCGAATCAGCGACGATACGACCGACAACCGGACGCACTTCGGGCGAACCGGACACCCAGAGCATCGCGGCCAGCACGATGATGGCAAAGAAAATATTGAAGGCGGGACCTGCGAGCAGTACGAGGATGCGCTCCCACGGCTTCTTGCGCGTGAACGAGCGCGCGAGGTCCTCCGGTGGCACCGGCCCTTCGCGCTCATCGAGCAGTTTCACGTAGCCGCCCAGAGGCCACATCGCAAAGACGTATTCCGTACGATCCGCACCCGCGGTCCTCTTCCAAAGCGGCGTACCGAAACCGACCGAGAATCGCAGCACTTTGAAACCGAGCTTGCGGGCGACCCAATAGTGACCGAACTCGTGGATGGTCACGAGCAGGCTGACGGCCACGACGAAGCCGGCTATCGTCCAAATGAAATCCATCGCTCGCCTCCTCGCGGTGCTAGACCGCCGCCCCCGCCGTGCGACCCAACTGCCGCATAGCGCTCTCGCGCGCTTCGGTATCCGCCGCCAGCACGACCCCAAGGTCGGAGGCGGCACCAGTTGGCGCAGCCGCCAACACCGCCTCAATGACCCGGGCAATTCCCGCAAAGTTCAACCGGCCCTCGAGGAACGCGGCCACGGCCACCTCGTTGGCCGCATTCAACACCGTGGGCGCGAGCCCCCCCGCCATCGCCGCCTCGCGAGCGAGGCGCAGACAGGGGAAGCGCGCCATATCGGGCGCCTCGAACTGCAGGCTTCCGGCCTTCATCAAGTCGAGAAATTGTACACCGGAGTCGAGGCGCTCCGGCCATCCGAGGGCATAGGCAATGGGGGTGCGCATGTCCGGTGAACCGAGTTGAGCGAGCATCGAGCCGTCGATGTATTCGACGATCGAGTGCACCAGACTCTGACGGTGCACGACCACCTCGACCTGCTCGAGCGGCAAACCGAAGAGAATGCGCGCTTCGATGACCTCGAGTCCCTTGTTCATAAGCGTGGCCGAATCGACCGAGATCTTGCGGCCCATCACCCATTTCGGGTGCTTGCAGGCCTGCTCGGGCGTTGCTACCGCGATCTGCTCCGAAGTCCAATCGACGAACGGCCCGCCCGATGCCGTGAGCAAAATGCGTCGCACACCCGCAGGCGCAACGCCGGTGCGAGAGCCCGCCGGCCAACACTGAAAAATGGCGTTATGCTCGCTGTCGATCGGCAGCAAGGTTGCGCCGGAGCGGCTAGCCGCTGCGACGAAGAGGGAGCCTGCCATCACGAGCGGCTCTTTGTTGGCGATCATCAAGCGCTTGCCGGCGCGGGCGGCGGCGAGCGATGAGGCGAGCCCCGCGGCACCGACAATACCCGCCATGACGTAGGGTGCCTCGGCGAGTGTCGCGATCGCATCAAGAGCCGCCCCGCCCGCATGCACCTCGGTCGGCAGACCCTCTGCACGAAGCGTCGCCTGCAACTGCGCGGCCGCTTCGGCATCGACCAAGACAGCATGGGCCGGTTTGAACTGCCGACACTGTGCGAGCAACTTCGTCGCGTTGCGATGTGCGCCGAGCGCGACGACTCGGAATCGATCCGGATGACGCGCGATCACATCGAGCGTGTTGTCACCAATAGTGCCCGTTGATCCGAGCACCGTAACACCGATCGGTGCGCCCATCGCAGGCTGCAAACTCACCCGCTGAACCCGGGTGCGAGCGCAGCGCCGATCAAGCCGGCTTTCAGCAAACCCAACACCAACAGCGGCACACCAGCGGTGAGGCTGTCGAGACGATCGAGTAAACCACCGTGACCGGGAAACAAGCGACCACTATCTTTGAGCCCCGAATGGCGCTTCATCAAACTCTCGATCAGATCGCCGACTACCGAGAACGCCGCTGCGCCAAGCGCGAGCAACATGATCGAGAGAGTCGGCCAGCCGAGCCAGCGTGAACCCACGAAAGCCACGAGCACTGAGACGATGAACCCGCCGATGACCCCTTCCCAGGTTTTACCCGGTGAGACCTGCGGTGCGAGCTTGGTCTTGCCCCAGGCGTGACCGGCGAAATACGCGCCGACATCAGCGGCCATCACGATCAGCAATACAAACACCAACAAAGCGGCGCCATTTGGCTCGAGTCGTAATCGAGCTAATGCCACACCCGCAGGCACCAAGGCACACACGCCGGCAACGGCCGCCGAGATCGCCCCGCCTCGCTGCGGTGCGAGCATGATCCAAAGCAAGGCGATCACCCACCACGCACACGCGCCGAGCAGCAACCATGAGAACGACTCGACATTCGCGCTGATCGACCAAGCCGCGACCAAGCCGAGTGCGATGAGCAACACATAGGCCGCTCGGACGGGACGACGATCATGGTGCAGAAAGGCCGACCATTCCCAAGCTCCACCCAGGATCGCCATAGCGACGATGACGATCGTGGCCCAGGCGGGCGCGAGAAATACCAAGGCAACCAAGAGCGCAAACAACACGAGCGCCGTGATCAAGCGTTGCTGCAGACCGACCGGCTTGAGACTCATACGCGAGGCTCCTCGCGCAGTTGCTTGCCCGTGAGGCCAAAGCGTCGCTCACGACCGCGAAAATCCTCGATGGCCTCGGCCATGATCTCGGCGTTGAAATCGGGCCACAACGCGTCGGTGAAAAACAGCTCGGCGTAAGCGATATTCCAAAGCAAAAAATTGCTGATCCGGTGGTCACCACCCGTGCGTATGAAGAGATCCGGGTCCGGCAGATCGGCGAGTTGCAGTTCGCGCGCAAACCGCTCTTCGTCAATATCGGCCGCTCTGAGCGCACCGCTAGCCGCCTGCGCGGCCAAGCGCTTGGCGGCCTCGATAACATCCCAACGACCGCCGTAGCTCACCGCCACCTGCAACTGCAAACCGGTGTTACCCGCGGTCAGTGCTTCCGCTTCGGCAATACGCTGCTGCAAACCCACGGCGAGACGCTGCCGATTGCCGATGATGCGCAAGCGCACCTGGTTCGCGTGCAACTCTTGCACTTCTCGCTCGAGGGCTTCCATGAAGAGCCCCATCAGCGTCGAGACCTCCGTCTCGGGACGTCGCCAATTCTCGCTCGAGAAAGCAAACAAGGTCAGCGCGCCCACACCCAAGCGGGCGCACTCCCGAATGGTCGCCCGCACCGGTTCGATACCGGCGCGATGACCGACGGTGCGCGGCTCGCCACGGGCTTCGGCCCAACGGCCGTTGCCGTCCATGACGATCGCAATGTGGGCAGGGACGGACATGCGGGAGGCTCCTGCCTCAGACCTGCATGATTTCCTTTTCTTTGGCCGCAAGCACTTGGTCGATCTCGGCCACGTGCTTGTCGGTCAGCTTCTGGATTTCTTCCTGCGCTTTCTTTTCCTCATCCTGGCTGATGAGCTTTTCTTTGAGCGCTTCCTTCACATCCTGCAATACGTCGCGACGCACGTTGCGCACGGCCACGCGCGCATTCTCCGCATCACCACGAACCACCTTGGTGATGTCGCGGCGACGCTCCTCGGTGAGCGGCGGCAGGGGCACGCGGATCACCATGCCCGCGGTGTTCGGCGTGAGCCCGAGCTCGGACTTGTAAATCGCTTTTTCGATGGCTTGCACAGCACCCTTGTCCCACGGCGAGATCACGAGCGTACGGGCATCCTCGACGCTGATGTTGGCGAGCTGCTGCAGCGGGCTCTCGTTACCGTAGTAATCGACCCGCAAGTTCTCGACGAGGCTCGGATGCGCGCGGCCCGTCCGCAGCTTCTTGAGATCGGCTTGGAACTGCAGCACGCACTTGCCCATGCGGGTAGTGGCATCTTTCTTGAAATCGTCGATCATGACGGAACCTTCCTGAAAATAGCGTGTTGATTCAACTCACCGCGCACAGCGTTATTAGGCGTTGCGCACGACTGTGCCAATGCTCTCGCCCTGCACGATGCGCAACAAGTCGCCCGCGTTGCCAAGATTGAACACCTGCAACGGCAAGTTGTTGTCGCGACACATGACGATGGCCGTGGCGTCCATCACATTCAAGCGCTCATCGAGCACGCGGTCAAAGGTTAGCGTTTGGTAGCGGACGGCCGAAGGGTCTTTGACAGGATCGGCCGAGTAAATGCCATCCACCTTGGTGGCTTTGACAAGTAATTCCGCACCGATCTCGATCGCCCGCAACGAGGCGGCGGTGTCGGTAGTGAAGAATGGATTGCCGGTGCCGGCGGCGAACAACACCACACGCCCCTTTTCGAGGTGGCGCACGGCACGGCGGCGGATGTATTCCTCGCAAACTTCATTGATACGGATCGCCGACATCACGCGCGCATGCGTACCGATCGCTTCGAGCGCATCCTGCATCGCAAGGCAATTCATCACGGTGGCGAGCATGCCCA
>SXGQ01043315.1_pt1 | contig 13593 bp, 10 predicted proteins | sample 3178371 | NCBI WGS metagenome assembly SXGQ01 (sample SAMN11356859, study PRJNA531348) | freshwater metagenome | isolation source: freshwater sample F1-20 | place: China: Fuxian Lake, Yuxi | collected 2017-12-25
GCTTTCCATCAAGAGTGTCAACGCGCTGTCGCACTACACAGACTGGACGATCGGGCATGTGCACGGCGCAGCGCTGGGGTGGAACGCGTTCATGTTCTTCGGGATGGCGTACTGGCTCTTCCCGCGTCTGTACCAGACGCCGCTGTGGTCAAAGAAGCTGGCGGAGTGGCACTTCTGGATCGGCACGCTCGGGATCTTCGCCTACTGGCTGAGCATGCAGTGGGCGGGGATCACGCAGGGGCTCATGTGGCGTGCGTTCGACGACTCAGGCGCGCTCAAGTACCCGGACTTTGTCGAGACGGTGACCAAGCTGTTCCCGATGTACTGGATCCGCGCCGTGGGCGGCGGGATGTTCCTGGTCGGGATGGTGATGTGCTGCTTCAATCTGTTCATGACCTGGCGCCGCCGGCCGCCGGTGCTCGACGAGCCGGTCCACTACGCGCCGCCGCTGACGCCGGGCTACGTCGACAGCGTGTACCGCTCGGATCTGCAGAACGTGATCGAGCTGGGCAAGCTGACCGACGAGGTCACGGAACTGAGCTGGCACCGGCGGTGGGAGCGCTGGCCGCTGCGGTTTGCCCTGTTCGTCGCGATCGCGATCAGCGTGGGCACGATCATCGAGGCGGTGCCGATGTTCATGGTGAAGTCGAACGTCAAGTCCATCGCGACCGTTGAGCCCTATACGCCGCTGGAGGTGTACGGGCGCGACATCTACCGTGCCGAGGGGTGCTACAACTGCCACTCGCAGATGATCCGGCCGATCTGGGCCGAGACCAAGCGGTATGGCGAGTACAGCAAGGCCGGCGAGTTTGTGTACGACCATCCCTTCCAGTGGGGCAGCAGGCGGATCGGCCCGGACCTGCACCGCGTGGGCGCGAAGTACTCCCACGACTGGCACGTGCGTCACCTTGAGGATCCGCGCCAGCTGGTGGAGGGTTCGGTCATGCCCACCTACGCGCACCTCCTTGAGCAGATGATCGACTTTGAGGATGCCGCGGCGAGCGTCCGCGCCATGCGGCTGCTCGGCGTGCCGTACGACGATGCGACGGTCGCGAATGCCGCCGATCTGGCCCGTGAGCAGGCGGCACGCATCGCGACGGAGCTCGAGGGTCAGGGCGGGTACACCGAGATGGGCGATCGCAAGATCATCGCGCTGGTGGCGTACCTGCAGCGGATCGGGACCGACATTCACAAGACACCGGCCGAGGAGGGTGCACCGTGAGCGTGGTTGACATTGTCAGTGGGCTTCGTGCGTCCGTGTTCCCGCAGATCGGACTTGTGTTCTTCCTGGCAGCGTTTGCCGCCGTGTGCTTTCGGCTGTTCTGGCGCGGTCGGCGTCTGGACGAGGTCGCCAGGCTGCCGTTGACCGAAGCACCTATGGCATCGCACGCGGGCGGAGAGCACGCAATCAAGGAGCAGGTCCCATGAGCAAGCGTCGAGAGCCCGGGCTTCTGGACCACGAATACGACGGCATCCGCGAGCACGACAACCCGACCCCGGGCTGGTGGCACATGCTGTTCCTGGGCAGCATCGCCTTCTCGATCGTGTACGCGATGTTCTGGCACTTCTCGGAGCTGGCCTCGACGCCGCACACACGCCTGGCCCGGGCTGAGCAGGCTTACTTCAAGCAGCTCTTCGCCGAACTTGGCGAACTCAAACCCGACGAGGCGACCATGGTCGGCCTGATGCAGGATCCTAAGTGGATGGCGTTCGGCGGGGCGCTCTTTGCCGCCAACTGTGCCCAGTGCCACGGAGCCGAGGGCGGCGGGATCAACGGCGCCAACCTGACCGACGATTCGTACATCAACGTGAAGAGCCTCGCGGACCTGTTCCGCGTGGTCAACGAGGGTGTGAGCGCCAAGGGCATGCCGGCGTGGAACACCCGCTTCAGCCAGAACGAGCAGATCCTGGTGGCGGCCTACGTGGCGACACTCAGAGGATCCAACAAGCCCGGGCGCGGACCTGAAGGGTCGCCGATCGCGCCGTGGCCGTCGGTTCAGGCTTCGTCGAACTGATTCCGGTCCGGCGGCCAGGAGCTCTACGTGAGTGCTCGCAGCGACATCTCTGATCCCGCCAACGAGCGCGTGCTCGCGACGCTCAACGCCGACGGCTCGCGGCGGTGGCTCCGCCCCAAGCTCTCGCCGGGGCGGTTCCTTACGGCGCGCCGGGTGGTCGCGTACGCCCTGATCGCGCTGTTCACCATCCTTCCGTACATCACGATCGGCGGCAAGCCGTCGGTCCTGCTCGACATCGTCCGCCGGGAGTTCACCTTCTTCGGCGTGACGTTCCTGCCGACCGACACCGTGCTGCTGGCGGTCCTGATGCTGATCGTGTTCCTGTCCGTATTCCTGATCACGGCGATGGCGGGACGCGTCTGGTGCGGGTGGGGATGCCCGCAGACGGTGTACATGGAGTTTCTCTATCGCCCCCTTGAGCGGCTGATCGAGGGGCGCGCGGGGCGGACCGGCAAGCCCGTCGGGGCGGCACGCAAGCTGCTGAAGTTCGTGGTCTTCTTCCTCTGCTCGTGCTACCTGGCGCACACGTTCCTGGCGTACTTCGTCGGCGTCGAGGCACTGGCCCACTGGGTCCGGAGTTCGCCGGCGCAGCACCCCGTCGCGTTCATCGTGATGGCAGCCGTGACCGGCCTGATGATGTTCGACTTCGCCTACTTCCGCGAGCAGACATGCCTGGTCGCGTGCCCCTACGGTCGGCTTCAGGCGGCGCTTCTTGACCGTCACTCCATGATCGTCACCTACGACCGGCGACGGGGCGAGCCGCGCGGCAAGCTGCACCACACCCCGCCGACGCCGGCATCCGGCGATGTATCGCTCCGGGTGATCGGTGAGGAGCGGCCCCAGGGTGACTGCATCGACTGCTTCCGGTGCGTGACGACCTGCCCGACGGGCATCGACATCCGCGACGGCCTCCAGATGGAGTGCATCGGCTGTGCCCAGTGCATCGACGCCTGCGATGATGTCATGTCCCGCATCGGCAAGCCCAAGGGGCTGATCCGATACAGCTCACAGGCGATCGTTGCGGGTGAGACGCGCCGGCTGATCCGGCCGCGGACAATCCTGTACCCCTTGATCCTCGCGGGCCTGGTCGGGTTGTTCGTGTTCCTGCTGTCGTCGCGAGAGTTGGGCGAGGCCGCTGTGCTTCCTCGGCAGGGCGCACCGTTCTACACACTGCCGGACGGCCAGATCGCGAATCAGGTCCGGCTTCGGCTCGTGAACCGCGGGCGTGAGCCGGCGGTGTTCACGGTGCTGGCCTCAGAGGCCGATGCCGCACGGGGCGTCCACCTGGTGAATGAGCGCGGTGAGGTCCGGCTGGAGCCGGGACAGTCCGACGTGCTTGGTGTGGTGATCGAGGCGCCCGCCGACGCGTTCTCCGGGCGCGGGGCGTACGAGGCGCGCATTGACGTTCGCGCCGACAGCGGCTTCACGACAGTGCTCGAGTTCAAGATGCTCGGCCCGGTAGGGCGGAAGCCGGCCGGCGCGAGCGCCGAGAACGGGGGAACACCATGACGCGTGGATGGCAGTGGCCACTGTTTATCGGTGCGATCATTCTTGTCGGATTCGCCGGAACCGGGATGCTGATCCTGCGCTCTGCAGGCGATCCATCGTTCGCGGTCGAACCGGACTACTACGCCAAGGGGATGAAGTGGGACGAGACAGCGCGGCAGCGCGCCCTGCTGACCGAGCTCGGATGGTCGGTTCAGATCGCGCTGCAGCAGTCTCCCGAGGCGGCCGGCTTCCCGCTGCTGGTCATCCGCATCGACGACGCGGCGGGGGAGCCGGTTGCGGACATGCGTGTCGATGCGATGCTGTTCCACCACCTCAGTGCCAAGGACCGTCACGTGGTGCCGCTCTCGCCCGATGGGCCCGGCGTGTGGCGGGCGTCGGTGCCCTCCAAGCGACCCGGCCTGTGGCGCATCCTCCTCAGGATCGACGGTGATGCGGGCGAGATGGAGCACGAGGCGGATGTCGAGCTAGGCTTAGCTTCTGAGGGTCCTCGCTCATGATGGCGATGGTCACGGCCGTCTTTGTGGCGAGCCTGATGGGCAGCCTCCACTGCGCGGGGATGTGCGGGGCGTTCGTGGCGTTTGCCGTCGGGCTGGACGGCCGTGTGAGCGCACGCGACAAGGCCCGTCTCCAGGCGGCGTACCACTCGGGGCGACTGGTCACCTACGTGACGCTCGGGCTGATTGCCGGCGCCCTGGGGCACGCCTTTGACCTCGCTGGCGAGATGGTCGGCGTATCGCGCGTGGCGGTGATGGTCGCGGGCGCGACGATGGTGCTCTTTGGCGCGATGATCATCCTGCGTCTCAACGGCGTGCGGCTGGCGCCGCTGCCGGTTCCCGGATTCATGCGGCGGGGGACCGAGCGGGCGATGCGGTTCGCGGTCGCCCGGCCGCCGTTTGTCCGGGCGCTTGTCACCGGTCTGGCGACGACGCTGCTGCCCTGCGGCTGGTTGTACGCGTTCGTGGTGACCTCGGCCGGGACGGGCAGCCCGCTGCTCGGTGCGGCCACGATGGCCGTCTTCTGGCTGGGCACACTTCCCGTGATGGTGGCCGTCGGCGCGGGAGCCCAGGCGCTTGCATCCCGGGCCGGGTGGCTGGGCCGGCGGGCGCCGGCGCTGGTCGCGACCGCGGTGATCGGGATCGGGCTGTTCAACGTGTTCCACCGCGGCTCGATGACGCTGGAGTTGACGGGCATGCTGCACCGGTCGGACACGCAGCCCGTGTCGCTGGTGGATGAGATCCGGATGATTTCCGAATCTGATGCGGGGCACTGCCATGTCGGCCCTTGAATCGTCAACCGGCTACGCCGGAGTCCTGCAGCGGCGCGAGCCCACCGGGCATACCAGGCCCGCGGTCGCGTGTTCGCACTGCGGGCTGGTCGTTCCCCAGGGACTGATCCGCGAGCAAAGCCAGGAGCAGTTCTGCTGCCACGGGTGCGAGGTGGCGTGGGGCGCCATCCATGCGTGCGGCCTGGAACGGTACTACGAGCTGCAGCGGGCCGATGCCGATCGCGCCGGGCCCGCGCTGGGCGGCCGAGGCCGCTACAGCGCCTTTGACGATCCGGTCTTCGCCGAACTGTACTGCACGAGTCCCGGCCCCGGGCTGCGCGGCGCGAGCCTGACGGTGCAGGGGCTGCACTGCGCCGCGTGCGTGTGGCTGCTGGAGCGCGTGCCGCGCGTGCACCCAGGGCTGGTGTCGGCGCGGGTCGACTACGGACGCGGGCAGCTCCATCTGGTCTGGCGTGAGCAGGCGACGGCGCTCTCGGCGATTGCGTCGTTCATCGATCGGCTGGGATACCCGTTGCATCCGCTCCGAGAGCGTGCCGCTCGCGAGCAGCGCACCCGGGACGAACGGGCCGCGGTGATCCGGATCGGTATCGCGGCCGCGCTCTTCGGCAACACGATGCTGATCGCCTTTGCCCTCTACGGCGGGCTCTCGGGGGGGATGGACCCGGCATTCGAACGTTTCTTTCGCGTGTTGAGCGCTGTGCTGGCGACGTTGAGCGTGTTCTGGCCGGGCCGGGTGTTCCTGCGGGGCGCCGTGGCGTCGGCGCGCCTTCGCACCTTCCACATGGATGTCCCGATCGCCGTCGCGCTGGTGATCGGATGGGTCCACGGCCTCATCAACACCGCTCGCGGCAGCGGCGAGGTGTACTTCGACACGCTTACGACGCTCGTCTTCCTGCTGCTGATCGGACGCTGGATCCAGCAGCGCCAGCAACGGCGCGCCGCTGAATCTCTCGAACTGCTGTTCAGTCTCTCGCCCACGGTCGCCCGGCGAGTCGAGGGGGAGTCAGTGGTCGAGACGCCGGTCGAAGCCCTGGAACTCGGCGATGTCGTCGAGGTGGTCGCGGGAGGGTCGATCCCGGTCGACGGCCGCGTGACACAAGGCTCATCAAGTGTCGATCTCTCGCTGCTGACCGGTGAGTCGCGGCCGGTCGAGGTTGCCCCCGGCGATCAGGTGGCCGCGGGAAGCGTCAATCTGACATCGCCGCTGCGGATCGAAGTCGTGGCGACCGGACGTGCCACGCGGGTCGGGCAGTTGATGGCTCTGGTGGAGGAGCATGCCAACCAACGCGCCCCGATTGTGAAGATGGCCGACCGGCTTGTCGGATGGTTTGTGCCGATCGTGCTGGGGCTGGCGGCCCTGACATGCTGGATCTGGTGGCGGAGCGACCCCTCCGCGGCGATCGAGCATGCGGTGGCCCTGCTCATCATCACCTGCCCGTGCGCCCTTGGTCTCGCGACGCCCCTGGCAGTCGCGGCCGGCGTTGGGCGAGCGGCTCAGCGGGGGATCCTCATCAAGGGCGGCGAGGTAGTGGAGGCGCTCGCCGGGCGCGGCGTGGTCGTGCTGGACAAGACCGGCACCGTCACCACCGGACGCATGCGGCTCGTGCGCTACCAGGGGCCCGATCACCTCAAGGCCATGATCGTGGCGGCAGAGCGGCGATGCCAGCACCCCGCCGCGGCCGCACTTGTCGAGGGCCTGTCGGTCCCCGGCATGCATGACGCCCACGAGGTTGATGTGGTGAACACGGTCGGGGGCGGGGTGTGTGCACGGGTCGATGCCTCGGACCTCGTCGTGGGATCCGCGCGGTTTGTTGGTCAGCAGCTCGGCCAACACGAGCTACCGGCGTGGATCACCGCGTTGATCAGCGAGCAGGCCGCCTTGGGCCACTCGTGTGTCGTGGCCGCGCTCGACGGCAACGCCGTTGCCGTGGCGGTCCTGGGCGATGACATCCGGACCGATGCGCCGGCCGCGATCCGCGAGCTGCGGGCCATCGGGTGGACGCCCATGCTCGTCTCGGGCGACGATCCCAGGATCGTGCGCGGAGTGGGCGAGTCGCTGGGACTGACGCCCGACGCCGCGATCGGTGGGGCCTCACCCGAGGACAAGCTTGAGATCGTCCGCAGGCTGCGGGAGACCTCTCCGGTCGTCATGGTGGGAGACGGCGTGAATGATGCCGCCGCGCTGGCGGCAGCCACCGTGGGGGTCGCCGTCCACGGCGGCGCCGAGGCGTCGATGGCGGCGGCGGACGTGTACCTGTCCAAGGGAGGCCTTGCGCCCCTGGTGATGCTGTTCGACGGGGCGGGTCGCACAACCGCGGCGATCCGGCGCAACCTGGGCGTCTCGCTGGGATACAACGTGGTGTTCGCGACGCTGGCGATGGCCGGCCTGATCAACCCGCTGGCGGCCGCGGTGCTCATGCCGATCAGCTCGGCGACGGTGGTGATCCTCTCGATGCGGACCCGAGCCTTTGAACCGTTCGTGGCAGAGGGGGGTGCGGCGTGTCGGTGATCTTTCTCGTGCTGCCCATCGCGCTGGTGCTTGTGGTCGGGTTCGTGATCGTCTTTGCTATGGCGACCCGGCGCGGGCAGTTCGACGATCTGACCACCCCGGGCATGCGCATCCTGCACGAGGAAGAGGACGAACCCGGCCGGGTCAGTCGTCTTCGGGCTGAACGCGGCCCTCAGCCTGCAGCCGCACACGGGCCTGCTCAAGAGCCTGCTTCTGCTCCTGGTTGAGCACGGGGTAGCGGAGGTCAAGCTCGGCGATCCGCGAGGTGATGATGTCGGCGACGCACGCGCGGGTGAACCACTTGTCGTCGGCGGGGACGATGTACCACGGCGCCCAGGGGGTGCTGGTGGCCTCGATGGCGGCCTCGTACGCCTTTCGGTACTGCTTCCAGAGAGCCCGCTCATCGACATCCGCCGGTGAGAACTTCCAGTGCTTCTCGGGATCGTTCAGGCGCTCCATGAAGCGTTTGAACTGTTCTCCCTTGGAGAGGTGCAGGAAGATCTTGATGATGCACGTCCCGCCGCGGGTCAGCGTGTGCTCGAAGTTGTTGATGTCCTCGTAACGGGTCTCCCAGAACTCCTTGTTGATGTCGTCGAGGTTGATCGCCTGGCGTTCCAGGAACTTGGGGTGAACCCGTGTAACGAGCACTTCCTCGTAGTACGAGCGGTTGAAGATGGCGATGCGCCCGCGCCCGGGCAAGGCCCGGATCGGACGCCAGAGGAAGTGGTGGGCCACCTCCTGATCGGTCGGGGCCTTGAAGGAATGGACCGAGCAGCCCTGGGGATTGACCCCGGACATGACGTGCTTGATGGTCCCATCCTTGCCCGCGGCGTCCATGGCCTGGAGGATGATGAGCACACTGTGGCTGGAACTGGCCCAGATCAGTTCCTGAGCCGCTGCAAGATGGGCGATGTCCTCGGCGAGGGCGGTCTGTGCGTCGATTCGGCTCACGAGGTCGGGCGGGGCCCCCGTCCGCAGATCCTTGAGCCGAACGGAGGATCTCGGTCGGACCGTGAAGGGTTCGAGGTCGAATCGGTGGTGCTGCTTCATCCGGTCCTCCGGGCGGTGGGGGGCTGGCCCCCACACCGGCTCGTCACCCTCCGCCGCCATCCTAACGGCGGGTGCAACCACCGGGCGAGTTTGCTAGCCTGCTCGGGCTCTTGGGCCGCCTGCGGCCGATGCCTTCCGCTCCCTCCGTTCATCCAGGAGGCGGCGGAACGCCGATCCCCTTCGGCGGCGAGTCCCGCCGCTTCCACGGAGCACCGTCACGAACCGTCGGGCACCACCTGCCGCGCCGGCACACGGAGAACAGCACGATGCAGCGACTCGTCGACTTCATCAACGCGATCAACAGTGTGCTCTGGGCGGACTGGGTGCTGTACACGGTGCTGCTGGTGGGTGTGCTGTTCACCGTCTGGTCCGGATTCAGCCAGTACCGGTCGCTGACGCACGGCGTGCAGGTCATCCGCGGCAAGTTTTCCCGCAAGGGCGACCCGGGGGCGATCAATCACTTTCAGGCCCTCTCGACGGCCCTCTCCGGGACGGTGGGTCTGGGCAACATCGCGGGCGTCGCGGTGGCCGTCGCGCTGGGCGGCCCCGGCGCGATCTTCTGGATGTGGGTGGTGGGCCTGATTGGCATGGCGCTGAAGCTGACCGAGGTCACCCAGGCGATGCTGTTCCGCGACACCTCGGACCCCGACAACCCCAAGGGCGGGGCCATGTGGGTGTGCAAGAAGGGGTTCGGGAAGATCCATCCGGCGCTCGCGCCGTTTGGCGTTGTGGTCGGCGGCATCTTCTGCATCACGGTCATCATCTCCACGATCACCGGCGGCAACATGTTCCAGTCGTGGTCGGTGGGCCAGATCACCAAGACCTACTTCCCTGCATTCCCCGAGGTCGGTGCCGGGATCGTCTTGGCCGTGCTAGCCGGGCTGGTGATCATCGGGGGCATCAAGCGCATCGGGGCCGTGACGGGGCGGCTCGTGCCGCTGATGTGCGGCTTCTACCTGCTCGGGGCCCTGGTGGTCCTGTTCATGAACATCGAGAAGATCCCGGACGCTCTGCGCCTGATCGTCGTGTCGGCGATCCCGCCGTCTTTGGGCGGGCAGTCGGCCAACCCGATGGGGGCGTTCCTGGGCGGCACATGGGGTTACGCGCTGTACTGGGGGATGAAGCGGGCCCTGTTCTCCAACGAGGCGGGCCAGGGATCGAGCCCCATCGCCCACTCGGCCGCCAAGACCGATCAGCCGGTCCGCGAGGGCATCGTGGCGGGTCTGGAACCCTTTATCGACACGATCGTCGTCTGCACCCTCACGGCCCTGGTGGTGGTGGTGAGCGGCGCGTTCAATCGCGAAGCGGTCGTGAAGTTTGATGCCCCGCCGGTCCTCGTTCAAGCGACCGACAGCAACGGGCAGCCCCTTGCCAATCAGTGGGTCCCCGACCGCACCGACGTGCCCGCCAAGAGCGCCGAGGCGGCACGGATCAGCAAGCCGTGGCGTGTCAACGACGGCGTATTCATCCTCGTGCACGCCGAGCCGGACCGGCGCACGGGCCGGGATGTCCATCAGTTGACCGGCACCATCGAGGACGACGGCAATGGCGGGCTCCGCGTTCGTTGGGCACCGTACCGATCAACCGTCACTCCCGTGCCCTATGACCCGGGGCTCTACATGAACCTTGCCGGTCCGTCGTTGACGGGCCACGCCTTCGACAGGGCGGTCCCCGGCATGGGCATGCTGATCGTGACCCTTGCGGCGTGGTTGTTCGCGCTGTCGACGATCATCTCGTGGGCTTACTACGGTGAGCAGGCGGTGGTGTTCCTGCTGGGCCCCAAGGCCGTGGTGCCGTACAAGGTGATCTACTGCCTGGCGTGCGTGGTCTCGACGATGGGCTTCATCCGCACCGACGCCGAACTGGACGCGTTCACGAGCCTCGGCACCGGCGTGATGCTCTGGGCCAACATCCCGATCATGCTGATCTTCGGCCCGATGGCGATGCGTGCCTACCGCGACTACATCCGCAAGCTCAAGCGAGGCGACTTCGAGTCGCATGCCGCGCCGCGGATCGTTGATGTTGCCGAGGGTCGAGACGAGAGGTAAGCCGCACCCCGGACGCAGGCCGGCTCGGCGTCAGAACACCACCGTGACCTGCGCGCGGAAGGCAAGTTGGTCGTCGCCGGTGCTGGCTTGAACGCCCGTGTTGCTGCTCGGATTGACCAGGGCATCGGCCTCATCATCGAGCATGTACATCACGTCCAGGCTGGCTTTGACCGCGCTTGAACCGGGGAACGGGTAGTAGTTGAGCCCAGCCGTGATCGTCCTGAAGTCTTGGTTCCGCTCCGGGCGGTCCGCATCCGCAAAGACGGCGTCAAACCGCACGAACGGCTCGATCCGATCGGTGAGGTACAGGCTGCCCTGGACGACCAGACCGTAGTCGTCAAAGTGCTCGTCGCCTGTTCGCAGGAACGTGTTCCGGAAGTAGTGGAACGCGCTGTACAGCGACCAGCCGTTGCCTTCCAGGCTCAACTCCGCGATCGCGCCGAGCAGCGACAGGTTCCGTGCGGGATCGCCGACGTCCGCGCCGTTCTCCCAGTGGATGCCGGAGCCGAGCATCATCGCGAACTCAGAGCCCGGCCGCGAGGTGAAATCGCCAAAGCGTGACCATTCTCCGGCGATCAGCCAGTCGCCCTTGGCCGTGAGTGCAAAGTCCGCGTTGCGCGGGTCGTCATAGTCGCTGTTCTTGTTCCGCATCCCGTCGCTGAAGGTGAGGAACAGGCGGGCATCATCGCCCTGGTACGCGAGGCGTACGCCCTGGTAGCCGCCGAAGCCAAAGACCGAGTCCGTGGGCGAGGCGTTGACGCCGAGCTGGTCCTGCGGCGCCAGGTCGTTCTCGCGGCTGAACTCGGAAGACTGCTGGCCCAGCCGCAGCCCCCAGTGGTCGCTCAGCTTGATGTTTGCCCACGCCTGATCCAGCTCAAAGAACCCGCCGATGGTGCGCTCCTCGGCGAAGCCTTCCTTGTTGGAGCCGGAGAACTGCCCGCGGACCCTGTACGACAACGGACCCGGGCCAGTTCCGTTCAGCCAGAGTCGCACACGTGGGAAGAAGAAGCCGGACTCGTCGTCCTCACCCGAGCCGGTGAGATGGTTGTAGGCGTAGCGGAACTGCAGCACTCCTCCGGCGCTCAGTCGGAAGGCGCCGTCCGCACTCTGGATGAAGAACCCGCCGTCGTGTCCGGCGCTGGGACCGGACTGAAGCACGCTCGAGCGGGTTCCCGCATCGGCGAGCATGGCCGCGACGATTGCGCGCGTGTCCCCTTCACTCCCCGCGTCCAGCGCGCCCTGACCGATGGCGGGGGCGGCGGCCACGACGATCCCGATCCACTGCCAGTGCGTGTGCACGACGAAGTCCCTCAAAGGTCTACAGCACCACCGCGGCGATGAGGAACCCGATCGCCACCGAAGAGGCCGTCGCTACCAGGCCCGGGATCATGAAGCTGTGATTGAGCACGTACTTGCCGACTCGTGTCGTGCCGGTCTGGTCGAACTGGATGGCCGCGACGATGGTGCCGTACGTCGGCAGGAAGAAGTAGCCGTTGACAGCCGGGAACATGGCGATCAGGTACTTGGGTTCGATGCCAAGCTGGATCCCGACCGACATCAGGGCGGCGACGGTGGCCGCCTGGCTGTACAGCAGGATCGAGAGCGCGAACAGCGCCAGCGAGAAGGTCCACGGCATCCGCTGGGCCGTGTCGGCGAGCGTGCCGACCACCAGGTCGCGGTTGTTCTCAAAGAAGGTGCTGCCGAGCCAGGCGATCCCCATGATCGAGACCACGGCGACCACCCCCGCTCGCGCGACCGAGCCGGTGACCAGATCCGCAGGCTTGGCGCGACACAGGAGCATGATGAGGCCGGCAGCGCCGAGCATCACGATCTCGATCGTGGGCGCCATGCCGACACGCGTGGCCGATGGCGTCCTGACTTCCAGCTCACCGCTGCCTAGTCGATCCGCCAGCCCTGAGGCGTCGCCGGTAAGCAGCCGATCGCTGTCGGCCTTGGACTGAAGCTCGAGGATGCCCGTGCCGGCATCCAGCCCCGTGACCTCGACCCACCCCCGCTGATTCGCGAGCGCTGCGGAGACCGGCCGCCACGTGATCGCCTTGGACTGGAGATCGACGGTGAACGCGTGAGGCACATCGCCGACGAGCCGTACCGACGCGACCGCCGCGGTGGCCTTCCAGCCCACAGTGGGGCGGGAGCGCTCGATCAATCCCAAGGCGACCACCCCGACGGCCGCCGCAATGAAGATCGCGACCGACCACTGTGCCGGGCGGAGCCTCTCGGGGGCGACCGCCACAGCCTGCCCCCGGTCCTCCACGAGGCCCTCGGCCAGCCGGGCCTGGTAGATCGGATCGTCCTCCAATCGCCTTCCCATGCGGCAGACGGCCAAGGCGCCCATCATCGACCCCATGAAGGTCGCGGGGATGCACACGATCAGGATGTCCGCCAGACCCAGCCCGGTGTCGTTGACCGCCAGCAGGGCGATCATGCCCGCGGTGGCGGCCGAGATGGGGCTCGCCGTGATGGACTGTTGTGAGGCGATGACCGAGATCGACAGGGGGCGCTCGGGGCGGACGCCGGCCTTGCGGGCTGTCTCGGCGATGACCGGGAGCAGGGCGTAGGCGATGTGCCCGGTTCCGGCGAAGAGGGTGAAGAGCCAGGACACAGCGGGGGCGACAAAAGTGATCGATTGAGGTTTGGCACGGAGGATCCGCTCGGCGATCTGGACCATGTAGTCCAGTCCCCCCGCGGCCTGGAGCGCCGAGGCGGCGGTCACGACGGCCACGATGATCAGCACGACATCGACGGGCATCGATCCAGGCGGCTGACGGAAGCCAAAGACGAGCACCGCCAGGCCGAGGCCGGCGATTGTGCCCAGAGCCACGCCGCCGATGCGGGCCCCGAAGTAAATGCACAACAGGACGATCCCGAACTCGATCCAGAACATCTCTGGCGCCCTCTGAGATCAGGACTTGCGGTGATCGGCCACCATGCGGGACGGGTCGAGGTACATGGCGATCTGTTCCTCGGTGAGCAGCTTCTGCTCGCGGACGAGCTCGACGACTCCCCTGCCGGTGCGGAGGGCCTCGGCGGCGATCTGCGTTGACTTCTTGTAGCCCAGCACCGGGTTCAGCGCCGTGACCACTCCGATGCTGATCTCGACGAAGCGCGCGCAGACGTTCTCGTTGGCCGTGATCCCGTCGGTGCAGTGCTGCTTGA
>SXGQ01641950.1_pt1 | contig 13590 bp, 14 predicted proteins | sample 3178371 | NCBI WGS metagenome assembly SXGQ01 (sample SAMN11356859, study PRJNA531348) | freshwater metagenome | isolation source: freshwater sample F1-20 | place: China: Fuxian Lake, Yuxi | collected 2017-12-25
ACACGGCTCCTCCTGCTCGTTTGCCCAAGCGTAGCCCTGCTCCTGAACCAAAGAAGTCTGCTGTGCGTGTAGATGATGAAAGCGGTGAAGCAGACACCGAGGATGCTCTGTCGTACTTTGAAAAGTTGGCAGAGGAAGAGTAAACAACTCTACATTCTCCCGAGAAAGGACGCCGAAAGGCGTCCTTTTCTTTTTTAATAGGAACTAGTTTCTAGTCTGCGAACAGTTGGTTCGTTGTTTCTTACGCCACCCGGATCGTTTATTACCGTTGTGTTGGACACGTTGTTGGTGGTGACGTTTGCGTTCGTCGTGTTTGGCTGCGGAGTGGTTGTGGTTTGCTGCGTGTTTGCCAAGTCTTCACGGGCTGCTGCGGTGGCGTTTGCCATTTGCGACACAGGTGAAGTACTGTCGGGAGGCAGAACTTTACCCAAAACTTTTGCTTCTTGTTTGATGCGATCACGGACAAATTGAGTGTCCTCTCCAGCACCGTATTCTTTTTCAAACTGCCCCAGTATTTGTAGACCTTCTTCAGGAGTGATGCGTTCTTCTCTAACAAGAGTCGGAAGCCGTCTCCAGTCTTGCTTTGCTGCTTCTATAACTTTGGGGTCACTCTTGGTTTTTTCCAAAGCCATTTCTCTTGTAATAGTTCCTGAATCCATTCCGATAGTAGCCAATCCTGCATCCATGATTTCACTTGGAGTCTTTAGAATTTCAAGAGGATTGTATGTGTCAAGGCTAAATTGCCGTTCAGCCAAATCTGTTCCAAACACAGAGTCTATTCCCTTGTTTACTCCGTAAGCAAGACCTGTTCCTATTGCTAGACCTGCACCACCGTAAAGTGCAACAGACCCTAATCCTGCTGCACCTACTGCTGTTGTGGGAGCCAAAGCACCCGCAAAAAGTCCTGCACCTGCTCCTGCACCAGCCGCCCCTCCTCCTCCGCCACCAAGACCAAACATACTTCCCAGTGATCGCATACCCAAAGCGTTCATCGCCATGTCCGCTATGCCACCGCCTTCACCACCTCCACCGCCAGCAAGTGCTTTTCGTATCTTTACTAGTTCTTCGTTGATGACACCTTTTCTTGGGTTACTACCAACAACTCTTAACAGACGAGTCATTCCTTCTGCAAGGAACCCCGCACCCTGCTCTCCACCCATTCCTGCACGAGTTCTTGGAGTAAGAATTGATCTTGGAAAAGGAATTGAAGATCCCATTCCACCACCACCAGTGGCTCTGCGATACCTTTCACCCAAAGAACCACCAAACTCTAGTCTACCGCCCCGTGTACGGGATCCTCTTTCAGATATTTCGCGGGTTAGTCTTCCAGTGAACTGCTTTTGTAGTTCTGTAGACTCACGCTTTTCCCGTAACGCACCCGACAGCAGTCCTCCTATTACAGGAATCTTTGCTGCAAGTCGTTCTGGAATAGACTGTAAAGTTTCGGAAAGACGCTCTGATATTTTACTGCTGAAAGACGCTCGCTTCTTCAGATTTTCTACTACAGGCTTTATGAGTTCTTCAATTTTCATTGCCACAGCGTAACTTTCATCACCTGTGGACTTTTTGGCAATGTCTTGGATAGACTTTAGTTTCACTAATATTGAACTTGCTTCAGAAGATGTGTTGGCTTCTATTGACCGCTCGGACAGGGTAACTGCTGTTTCCAGTAGTTCCCGTGCTGCCAGTCCGGTCATGCGATTGGGGTCAAAAATTTTGGCATTACGGTCAACAAACTCTTGGGCTTTGTCCCTGATGCCGCGTTCTATTATTTCTTTGGTTCCGCCGTCTTCTGTGGTTTCAATGATTCGGTCACCCAAAATCACCTTTTCCAGTACGGTGTCGTCGCCCAGTTCTTTGCGCTTTTCTTTCAGGGCTTCCAGTATATCCTTCGCAGTCAGGTTCTTCCTGCGTTGGAATTCCATCATTTCTTCACGGGTGTACTTACCAAATTTCCCTTTGGGCTTTTGGGAGTCTTTGGATTTGGATCGTTCTTTTGCCATTGATGGTGTCCCTGTTTTTACATCATGGCGTACAGATCAAAGTCTTTTCTTCCCCTTCACCCTTTCCTTTTCCTGTTTAAGATAGGAGAGTAACAGGTTTATGTAGACCTCTCGTTCCCAAGGAATAAGAGATTCTACCTCTTCTAGGGAGTACTTGTGGTGCTGCATGAGGTCAAAGTTCAGTTGGTAGTGCGCCCCCAAGTTAGTGTGTGAGAGGGCTAGGGAAAAAAATCAGCGACTTTGCTGACCTCCAACCCTACCTTTTTGCCGCATCCTGGGCACTTGTACGAGAACTGGTACTTTAGTTCGGGAGCCGCCGAGAAGAACGAGATGAGTTTTTCAAACTGATTGGGTAGCATATTTTCAACAAACTCGGACACTTCTTCTTGAGAGATGTCCGATGCCATATGAACCTGCTCGTCAAGAATTACTGACTCAATGCACCTCTTGCACATTTCCACTGCCATATCAACTTGTGTAAGGCTGTAGTCAAGATCGTGTATTGATGGATGGCGCATTACTACTGAAAGCCTGTCGCTCAACTTAATGTTTGGATCAGTTTTGGGCTTGTCTTTTTCTGCCACCGTGATCTCGTCCAGTTTGATTTTGACGTTAATCGCTGTGTCGCACTTGGTGCATGACACTTTGGGTTTCACCTCTTCGCCAATAGACTTGCACCGTACTTGAAGAAATGCGTACTCTGCGTCTGCTGCACATACCTTCTTTGTGTCCAGTTTGGCGTCTGTGCAGGCTAATAGGATGTTTCGTATAGCGTCGTTTACCTGATTTGGATTGTTTGATTGCAGAGCAATCAACAACACCTTTTCTTCTTTCACGACGAAAGGTCTGTACTTTACCAGCATTGACGAGATGGGAAGTGTCATGGTGTATTCTGGTAACGAAGCGGTGTTCAGATTCAGTTTTAGCATGGTGTCCTCATATTAATGACTATCACCTATTTAGTACAGTTATAGACCTGGAATTTTGTACTTGAATGGGTTGGGGATCTTGTTTTGAACTTGTGGTGTTAGGTTTGGATTTGAAGACGCTGGCGAGTAGTTGGAGTATAGCGAGACAAACTTTCTGAAACAGAAGGTTACTTCTTGTTGCATGAGTTCTCCGTCCTTATCGTATCCTAACTGAATATCGCCTATTGATTTGGGATACGCTTCTTCCACTACACACAGGTGAGTCATACTGTCGTCTTTTGCTAGCGTAGTGATCTCCAAGTTTGTGATGTAGTCATCGTAGTACGACAGTTTATAGTCAAATGGATTTGCGATTCCGTCTATCCATGTTTCAAATAGTCTGCGCTCTCGTAAATCAGCAGACAGGAGGAAGGTAGCGTTCAGTTCTCCTGTGTATGTGATTTCTGTTGGCATATTTCTAGCAGGACCGTATAGACGGTAGTTCACAGTGTTTAGCGTTTTGCTTGGAACTGTTATGGAAGTGCACCGCAACGAGGTATTAAGATCAATACCAACACCTCTGCCTCGCAGCAGTGTTGGCAGACCAAACTGTATTTCATAGCGATTGGTGTAGCCCACACCTGAAAGGAGTATGGACTGCAACATTGTGTTTATGTCTGATTTTAGTATTGGGCTGTCCATGTTATGTTTCCTTTATGAATCTGCGGTAGGTGTTCGTAAACACTGTTGGTCTGGCTACACGTTTTCTGTTGTTGCCTGACCGCATAAAGCCTTCCAGTTTTGCTTGAACGGTTTCGTTCCAAAAGTCAAAGGGTATAACTACTGGTCTTCTTCGCATCCCTGATTTTAGATATCGTCGGAAGCAAGGTTTGTATAGTTTAAATCGTGAAGAAGACGACAGGGTGTTTTTGTTTATTCTGAAGCGAGTCAGCCACTCTTCTCTTGAAGGGGTGGTTTGAGGAATGGACTCCATCATGTTCGTGAACAACACCTCTCTCCACTTGGGAGACAAAAAGTGTAGGTTTACCCCTTCAAACCCGTCTTTGTGGGCTTTGGTCACCACGACTAGAGGGTACTTGTCGTAGAACTGGTTTCTGTTTATGAATGACTCACTGGTGGGTCGGTAGGTGAAAAACACCAGTTGCCCTGGGATTACGCGAGGCGGAACAAGAAGTGTTCCGTTGCTTTGAAAGAATTGCAGAAGACGAACATACGCAGCGTCCGTGGTTCCCATCTCACTGGTGGTTTCTTCAAATACAGACTGTATGTCTTCGTTCATTTTTGTTTTCCAAACAAGTCGTCTTCGGTCAGAACTTTGAACTCCCACCCTTTGCTTGTTGCTGCTTCGTGTGCAGCCTCCCACTTGGCTTTGTTAACCATCCAAGTTTTCACTTCAGAAATATACGACCGAGTTACCCTGCTTTTCTTTACAGGCTCCTTGCACTGCTTCTTTGGTTTGATTTCCACAAGCATGGTCTTTACAGCGTCAGGTGTTTTCACTTCCATGATGAAGTCAACAAAGTAGCGGTGACGCTGTTTGTCCACTGGACTCCAGTACGGGATAACTACTTCTTCAGAACCCCAACGCAACACATTGGGAGTGGTGTCACAGTATTTCATAAACTTTCGCTCCCACATACTGCGATAGCAGATTTTTGTGGGATCGCCCATGTACTTGGACGGATTCTGTGGTTTAAAAATGCCTCGGTACGCCATATAGATACTTATGTATAGGGAATCAATAAATGCCAAATTATCCGCCAAATACAAAGCCAACAGACACGGGGCAGTCACCCCCCACACCCACAATACGGTCCAGTACCCGTAGAACAGACTCACAGACCCAAATCGCAGACGAATTTTTAAAAGATCCTGCGGTGGCTGCTTTGAACGGCACAACCAATCCCATACGCGGATCGTATAGCAAGCCCACTATCCTGCGGTTTCCTGACGAGTTGGGTGGCTCGGGACAGCAGGCACTCCAGTATCCCCATGTAATGGTGTTTAAGGCGTTTTGGCGGTGGGAGGCAAAGGACATTCATGGTGCGTTGTCCAAAGCAAGAATAGACACACAAGCAAAAATAGACAGTCTTGAAAAGTTCAAGTACGCAGCAGACTACGCCACGGCTTCACCATCTACCACCCTTTCACCAATGGGTTCCTTTGGTATTCCTCCTGGAGCAGTTCCTGGTGCAGACCTTACACTAGAGGGACTAAAGACTGTTGATCCTGGACTTTACGATGAAGCAATGAAAAATCCTACCGCGTATAGGCAGTTGCTTGAACAGCGGATTCAGTCTGAACAAACGCGACTGGAGGATTTGAACAGTTTCGGTAAGGTTAGTTACGACACAGAAGAAACACTTCAGGTACAGGATCGTTTAGGTGAGGGGATACAGGGTGTTAACACCGGAACCGCAGCGGCTGTTGGTGCTGCTACTGTTGGTGGTGTTAGCGCATTAACTGCGTTTTTGCTTACACGAAATGCTAAAGTTGCTCTTGCTGCTGGTGGTATCGGTGCTGTGGTTGGAGGTGCAGGTGCAGCAGGGCTGGCAGAACTCGCAAAGTTTGCTGCGAATGATCCGGTGTACGACCAAATGGTTACCATAGTTTTGCCTTTCTGTACCCGAGTAAACAATGAAGACTCGTTTCAGTTTGAAGACACCAGTCAAACCATACTAAAGGGAATTCTTGGTGCTCTGTCTGGAGGCATTGGAACTCTTGTAGAGTCTGCACAGCAAGCAGCAGTAAGTGGAGCCATGAGCCAATCTGGTGCTCTTTCTGCCGCCGTTGCATCGGGCGCCGGTTTGGTGATTAATCCGCGTTTGGAAAAGGTGTTCCGACAGAAGGACTTTAGAAACTTTACCTTTCAGTGGGACTTCTATCCCAGAAACGCAAACGAGGTGGAGCAGGTACGCCAAATAATTGCTGCGTTCCGATACCACTCTCACCCTGCAAAGGCAGAACTTGGTGATGCGGAGAAAGACGCAAACGGACAGCCGGTTGATCAAGAAAAGGTACAGATCATGCTTCGTGTGCCTGCGGAATTTACTGTAGACTTCATGTCGTACAAAACCGTTCAGACTGCAAATGGAAGTGTGCAATCGTCATTGGAGCGGAATCAGTATTTGCCTCAATTGGGTAGGTGTGCAATTACTTCTATTGGAGTAGACTACTCGCCTAATGGCGTGTTCTCCACTTTGGTAGACGACTCACCGTCTGCAATAACATTTACTCTTCAAATGAGCGAAATGGGCGCACTCACACGCGAAGGTGTGGAGGCAGGATTCTAATATGGCTTACTTTGCAAAGTTCCCTCTGCTAGACTACACTCTGCAAACACAGACCGGAATCAAGACGGTTTTTGTTCGCAACATTCTTCGTAGAATAGGGCTTACCGAAGACCTTAAAAACGGTAACGGTGTTTTCCTTGAGTACGACATCAAGGACGGAGAGCGTCCCGAGCACATTGCAGAGCGTGTGTACGGAGACACAGGGTTCCATTGGTTGGTGTTGATGACCAACACCATCATAGACCCGTATCACGGGTGGTACAAGTCTGGGCAGGCAATGGAGTCGTACATTCAGACAAAATATTCAGGTAACTCTGTGTACATTGGAACCACTGCTGGCAATTGGTTCTACAGCGGATACCTTGCTTCCGGCACAACAGGCAGTACCCTTTCTCAAGGATCGGTTCAGGCAAGCGTAAACGAGTATCAACCTGAACTGTGCAAAGTGACTGTTTCTACTGGTCAATTTTCTGAAGGCACTGCCACACTAACTGACGGAGAGGGCACTGTGCATACGGTAAACATTTACCGCATAGACCCCTCGTATACAGCAGTTCATCATTTTGAGATTACACGCCCAACAGGAAGTTGTGGTGCGTCAGAGAAGTTCACAGTTGATCCACTGTCGCAGCAGACCTCCAGTTACGACTACATGGGAGGGTTTGTAGGTGGTTTCACCGATGTGTATCCCATCGCAGACGCGCAAGGACTGGATTACAGTCCAAGTGGAACGGTAAGCCTTTCCAACACATACATTGGTAATTACCTTGGAATAGGTGGCACAAAAGTAAACACGTACAGTGTGTCAAACTACTTGTATGAGAACGAAGAAAACGACAAGAAGCGCACCATCAAAGTACTGCATCCTCGTTACAAGATTCAGGCAGTGAAAGAATTGGAAACCCTTTTGGGGGCGTGATACATGGCATACCAAGGAGTTGGTTCTGAAATTCTGAAGGCAGGCGACTATAAACTAGAACGCCTGACTATTACTTCAAATGTGACAAACAATCAGGTTGATCTACGAGGGCTGTACACGCAGTTTGAGATTTTTGAGGACATATTTTCTCCTGTGATCACGGCAAAACTGTACATTGATGAAGCGTTTAATATGCCCGAGCGTTTGCCTATTTCAGGTCAGGAAACAGTTGAACTCATTTTCAAGAGTGACATTAATGACATGGAGCCTGTGAAACTCACAATGAGAGTTTACAAGTTGGACTCACAGGAAATAGGACAGAACGGTAAGTCGCAGAAATACATTTTGCACCTGATGAGCAATGCTGGATACTTGAACTACTCCCAGTTTTGTGGATATTCTGTTAAGGGCAGCGTGTCTGACATGGTTTCAACGGTGTTTCAAAAACACTTTCCTGAATATGTTTGGAAGGATCGTTTGGATGTGGAAAGCACCAAAGACAACTACTCCTTTGTGCTTTCGGGTGCGTTCACTCCGTTCAAAGCACTGAACTGGTTAGCCAACAAAGCACACTCGCAAAAGTCAAACGATTACTCGCCGTTCATGTTCTACGAGACATTTGACGGCTACAAGTTCAAGAGTCTTTCCAAGATTATTGAAGACGGAACAAAGAAATACGAGCACTACATTTACGTGCCACCAAATTTAACAGTGAGTGTGGGTGAAGACGAAACCGTGGCGTTTCAAACCATTTTGCCTACTCGCTATCACAAAATACAGAAACTCAAAGAGCAAACTCGGTTTGACAAAGTGTCGTCTATTGGAGACGGTCTGATTTCGTCTCGCATGGTGGTTCACGATCTGCTGCGAAAAGAGCAAAGGTACTCACAGTTTTTTGAAGGTGATTTGTTTGCAGACAAGATCAAGTTGGGCACAGAACCAACCTTCAAAAAAGAAAACACAGAGATGGATACCGTGCTCAAGACCGGAGCAATGTTCTACTATATGCCGTCAACACCGTACACGGTATACACTCAAGGCAATCAGATTGTTGACAACTTCCAAATAGAAGAAGTGTTCCTGCGCCAAAAGCACCACCGCAACAGCCTGTTCACGCAGAAAGTTACAATCACTGTATTCGGTGACTCCCGAAGACGGGTGGGTGATGTGGTTAATTTGAGTGTGCAAAAAATACAAACAGACACGCACTACCAAGACGACAGACTGGACAAGAACTTGAGCGGTGATTACCTCATAACGAGTGCAAAGCACCTGTTCAACACAGCGTATTCTATTCAGTTTGAGTTGTCCAAGACTTGCATGGGGGTATGATGAAAGGCTTTCTAGGAAAAGAAGGTTTTGTGTGGTGGCACGGTGTAGTGGAAGACACTGCCGATCCACTGTACCTTGGTCGGTGTAGAGTTCGTGTGTTTGGATTCCATGTTCAAGACAAGGTGGAGTTGCCCACGGCTGATCTACCGTGGGCGTATCCCATGCAGCCCATTACATCTGCCGCTGTTTCAGGAGTAGGAACTTCTCCCACTGGGCTGTTGGTGGGAAGCCATGTGTTTGGGTTTTTCCGTGACGGTGAAGACGCACAAGACCCTGTTATGATTGGTTCGTTTGGTGGTGTTCCACTCACAGCATCGGACACTTCAAAGGGATTCTACGATCCTAGTGGAAGATACCCTGCAAAGCAGTCAGATGTTAACGCAAAGCAGTTTCCGCTTGGCGTGTCGGTGGTTGGTGAACAGGACACGAACAGACTGGCAAGAAACAACGACTCTACTCAAATGCAGCAGACTGTGGTTGCACAGAAAACGGCTACTGTAAAGAAGGATGTACAGAACAACCCTGACATGAAAGCCAAGTCTTCTTGGTCGGAGCCGACAACTCCTTACGCAGCACAGTACCCAAAAAACCATGTGAGTTTCAGTGAAAGCGGTCATCTGCAAGAGGTGGACGATACGCCTGGAGCAGAGCGCATTCATGAGTACCACGAATCAGGAACATTCACTGAAGTAGGCAATGGGTGGCAAAACAATCCTGATGGAACCCGAGTTCAGCGAGTGGTTGGCGACGACTACGAGATTGTGTACGGCAACAAAAAGATCCATATTGCCGGCGGCGCGGGCGTTGACTTGGTGTTGGAAGGCGGTATGAACATTACCATTGGTGGTGCTGTAAACATTCAAATCAACGGTAGCGCGGATATTCTTGCAAACTCTAATGTGAATCTCCAAGTAGAGGGTGACCTAAAGGCGTCCGCAAAAACTATGGAGTTCTACACAGACGGAAACATAGGCTTCTCGGGCAGGACTATTTCGTTTATGACCGACTCTGCTGTGATGGTCATGCAGCAAGGTAAGCGTATTGAAGTAAACTCGGGCGAACCAGTAGTCAAACCCAAGCGTGTGGATTTGAGGTAATCCATGACAGGTGGCATGAACTACAGAGGAGTCCATCGCAAGTACGCCGAAGGGTCTTCGGAGTATGTTACATACCACTACGGAGATGTGGTAAAGAGAGGAACCAAATTCTATGTGTGTGATATCAACAGTACATACGGATACATTCCTGAAGACATTGGATCAGGTTTTACTCTTATGTCTCTAACTGTTGATCCTTCTCCAAACGGAGGGGCTTAATAATGCCAGGATTCGGAGTGTGCCGAGCAAACATCGACACCGCAGGAGGACTCATACTGGTTGGCAACCCAACAGTGTTCCTTGACGGCTTTCCTGTGTCTGTGGAGGGAAATCCTGTGGAAGATCACGGCAACAACGAACACGATAACGCAGTGATGATTCAGGGCAATCCCAACTTTGTAATTGGTGGAATTCCCGTGTGTACAATCGCTAGTCAAGCCAGTTGCGGACACCCCCCAACTGGGTCTTCATCTTTTTTTGTAGGGTAATTACATGACGTGTCCATGCAAGCAAAAACTAACTGACGGTGAAAAGAGTATTCTTACCTTTGGATTGAATGATTTTCAAAACCTACTCAACAAGCCCAACGAAACTGCAATTGCCGCAGCCAGTGGACTGTTAGGTAAGAATTCATCTCGTGTGGCTGGTTTGATTGCGGCTAACGGTACTGCAACAGGTCCGCTATTTGCTTTATTGCCTTCTTTGCAAGCCGCGCAAGCAAAGTTTATCGCAGTAGGGTCAGCCATCAGCAAGTTTGATCAAGAGTGTGCAAAGTACAAAGACCCTAAGCAGTTGGCACGAATGATCAGTAGTCTGAATCTGTACGGACAGTTCCAGTGCGCTCTTGGAATTGAAGGCGTTGATATTGCTGTGGGCATGAATATGATTCAGGAGGACGGAAAGGTGTCGATCAATACCCTTGTTGCCGCACAGGTTGACTTTGAAGCACTGCTAAACCAAATTGATCCAGGTTCAGGAACCGCTCTTACCCAAAATATCCAACAGGCTATTCAGAGTTTCCAGTCTGGAGTCTCTGGAGTGTTTGAAAAAATAGACGCAGCCAATGCTGCTGTTAATGGTGCAGTTGACGCGGCTACTGCAAAAATAGCAGAAGCCCTTTCGTTTATTGACAAGGTTACTTCCATAAATCTAATGACGAACATAATTTCTGAAAGTGATGACCCTTGCAACAAGTTGAGTGTGGACAGCACCATAAATCTTGTAGACCCTCAATTTACAAATACTGTACGATCAGCACTTGCGTCCAGCGGAGGCACTAGTTTCAGATGACAGACATTACCCAATTCTTGAAATCCGCCACAGACACCGCACTGGTTTGGGGTGAATTTTTGGGTGTGCTTATTATGGGGGTGGGTATTGGTGTGGCGGGTGTACTGCGCCGCCGCAAACAGAGTGAAAAGCAGCAGAAGGAAGCAATACAAAAGGAAGCGGTTGAAGAAAGCCGTCGTGTGGTTCGGCACAGTCGGGTACACGAACACCTTACAGAACTGCGAGTAACTGTTAGAGCGTCGCGCTGCCTTGTGTTCCAGTTTCACAACGGTGGCAAGTTTGCAGACGGTAGTTCCATAAAGCGTGTGTCTGTTACCCACGAATCGTGTGCAAACGGGGTAAAGAGCATGATGATTGAGTCGCAGGATGTGTTGCTTAACAGGTATATGGAAGTAGTGAAACTGTTGGAGCACTCTTCAGACCAAATTATCGCTGTGGATACTCTGCCCGAGTCGTCATTCCGTTCAAGTTTTGAGATAAATACCGTGCAGTTCTTTACTGTTAGCCCGTTGAAGTGTATGGACGGGGTGACTCCTTTGGGATTTTTGTGCTGCCAGTGGTGTTCGGCGGACGCGTTGAACGGAATAGAAGAGGAAGGCATTTCAAAACACTCACTGGAACAGGTGATTGAAAGCAACAGCAAGACGATCAACGCACACTTGATCAACAAAACGGAGGCGTAATTCATGTCAGTTCGCATCATCAACAACAACTCATCGGTTCCGATGTTCTCGGATATTGATCCGAATTTTACACGGAACCCCAAGACGAGCGACTTGTTGACTCTTACGAACTCCAGTGCTGTTCGCCAGTCCATCCGCAATCTTATTTCAACCTCGTTTGGCGAAAGGCTGTTTCAGCCTAGAGTTGGTGGTTCTCTACGCAATCTGCTGTTTGAACCAATAGACCAAATCACCACGATGGAAATACGAGACAGGATTTTTGAAACTATTCGCCGCCATGAACCGCGTGTGGGAAATTTGGCAATAGATGTGTCTGCGAAACCTGATGAAAACTACTACACCGTAACAGTGGAATACGGAACTCGGGCAACAGCAGGAGTTGAACGCTTGACCATGATTCTTGAAAGATTAAGGTAACCATCATGGCTAATTCTTCAAACAACTTCAACATCGTCGGTTTGGACTTTGAGGAAACGAAAGCGTCACTCAAGGCTTTCTTGTCCAGTCAAGACACCCTCAAGGACTACAACTTTGACGGATCGGTTTTGAGCACCATATTGGATGTGCTTGCGTACAACACCCACTACCAAGCCTTCTACTCAAACATGGTTGCAAACGAAATGTTCTTGGATAGTGCTGCACTACGCAAAAGTGTGGTGTCTCACGCAAAGGCATTGGGATATGTACCGTCTTCCCGCCGAGCAGCAAAAGCAGTACTAAACATTCCTGCTTCAGGAGCAACAGACAACACTTACTTGTCTCGTGGAACAGAATTCATTGGCACGGACGGTTTGGGTTCACAGTACAGATTTGTGATACTTGACACTGTTTACGCTAATGGCGACGATGACGAGTTTCAGAATGTGAATGTGTACGAAGGCAGTCTTCGTCGTGTGTCGTACATCTTTGACTCCAAGCGCAAGAACGGCACAGTGTTCTTGATTCCCAACGATAAAGCAGACACCAGCACCATAAAGGTAAAGGTTCAAACATCACCTACGAACCCAGCAGGTAGCGGAGACTCTTGGACTTACGCCACTTCGTATATTGACTTGACTTCCACTTCCAAGGTGTTCTTCATACAAGAACGAGACGCAGGAATTTATGAAGTGTTCTTTGGAGACGACTTCCTTGGCAAGAAACCTGCTGACGGAAGCCTTATCGTGATTGAGTACCTAGAGACAAACGGTGAAGCAGGAAACGGTATAAACGCTTTCACCACAAGTGTGACGGGACTGGGAGTTTCTGAAACTGTTACTGCATCTTCAGGTGGAGCAGTCGCGGAAAGTACAAGCAAGATCAAGTTTCTTGCTCCGCGATTTTACCAATCACAGTCACGAGCAGTAACAGAAGACGACTACACTGCGAAAGTGTACAAAGAGTATCCTAATGCAGACTCTGTGGTGGTGTACGGCGGAGAAACTATTAATCCTCCCCAGTACGGCAAAGTGTTTATTGCAGTGAAGCCTATTTCAGGCAGTATTCTTACCACAGACGAGAAGACTACTCTAGTCAAAACTCTGCGAACCAGTTCATCCGTTGTAACCATTATTCCAGAAATAGTGGACCCCGATTACATTGATTTGGTGTTTGACAGTGTTGTGACATATGACCCTGCGGCTACGGCTTTGACTGTGGGAACTCTTAAAGCACTCACTGTTTCGTACATACTGAACTACTCGTCTACCGTTTTGGAGTCTTTTGGAGCAAATCTGTACTTGTCCAAACTTACTCAAGGCATAAACAATCTAGACCCATCTATTTTGGGAAATCAAACACGAGTCAAGATTCGCAAGAGCGTAAACCTGTCCAAACTGGTTGCAGGCAAGGGCGTTGAGATTGCTTTCAAAAATCCACTGTATCACCCTCACGATGGGCACGTGTCAATTATTAGTTCTTCGGCGTTCTCGCACTTGAGTGAAGCGGGTGTTGTGATTGACTCTGTTACCGTGGCAGACGACGGTTACGGTAAACTCAAATTGATTGGTGCAGAGGGTGAAACTGTTGTGTCTAACATTGGGGTGATTGACTACGAGCAAGGCTC
>SXGQ01275244.1_pt1 | contig 13589 bp, 39 predicted proteins | sample 3178371 | NCBI WGS metagenome assembly SXGQ01 (sample SAMN11356859, study PRJNA531348) | freshwater metagenome | isolation source: freshwater sample F1-20 | place: China: Fuxian Lake, Yuxi | collected 2017-12-25
ATATTCACGAAAATTCGCAAACAGGTAGTCCGAAAAATCATAATAGTCGGTAATACCATAGTCCTCGGCAAGATAAACTAAATTCGTTTTTATGAGCATCACTTTACTCCAAACCTTTGTTTAATTTCAACTATAGATGCTATACGAAAAGCATCCTCAATCTGGTCACGATAATCTTTATAACCAGGCGGCAATTTCTCTATGATATCAATACATTCTCCCACAATCAACTCGGCGAACTTTTGTTCATCAAGTTGCGTATAGGTGTAGAACCCTTCTTTAGAATGCTTTGTAGCCTGTTTAGCAAGTTCTCGAATTCGTTCGTTCATGGTATAGTTGTCCTGTCATCTTGATTGGAACGCAGTGCCATATAAAACACACCTACTATGAGGCCCACTAAGAATCCCCAAAAAAATCCCCAAAGAAAACTCATTATTGAAACTCCAAAAGGTCAGCCACTTCATTACTGTATAGGTAAGCCAGAGTTTTCCAGACAGAATCGGTTACATTATTGTATTCACGAAAACCTGTATATAGGTTCTTGAACCACATTTCATCACCGCGAGCCTCGGCATATCGTTCAGCACGTTTTAGAAAATCCATCATGCACTCCAATAGGTTTCAGAACGGGGGGATGCGTAATATGGTGTATCATATCGTTCCTCAAACTCACGGCCGTCCATAGCATTTTTACGAATCACATAGGTTTCATGAACTTCTACAATGAAACCAAGTTTCCGTTTACTTTCAGCAACAGTCTCGATATAGTCTTTAGTAGAATGTGCAAAGTCTTGGACAGCATACAGGCGCCGACCTTCCTTGGTGCGGCGGTCAGCCTTGTAGATTTCCAGTGTATATTGTGTCAGAGCAGACATTGTGATTTCCTTTCAAACTATAGATATAGTATAACACCAACTTGCCACCATGGCAAGTCAGTGAAAATCAGTAGTGATTAGCATAGCGGTTAAACACACCACGCACAAATTCATTGAAAGTAAACCAGTGAGCGATTTTCCACTGGTTGTTTTCCAAGACAGTGATTGCCTTCAGAGGAAACCAAAGCTTGATTTTGGTGTTATCAGCCACTTCGAATTGGATAGCCTTGTCAGTCTGAGCAACAACCACCACAGTCAATGCAGCACGGACGCGAGAACCAACAGACCAGAGAGAAACGTATTCCATGAGATTACTCCAAGATTTCAGAACGGTTAACAAGAACGGTATCACCAGCAGAACGGCCGCCCCAGGGAAGGACCAAAGCTTCGTTCAACTTAACGGTGTATTGCACTTCACCACCGTATTTAACACGGCTATTAGTGACAATACCTTGAACGGTAGCACCGCAGTAATTTGCTTTGATATGAGAACCATCAAGAATCCAAGACATTTCGTTTCCTCTCAAACTGTATCCACAGTATAGCAGAACCACGGAACTTGGCAAGTAACACTAGAGTATTACTTTATTCCGGTCAACTATTAGCAGTAGAAACCAGATTTGAAACCAAGAACATCATAGACACGTTCCCGAACCGCAGTGTCCGTAGCCTCACCGTAGCCTTTCACGTAGGAGATGGCTACCAGTGCTTGGTAGACCTGAGGCCATTCCATTTTTTTAATCCGAGCACCTTCGACGATACCATGGACGGCAAGGTTGCCAGAATCGGTGAACATTCCATAATCAATCATTTTCATTTCTCCATCACGTAAGTAGACAAAATCCATTTGGCACGGTTCAGTGCTTGACGGACATCCTCAACAACCATAAAATCGTAAGAACCAGCATTGTCCGAACCAAGCATTTCCTGGCAGTCAGACATAAGACTAGCAGCATACATTGCAGGACCAGAAAATCGAAAGGTCAACGATTCCTCAACCGCTTCCTTCATTTGCTCGACGGTGCATCCGTACATACGGACTTCACGCTTTTCTACATCAGTCATTGTGCTATACATGAGAATCAACCCAAAGTTTTGACAGAAGAACCAACAGCAGCACCAGCAAGAACTAGAACCACCAGAACAGACAGAACAATCAACATATCAACCTCTCAAACTATGGAAGAAGTATAGCAGAACCACGGAGGATGGCAACCATCCTCCATGTAGTATTTTCACAACACGATTCCGAGCCTAACCGTCACCACACCATCACGGTCGGGACCGTTGACTTGGCAAACACAAAATCCCTCCGTGAGAATTTTCTGGATTTGTTCCCAAGTGCCACGGCGTACAAAAACGTGGCCACGGCAGACGGCAGTGTAAGTCTTGGTGTTCATCTGGTTTCCTTTCTGATTTACTATGGAATGGAGTATACCAGAACCACGGAAAATGGCAACCACCCCCAGGAATAGTTGACCGGAATGGTCAGAAATCGTCGTTGTAATCGTTTTCGAAAATGTAAGCTTCCTTAGCCATTTCCTTACCACGGTCAAAGTCCATGCATTCCTGCTCAGTGGGTTCTGGAAACAAGAATGATTCCGTTTCTATCATTTCACAGTAAACCTCAGCAATCCAAGACACCGGAACCTCATGCTTAGTAGCGATTTCCGCAAACGAAAGTTTACCATCCAGAATGTCTTCCTGGAGCGAGAGAACCAAATTACTCATTTTTGACATAATCATCCTACAAAATCGTCAATCAGTCGGACCAAGTCTTCGGCATACACATCCTCTAGAACCTTGTCCATCTTAATTTCACCCTTGCGAATCCGAAAGAACTGGATTTCATAAAGGTCGGTGCCATAGTTATACTTAACGTAAACATGACCTTTCCACGGAGTCATTCCGGAGGTCTGAAACTTTAGACCTTCGCCCATGTCCGCCAGGTTTTTAGCACCCCATGCGAACATCGCCATGGAATCAATCGCACGGATTTGGGACAGAATTGTTTTTGCAACAGTCATCAGAACCTCTCAAACTATGGATGGATTATGACAGAACCACGGAGAATGGCAAGTCAGTAAAAAGTATTCATCCGTAGACTGAAAACGTGCGGGCCCTAGACTTTAAGCATGACGCCTTCCGAGTCGCAGGAGAGCGCCCCAGGTCGTCTACCCTAGGTCCACGATAGCGGACCTTGATTGTACGCCCCGCGATTCGGTAGAGCTTCCTAACCTCCCACAAGCGGCCCATGGGGACATTGGTCAGGAATGCAATCCGTCCAGGGACCGCATATTGTATAAACTGTAACGGAATCATAAATTAACCCGGAGTAGTTTGAATGCCACGCCGGCCGTTTTTCATCGCTTGGTGACCGACATTAAAAATAGAATATTTTTCAAAAGGCTTCCAAGTCAGTTCGGCAACCTTAGGCTTCGCTGGTTCAAAAACCTTGACCAGGACGCCATTAGGATTGACGTAGGTATCTATGACCTTAGCCTTCATACAGTGGCTTCGATAGTCGTCTCCACAGGTGCTTCAACCACTGGTGCTTTCACAGCCACAGGAGCAACATCCGAGAGCTTTACGTAGGTACCGGTCTGACCGTATTTTTTCTTGAAAAAGGCTTGCACCTTATCGATATTCTTACGGAATGCTTCCGCTTTGCCACCGTACCAACCTTCATAACCATTACGGTCAGCACGTTTAACAATGGTGAAGTCGGGGTGACGGACGAGTGCTTTGCGAGCCATAATTTTCTCCTATTAAATCAAATCAACTTGAACTTCATGTTCGACCAACTTATCGTTATGGTCATAAACCCTAACGCGAGTGGCCAAGCCTGTAGCCATTTCCGTATTACGGAGGTCGACTACTTTACCCTTGAGAGCGCGGCGATTCCAGCCAAGGCTCTGCAATACTTGAGTGACAGCCAATTGCTGGCTACGGAACACTAGATTAAACGCACCAGCAACGGTGGTATGGAAGCCAACACCATCAACAATGACACGGATTTTTTGGCTGTTATTCAGACCATCGATAAACTGTTTGGTTCTCATTTGACCATACCTTTCAGAGCTTTAAGGGAAGCGGGAGACTCAGCGGCTACAGAGGCTATCGCACTCTCCATGTAACCAGCAACGAACGCATAAATGTTACCGCTATCACCAAGAACGTTCAATTCTTCAGCACGGCGGATTGCTTTTTCAATCAGCGCCTTAGCGAGAACTTCAGCCTCACGGCGGCGTTTCAGAGAGGTTTCGTATTTCATTCTTCAACTCCGTATAGCCTTCAGTAGATTCTTGAATTGAATCTGAGTAGAGCCATCAGGATGTTGAATCACTACACAAAGGGCATTACCAGTATTGGCTTTTTTCAAGATACGGACACGGTTACCAGTGATTTTGTCAATAGCGTATTTCATTCAGCGTCCTTATCAACTCAACAGGATGGATTCTACATGAACCACGGTGGATGGCAACCAGTCCTTGGAATAGTTGACAAAACCAGTGGATTATTCACGGAAAGTGGGAAGGTCGACCGTTATCGAAAATGCTTCGGACAGAACGTCCAGAACCCGTTGCTGGTTCATATCGCTGGAATCAGCAGGAAGGCGTTCCAGAATCCAGTCCAGTTCCTGAGGACCGAACACTTCGGCTAGTGCCTTGGCGCGGGCAATGTCAAATTCATTCATCAATGATTAGGCGATTGTAACGCTCAAAACTTTAGCACGGTTCGGAAGAACTGCACGGCACAGGCGCTTTGCGGATTCTAGCGTTTCGGTTTCAATTCTTGCAACGAATTCTTTTCCACGGTAGTGGTACGTAATCAAGTAAGTCTCTGTTTTCATCATGGAATGGATTATGACAGAACCACGGAGGATGGCAACCAGTCCGTGGAATAAACCACCGGAATGGTCAAGAATTGGTTGCCAGGACACCGGAAGGTGGTATAATCCGTTCCATAGCACTGGTCGTCCGAGGCTCTAAGCGGAAGCTACGTGTTTTTTTCTGTAAAAGTACAAAAAAGCACGCCTAAACGACTTAGTAGTGCTTTTGTGTTAGATTAATTCGTCGGAATCGCTTTCCAGCCACGTTCTTTAAACTTTTGTATGCGGTAATCCTGAATTTTTCGAGTTTCTGAGTGAATAATCAAGATTTTATCACGGATTGCGTAAAATTGTCGTTCGGAAATATAAAATTTATCAGTATCCAAGTCAAAATAAGGCGTACAATGCAAAAAATCGAAGTTTTTTCGCTCGGAGTGATAATCTCCAAGTGTAATTAACTGAAATTTGTTCTTAAAAGTGATTGCATTTGGTGTTACGCACGGCGCCAGCGTACCTTTAGCACCAGGTTGACCATAATTGTCTGAAATATGGAGAATTGCATCAGAATATTTCTCAACAATGTTATCCCTAATGGCTTCCGCAGTCTTAAATGCATAATCCTTCAACCAGAAATCATAATCCTTGACCGTTTCATTATGGTATATACTGGAGACAGAGGAACCGGAGAGTATACAGTCCTTTTTTATCAGTAACCGCAATACATCTGGTATATCTTGAACGGCCAAGTTCAAATGAGCCTTGATTTTCTTCTTTAGAGCAATAGCCTCTATTGTCCACTGGTCCATAATATAATCCTTTAATCTCAAACGCTACACCAGCGATTATATACTAATTGGCAAACCTGTCAGGCAATCTTTAATCCACTCAGATGCCGTTTAGATATCTTACAGGTCACCCAATCATTGTACCACTTATCAGAGAGTAAAGCATCACTGGTAAAGATATGATAGGTCTCCCAATACGAACATTCAGACTTACTATTACATAGAACCATTATATCTCTGGTGAAGTTATCGGCTCCCAGCGCCAGCACATCCTGCTGCAATGCTTTATTGGAGCCATAGTATTCTCTCCAACCACTATCTAAACGTATCTTTTTTCGCTTGCCTTTTATCGTTTTATAACCAGCCTTTGTGAAATACTTTCGACCAATATACTTACGGCCTGTCACCAAATTTGTGATACAATAGACAAAGCCATAGTAATCTTCAATGTTTTCTGGTATCGCACCACCATTATAAGTCCAACTCATCTGCGTCCTCGCTTTCATCCAATATGTATTCAGCGCATATTGGACAAAATTGAGGTTGGTCAGCGACCTTCTCATCATCAAATACTATCTTATAATCGCTCTCGCAATTGTCGCAGGTGTGTTTTAGTGTCTTTAGAGCCATGAATTATCCTCTTGTTCTTCTTGGTCCAATGGGATATCAATCATCCAATCATCGTCTTGCAGTATGTAGTTTCCATTCTTTTCGTCCTTGCGATTTCTGTTTATTCTGGACATAAAATCGGACGACATACTACGGGTTGCTGCACCCTCTGGTGATTGATGGTACTCTAATAGTTTCTGCCTTTTCTTTTCTTTATCGTGTTCGGTCCATACTCTAGAGTTTCCGCAAGTCCTAGAACAATACGGTCCTCTTTTATTATGGTTTTCCCCGCACTTCGGGCATATCTTTTCACTAGGCAAAACTAAAATCCCATCAGTAGTTCGTTTTCAGGCTCTATATATGCGGGTTATACACAGCTTATCCACATAATATTCTGTGAGATTGTCGTTTTACAGCATATTATACTGCGGTATTGGTAATTAACGTTATTTTTCGTTTGGTGCGTTGGTATTCTATTTTCTTTCTTCTTTCTTCTCTATACTTCTCCAGTCTGGCCATATCTTTTCTGTTTAACATACTAATTAGCTGGTACTGGTTCTTTGTCAATGGTAGATTATGCTCATTGAAAAGCTTTATTATCTGGTTATATGTAAGTGTCTTTGGTTTCATGGCCTAAAATAATCCTATCAAATACTTAATCAGTGCATAAGAAAAACCAATCATCATAAATGGAATAACTATGCACCAAACGAAAAATAATGCAAGGTAAAAAGGTGATAATGCTATATGCTTGACAACATTTAATATCACCTGCAACCTTGTTTGTCTCATATTTTAATTACTTTAATATACTTCGGTGGTAATTTAAATTCAAAATGCTTATAAATTAATTCTACTGCGGTGTCCTCATCAAAAGGGAATGGTTCTTTTTTCCATTCCAATATAACTTTTGAACACTCTTGGAGAATTAGTTCGGTGAACTTTTCCACATCAATTTGAGCACTGTTGCCCCCATAACATTGTTCAGACAATTCTTTAATTCGTTTGTTCATTTGTAATCATCCTCCCATAGTTCCTTATATACTGCTTCAAAATGTCGGAGCCGTTCGATTTCTTTTGCAGCTTCGTCCAATATATCTGCAATTCTGTCTGGCTTGCCCTCTTGCACCGATTTTCTGTCTTTTATCTGGCGGCGTATCTCAGCGCGTTTTTTAAGCCGATATACTATATCATTTTCGTTCATCGCTTTTCCTAATTTGAAACATAAATGCAATGGTCAATAGAAACCACCAAGGGCTCCAGTCATCAACTGCTACAAGATATGCAGTTCCCGCAACCAGAATTAAATTATATACACAGATAATCAATACATTCATTTTTTATCTTCCATTCTAGCACATTCCCATGCAGCCTGCAACCATTCAATCATTCTTTTCCGCTTTTCATATTCAACCATGGAAAACTCATCGTGGAATCTTTCACCACGCATAGCATAGTTTTCTATTTCATCAAACCATGCATCAAAGTCTTTGTATTTCATTTCTTAATCCCATACATTAGCATCATTGCATCATATACACAATCATCAATTGGATTGTGCTTCGTAATATGTAGTGCAGGGTCAAATGATTCTACCCATGGTGGCACTTCAATATCAGTATAACCAGTGGTCGTGCCATATAGAAAATCAACTGCGGTTCTTACATCACGCCAGCGTTCATATTTAAAGATTGGTTCAATGCCTAATTGTTCTTCGATGTCATCCATGACCAATTGGTCTAGATTACCACGCGCCCATACCCAACATTTACTATCGTTCTTTGATTTTGCCCATTCTCGCATACGTTCATATGCGTCTTCAAATAGTTCATCATTATCATAGGGCTTAAATGATTTGTTTTTAACGTTCTCGCATTGCTTTGACCACCATTCCATAGTGGACTTGCCTGCTGTCCGTTTCAGCCGTTGCATTTGGTCGGCTGCATTTAGTTTAGCAAAAAATGCACTTTGCTTTAGTTCTGTATGGCTTGGCTGGTCATCTGGATTAAAATGAATGCACGCCATAGAAAGAATAACAGAATTGGATTGCTTACCAAGCGTCTCCACATCAAACACAAACATAATATAACCTTTAAACTAATCGTTCAGCCTGCCAAACGTAACCTTTACTGAATCTAATACCAAATATTGTGACTGCTTTTCTTGTGTGGTCATCATAATAAAAATTATCAGTTTTGAACCATTCTTTGTTTAGTTGAACACTAACAAACCAAGTTTCTTCATACATCCAATGCTTATTGTTGTCCTCTGGATTTGGCTCTGCATACCATTTAATCCGATAATTGAATATCGGACCGTGGTGCCATTCAAAACGTTTGGTGAAAATCATGTATTGATTATACAGATAAAAGAAAACCCGGTCAAGCCGGGTTTGTTATGATTGCCAATTTTAATCGCATAACAATCCGTGTTTTCTACTATCAATAGCCACAGGAATCATAGAAGGATCTAAAATATCTCCTGTTTCTATGTCACGTAAAGCATGAATACAGAACACAAGAGTATCATCTTCTAGTGCAACTAATTTATGTTTCTTTTTTGCAGCAATGAAAATCATTTTTGGTGCTGTAAATTCTGTCGTTTTACCTTCGACAGTAATTTCAAGTTTGCCTTTTGCAAGTAAAGTTACATGGTCAAAAGGATGAGAATGCCCTTGCTCCATAGCACCACATTTTTCAAATAACATCATTCTACTATAAAGATTTGAAACACAAGCAATCTCTATGGACAAAGCGTCAGTATTCATATTAAATTAAAGTGTAATGGAGTTAAATATATTTGTCGGTGCTGGCTCATGAATTATTGGTTTTATCATATTCTCAGTAGTATCATAATAAAACATACCATTGTTATCTACATTTTCCTCACAATTCACCCAAAACATTGGTTCTGCAACTTCAAAAGAGTTTTCTTCTGTTTGACAAATTTTTGCTGAGTTTTCTATTTCAGTTAAAACTGCTTTATAAAAAACAAAATTAAATTCACCTTTTGTTTTTTCGTATGCAGATATTCTTTTTTCTTTTTCTAAAGGATTTATAAGTGCTAACATTTGTATTTCCTAAATTACCAAAAAATAATTACTCTGCCTGCTCCGCCGCCGCCGTTGCCGGCGGTTGGATAACCTGGGTTGCCGGCGCCAGCCGCACCACCGTTGGAGGTGCCGGTATTTCCTCCTCCTGCGCCGCCGGCACCGCCGGCAGGGAAGGAAACCTGGCCAGCTTGCCCTGCGTTGGCCGCTATGTTAGGTGAAAGGCCAAGAGTTGCATTTCCAAGGGGCCCGCCCGAGCCAGCGCTATTTGTGAATTTGGAAGCCCCGCCGCCGCCTCCAGAGTGGAAACCAGCGCCGCCGCCACCGCCGCCAAAGGCGCTAGAGTATACATCAAAAAAGGTCGAACCGTTGCCGCCCGGGTTCCCGGTCACAACGCCAAGTTGTGTAGAAATTGGAAAAACTTGGCCGGCCGGCGAAACCAGATTTCCGTTCGCGGCAGCAGCGGGTGAGTTACTTGGTGCACCTTGACCTCCATTCGCAGTAACAAAAGTACCAACACTACTTGCGCCGCCAGATTGTCCGGCACCAGTTGCACCGGCGCCGCCTGCGCCGCCGGTGCCTACAGTAATAGGAACTGTTTGGCCTGGATTAACACCGTGAATAGCAAGAGAGCCCGCGGCGCCTGCGCCGCCGACGACTGACCCCACGCCTGCGCCCGAGCCGTTGGCGCCACCAGCGCCTCCTCCGGCCATTACAGTATATATTTCATTTACTCCTGTTGGAACCGTGAATTGTCCTGGTGAATTAAAAACCTGAAAATTATTCCCTGCCCAAATCGGAAGTCTTGGAGCCGAGATTTGTGTTGTATTATCATTGAATGTGATGGTTGTTCCACTAATAGTAGTAGCCATTTATAATCCTCTTATATTTCTGAATTGTCTTGGTAAACAGTAGAATCTTTCGTTATAATCATATTTATATATCTTACCGCAAGGTCTTCTTCGGAGAAATATCTAACGATTGTTTGTCCCGTATACTTAGAAACAAACATTAAAAGAATTTCTGTGTTTTTATAGACGGAGAATTTAATAATCCAGCCATTCCTTACGGCCGGCTGAAAATATGTTATATTACTTCTTATCTCCTGCATCAGCAAGTCCCGAGAAGTTTTCAACGATTTTTCTTGCATTGATTGCTATTTCATCCGCTACGTAGGTTAGTCCATAGGTATATGTAGCAAATTGTGGACCTACGAAACTCTTAATTGCCTCAATTGTTGATTTTGCGGCCTGTGCATTAACGTCAATCATTGCGATTGCTAGGTCTTTTGATTTTTGATTTATTTCTTGATATGTCATTTTATATCCTTTTTAAGCGATTGTTGATTCGTCCCATTTGGCGACGATAATATTATATATGCAACTTATGACGCAGTGCAACATAGAATACCAACTCTAATTAAAGGTTAGTTTTTTTGTGTACTCTCAACAATTTAACCTGCGAATCGGGAGCCAAATAACCACGAACACGAATCATTTTGGTTTGATTTACATGGTCCTCACCTGTAGTAAATTCAAGCAATTTATTCTCAATTAAATACTCTGCTAATTGTGTAGCCAATTGTTTTTTAACATACTGTGTATATTCAGCCTCACTCTGTAATCTGAATATTGTCTCTACATTAACAACAATCGAGCCGACCACTATCTTACCACCAATGGCAATATCTTCCGTTTCGAATTTTATTGGTTCAGATGGATGAAACTCTTGTGAGCCATAATTTAGTAAAGTCATTACATACCTTTAATTTGACGCCACATTTCATCTGAGCTTGCAACATCTCGGTGCCAAACGGTGCCATCATTACATAATGCAGTCACTACAATACGACCTGTATTGGTTGTGCTTGTACTGATTTGTATAATTTTCCTAGGTTGTTTTGCCTCTGGTTTATCTTTCAATTCTTGTTCTGTTTTTTCTGTAGCCATAATTCTTTATCCTCTTTTGTTTCAAACGCTCTAATAATATCATATACACCATCGGCCGATTTGTCTATATGAATGACAGGTGAAAAGCCTTTGTACTCAAACTTATGCTTCTCGTCAGTTTCACCAAAGATATCAATCATAATCTCCGGCTCACCCATATGATGTTTATACTCATCATCATATGTGTAATATAATTCTTCCAGTTGGTGAATCAAATCAATAATTCTCATATGCCAAATTTATTAAGAATATCTTTCTTTATTTTCTCTCTTACAGTAGCCAAATACCCGGCATCGAACGTAGTAAGTGTAGACGATTTAATGGATTCATCGATAGTCTGCAATACTTCTTCTAGCATTCTATCATAAAGACCCTGCAATTGTTGGTCATATTCACTTGACCAATCAATATTGCCAGGACCTGGCCCATATTCTTCATTTTCCCAGAATACAAAGCCTGCTTCTGAGGCCAATTCAGTTAGTTTTTTATTAATAAGCATAATAATCCTTAGGCAGCCTTGCCCCAAACATCATCCCATGTACCAGATAATGCACCCTTTGCATAATCTGTTGCACGGTTCTCAAAGAAATTGGTGTGCGTTGGTGCATTAATCATTTCTTCAACCCATGGCAATGGGTTTCTCTTGACTTTGAAAATACCCTTCATACCAAGACCAATCAATCTACGGTCAGCAATGTAACGAATATACTTCTTAACATCTTCATTGGTTAGACCTTCCATCTCTGTCATACCAAAGGCCAAGTCAATGAATTTATCCTCTAGTTGCACCATCCTATCAGCAATAGTATAGATTCGGCCTTTGAGTTCATCGTTCCATATTTCTTGATTCTCATTAATATATGTTTTGAACACCTTCATCATGTTCTCGGCGTGCATAGTTTCATCAACGATAGACCAAGTAACAATCTGACCCATACCCTTCATCTTACCATGGCGTGGAAAATTCAACAACATAATAAAAGATGAGAACAATTGCATACCCTCAGTAAATGCTGAGAACGTGGCAATGTGCGTAGCAGTAGATTGCTTATCACCATTCTTGCTGGAAATATCTAGAATGTAATCGTGCTTGTCACGCATTTCTTGATACTCAAGAAACTGGTTGTATGTTGTTTCAGGTAAACCAAGAGTTTCAATCAAATGGCTATATGCAGCAACGTGCAAAGCTTCCCGTGCCGCAAAGCCCAATAGCATCATACGAACCTCAGGCTGTGGAAAATATGGTAAATAATTCTTCACATAACCACCAGCTACGTCAATATCGCCTTGCGTAAAGAAACGGAAGATATGTGTCAAGAATTGTTTTTCTTCAGCAGATAATCTTTTCTTCCAATCTTTCACATCTTCAATCATTGGCACTTCGGTGTGCAGCCAATGGCTTTGCTCATGCTTCAACCATGCTTCATATGCCCATGGATAATAAAATGGCTTGAAACTGTTTCTGTCATCTGTTAGTTTGTGTTCTTGTTTTTTAATCATTTTTCTCTCGGATATAAGTTTATTATTAGGTGTATTCTATCACTATCGCCATCATTTTTTATGTTGTGTATTCTCTGGTTATCAAATTCATATACAGAACCTTTTTTCCAGTGGATCCATTCATCTTCTACAAAATATAAGGCTTTTTCGTTTGTTTTAATGGGTAAATGTAGTCTGTGTATTGTTTCTAAAAATTCACCTCTATCTGCATGATAATTTAAAATTCCGCCCGGCTTCAATCTTGTTAAAAATGCAACATAATCAACATAATCATAAAATTCTTTTAGTTTATCTAACACCGGTTGAATTAGTACATAATACTTTTCAAACAGGGGCATATTTTTTATTGTTTCTATTTTATATTCACTAGAGTGCCTAATCAATATTGAATTGTATAAATCTTCTTTAGGGGAAGGAAACATAGGTTTTCTATAATCATAGGCATACCAATCTCCTTCGATGATTACATCGTTAATTTTATCAACAACTTCTTCATCTATTATTGTAATTTCTCTATATTTGTAAGGTAACCTCATGCATTAACCCATTCTTTTATCTCTTTAGGTGTTTTTACTCCAACAATTCTTTTCTCCGTAGTACCATCTTTAAGAATTAAAGTAGGCACACTGCGGACCATATATTCTACAGCCAAATCGGTGTGAATGTCAATATCAACAACTTCAATATCGATGCCCAAATCAGCATTTTCTAAATTCTTTGCCATTGCCTTGCATGGTTGACACCATGATGCGGTAAATCTCATTATTTTTTTCATGTCAACACCATGAAGTTTTGGCTTCACCATAGTACTCTCTTGCAAAACCATTCGTGATTAACATAATTCTAAGACTTTTGCCATCTAGTAATACATCTCCCAATACACGACCACCATATTTGTCCCAATCCATGAGTATGATTTGTCGTTTTTGAGCCTTATTAATCGCATCTTTAGTGAATGCTGTTGCTGCTTGCCCTCTAGCATCTTCTTGG
>SXGQ01697336.1_pt1 | contig 13588 bp, 9 predicted proteins | sample 3178371 | NCBI WGS metagenome assembly SXGQ01 (sample SAMN11356859, study PRJNA531348) | freshwater metagenome | isolation source: freshwater sample F1-20 | place: China: Fuxian Lake, Yuxi | collected 2017-12-25
AAAATACCCCCCCACCAGGGCGTCGATGGCCCCCTTCCCTTTTAGCTTGATCTCATCAAATTCATCATCCGGATTCGACCCACTCACAATCCCGCCCCCCACCCCCATCACCAGCCGATCACCCGCCTGTACCACACTCCGAATAACAATATTGAGCTGCGCCATCTGATTCCAACCCATCCACCCAATACTCCCCGTATAAATCCCCCTCGCCCGCCCTTCTATCGCCGATAACAATTCAATACTCCGATACTTCGGAGCCCCCGTAATGGACCCCCCAGGAAACATCGCCCTGACCACCTCAATTGGACGAATTCCCACCTGTAATCGACCCGTTATTGTACTCACCAACTGGTGAACCGTGGTATACGACTCAATGGCCAAGGGTATGGGAACCCGCACACTCCCCACCTCGCAAACCCGCGATAAATCATTTCGTATCAAATCAATAATCATGACATTTTCAGCATTGTTTTTTTCGCTATCTTGCAACGTCGATTTTAATCGGGCGTCTTCTTCCGTATCCACCGATCGGCACGTGGTGCCCTTAATTGGCTTGCTCGTTATCGTCCCATCCGCATCTATTTGAATGAATAATTCGGGTGATGAACACAAAATCCGACCCCCATTCCATTGAATGTACGCACTATACGGGGCGGGGTTTTGTAATCGCATCCACTGATACAATACCCACCCATCAACTGGCGCCTCACATACCAATTCATTGGTTAAACACAACTGGTAGCTATCCCCAAATGAAATCCAATTCAAACACGCTTGAATCCGGTCTATATACCCCCAATACGGACATCCTAGCGCCACTGTTAAGTCGGATGGCAAGGGATACGACCGGGGCCACGCCATGCGTTGACCACATAACCCGTGTATTCGCTGGATGGTGTCTGACACCCACCCCATTGCCATCGGATCCCCTGACACGGTGCTGAATGACACCACGTACAACTGCTGCTTGCCATGGTCAATCGCAATGTATCGATCTGGACATATCAAATACCCATCTGGCAGCGGGCCGTCATGCACCATCGGATACCCACAGTGAGCCCCCAATTCATATCCAAACCAACCCACCCATCCACCGGAAAATGGAATCGGAGGGGCGGACTCTAACCGAGGCGTCGGCAAATTTGCCACATAATCAAACCAATTCGAAATGGCGATTCGACGATTTCGGCCACCCCATGTTTCTAAAACGGTACCATCCGATCTATTGTAAGATAACACAACTGAATGGGGGCCATCCCCACCTCCCATATACGACCAGTTGGTCGATTGAGCCACTCTACAATCTGAACTATCCAACCAAAATGAATGGGTGTGTGATAAAAAAAATGCCTCAAACACATCTGGTCCGTGTACCACCCCGTCAATTCGCTCCCAATATGAATATACAACATCCGACTCCATCATTGATCGCTCACTTGGCCTCCCTGTTCACCCACATTAACCATCATCTACTTTGCCGTTCCCTCACACGTTTGTATGTCCCCTATTATCCCTCACGAATGAGCCCATGACCATGGGCACATAATTGGATAACAGCGATTCCTGGTGTACCATGCTATTTATGGCAATCATTCCATCCAATCCCAATCGAATCCTCATTCAACGAGCGGATAAATTAGGCGATACCATCCTCATTTTACCCGTCTTGGCACAACTCGCTCACCACTTCCCCCATGCCAAACTCGATGTCCTGACGTCCAAAATCGGTGCCCACTTTTTAAAGCAAATACCATGGGTCAATCAGGTCATCGGTGTGGACTACGCCACCATTCATCATCAGTCAGACCTCATTCAACGCTTAAAAAATAACCAATATGACCTATACATAGCCTTGTGGGATTGCAAAGAAATCGGGAAAGTGGCCCAACAATTGCAAATCCCCTGTCGCATTGGGGATCAATCCAGTCTGTTGAATCGTCGCTTGTACACCCATGGCATCATTCAAGGATGGGCCAACTTGGCCCGCCATCAGGTTGAATTTAACCAAGATTTACTTCGGCCACTTGGCATTCGTCCTCAATTTAAATTTGTTCCCATCCCCATCAACCCCAATGCCTTGGCTACCATCGATATCCACCTAACCCCCATTACCCACACTACCCCCCACCGTATTTTATTTTTCTTGGGCACGGGGGGGACCAATTACCCCATTCCTAGCCCCGTTATGATGGGGGCCTTGCCCTTGCTGCTTGAACAAGGGGTGGGTGTTATATTGGCTGCCGAACAACCAACGGATCTTCCCATCCAACATCCCAACCTACTCAACCTGACCGGCAAAACCTCATTAACCGAATTGGTGGCCCTCATCCACCGTTGTGATTATTATGTGGGGGGCGATACCGGCCCCACCCATATCGCATCTTTTTTGCAAAAACCCATGGTCTTTTTTTCATCCCGAAAAACCAATCCCCCTGCCCGATGGGGGTCTTTTAGCCCCCATCAACGTATTATTCGAAAAGAATATCCCTGCCCTTATTCGTGCCATCAACAATGTCATCCCCAAACGTGCTTTGCGTACCTTACGCCCAGCTTATTGGCGCAAACCATCCAAGGCCTTATTCACGATGTGGCCCACCATCCACCCAAAACGCCCCAAGATATTAAGTTGTACCACCTATCCCATACCCTCAGAGGGTTGGTCATTCGGGGCCAAATGGACCCATCCATCCTCAAGCAAGGGATTCAATCTGCCAGCCAAGGCCCCGTTCCACTGGTGTTGGTGCCATTTGATCAGCCACTTCGAATGGGCAACGTTGGGGCCTTGATGCGCTTGCTGGTGCATTACAATATTAATGTCATTATAGGGGATGTCCCTTGGTGGGTACCCATTTGGTTGCGGATATATTATGGGGTAATGAATGCCTTAATTCCACCGGTTATCATTCCCATGTCCGAATGGACATCCGCTCCGTCGGATTGGATCATCCCCCAAGCCATGCTTGCATGGGAACGGGCCTATCCCGCCACCCCGCCTCAGGCCAATGGCTAGTTTCCATGCCGCACCCCTCGGTGATTGCTTCACATGAAACAATGGGGATGCTCATTCTCGCCATCACCTCCCCCCACTTGGTGGCCCATGACACGCGTATGCGATACAATGTCTGCCATTCATCATGAGAGGAAGGGGTAATGGGACCTATATTCGATCATCAACCATCTCGTTGTTCATTACGGGTGTTGCACACGGCTGATTGGCATTTGGGCCGCTCATTGTATGGGCGATCCCGACTGGCTGAATCCGCCACTTTTTTAAATTGGTTATTGGCCACCATCGATACCCATCATGTGGATGTGTTGTTAATGGCAGGGGATGTGTTTGATTCCACCACCCCATCCTATCAAGCCCAACAGCTGTATTATCAATTTCTGGCCAATATAGCCAAAACCAACTGTCAACATGTGGTCATTATTGCGGGCAATCATGATTCGCCATCATTAATTAACGCCCCCAAAACCCTCTTAAAATCCATGAATATTCATGTCATAGGGCATCCTTCGTCATCCCCAGCGGATGAGGTAATAACCTTATTTGATGTGGCGGGGAACCCCCTGATGCGGGTATGTGCCGTCCCCTTTTTAAGGGAGGGGGATGTGCGGGTGAGTCAGGCGGGGGAAACCCAAGAGGACAAAAACCGGCAATTCGTGGAAGGGGTAATGGCCCATTACGCCCGTTGTATCGATTATGCCCAGCAATGCCAAAGGCATGACGGACCTGCCCCCCTGGTGGTGATGGGGCATTTGTTTACAGCTGGAGGGGTTACCATCGATGGGGATGGGGTTCGGGAATTACAAGTGGGCTCCTTATCTCATATTCCAGCTGCGGTATTTCCGGTGTCGTGTTCGTACGTGGCGTTGGGGCATCTGCATGTGCCCCAAATCGTGGGGGGGAATGAGACGGTTCGATATAGTGGCTCCCCCTTTGCAATGGGTTTTGGTGAGGCCACCCAGCAAAAAACCCTGCCCTTGGTCACGTTGTCCGACCAACCCGCCGTTGTGGAGTTGATTCCCATTCCCTGCTGGCAACCGCTGGTAACCATTCGGGGGGATTTGGCCCACATTACCAGTGAGCTACACCGCTTGATGGCATCCAAGCTGCCGTATTGGGTGGATATTGATTATATCGGTGCGGAGGTGGTGAGTCAGTTGAGAACCCACATCGAGGAGCAAGTTCAGGGCGCGTCCCTATCGGTATTGCGGCTATCGGATTTTAGCAAGCCGGTGGTGGGATGGCAGTCGACAACAACGGGGGAATCGTTGGGGGATTTAACTGACTTGGATGTGTTTCATCGGTGTTTGGATCGGCATTGTATTCCCGACGATCAACGACCGGAACTCGTTCAAACCTATTTGGAAGCGGTGGATTTATTGGGTCGAGAGGTGGATGGAGTGGATGGAATGGCGGTGAATGGATGAGAATTCTATCTTTGCGTTTGGCCAATTTAAATTCATTAATGGGGGAATGGCACATTGATTTTTCCCATCCCACCTTGGTTGCCAATGGCTGTTTTGCCATTATTGGGCCAACCGGATCGGGTAAAACCACCTTGTTGGATGCCATTTGTTTGGCCTTGTATGGACAGACCCCTCGACTGGGAAAAATAACCCAATCCAATAATGAGTTAATGTCGCAACAGGCCAGTCATTGTTTTGCCGAGGTCACATTCGAAACCCAAGCGGGGCGGTATCGGTGTTTTTGGAGTCAACAGCGGGCCCGAAAAAAAAAGGATGGGGCCTTACAAGTTCCCAAACACGAAATCGCAAAATGGCCATCGGGGGATATTATCGATGCCTCCCTTAAAGGGGTGTTGGCTCACATTGAGCGGGTAACGGGGATGGATTTTAAGCGATTTACCCGATCCATGATGCTGGCCCAAGGTGAGTTTGCCAGCTTTTTATTGGCACCTCCCGATGAACGGGCCCCCATTTTAGAACAAATAACGGGCTCTGATATTTATAGCCAAATTTCCATCATGGTACATCAGCGTCATCGAATGGCGGTGCAGGCCCTCAAAGATTTGGAAATGGAAATAGCGGGGGTGACACCCCTATCACCAGAACAAGAGGCACAACTCAACCAGCAACTCACCGCATGTGATGCGGAAATTAACCGCCTTCAGGCTTCCCAAATCACGGCGCAACAGGGGTTGGATTGGCTGGCCCAGATTACCCGGTTGCAGGTCGACTTAATCAATGTCAACGAGGCGTTGGGGCACCTTCATCAACAACGATTGGCGTTTTTACCAAAGCGTGAGTCGTTAGGCTTGGCCCGGACCTTGCAACCCTTGGAGTCAGACTACGCCACATTACAAGTGGTACGACAAGAGCAACGAACCGATCAACATCGAATTCAGGGCTTGTTGGATCGGCATAACCAACTAGGCGAATCGATGCTCCCCTTGCAGCGGAAGGTTACGGAAGCCCAGTGCCATTTCGATCAACTTACAGTCCAGCATCAACAACGCATTCCCCTGTTACAGCAGGTTAAAGAACTCGACCGACGTATGGACGAACTCACCCAACAACAACAATCCCTTTTTCAAGCCCAAGGCGACTTTATTCGGCTTGAATCATCCATTCAAACCGACTTAAACAAGGCCCGTACCAACCAAATCACCTTGGCTCAATCCATTCAAAAATTAGATCATTATCTACAAACCCATGCTGAAGACCACGCATTGGTTACCGAATGGACGGGTATTTATGAACAATCGAAGGCGGTATTCAATCAGCACACGCACGTACAACACAAACAAAAGGCATTAAAAGACGAGCAGCAAGCAGAGGCCACCCTATCCCAAGAATGGGAGGCGGTGCAGGTGTTATCCAACCAACATCAAAAAACGTTGGCGGGGTTAAGGGCGGAACATCAGCAAGCCATCAAGCATTTTCAAGCCCATTTAGGGGGGCAATTATTGCGAGAAATCCGAACCAAAAAAGACCATTTGATTCGGGAACAAGCGTATCAGTTGCGAATGATTGAATTGGAAACCATGCGCTCCCAACTGCAAGACGGGGTTCCCTGTCCGCTGTGTGGGGCCCCCCATCATCCGTATCAGCAGCAGACCCCTGGCACGGCAGTAGACGCCCTTCAAGCCGAGATTGACACCCTAACCCAGCATATTGCCACCGCTGAACAACTGGAAGATTCAATCACCCAACTGGCAACCATGTGTCAAGAGGCAACGGATCAATGGAACGTGGTGACGGCCCAACAAGAGAGTCTTCGGCAGAAAATAGAATGGGGTCAGTCTCATCGATTGCGGTTGGAGCAGGATTGCAATCAGGCACAGCAGGCGTATCAGGAATTGGCCACCCAGTTAGCGGCGCAATTGGCCCCATTTGGGGTGTCAGATTTGACGGAATCGGAGGTGCTGAACTTGCAAGCGCGACGAGATCAATGGATCGCCGTTGGGCAACAACGCGAGTTGGATCGGCAAAAACAGGATGCCCATGAATTGGAAATGGCCCAATTCACCACCCGATTGGAAGCGACGCAATCACAGCGTCAATCCATGCAGCCAGATTTGGATAAATTGACGCAAGAGATTCATGAAAACCGGCAAGTTCGCCAGCAGTTATTGGGGGATCGGAATCCCGATAGTGAGTCAAAAAAGGGGCAAGATGGTATTCAGCAAGCAGCCGATCAGCTGCGGGTTGCCACCTCAGATTTAGAAGTGGCCCAGAAATACCAATTAACGGTGTGGGGTGAAATCCAAGGGTTGCAAGCATCCATCCAAGATCGGGCCCAGCGGTTGCAAGGTTTAGAGCAGGCGTGGCGGCATCGATTGGAGGGAGCCAACATCCGTGATGAGGCGCATTTTTTAGAGGGATTATTATCAGAATCGGTCAAACAAGAATGGGAATTATTAGAGAAAACATTGGATAGCCAATGGGCGGGCTTACAAACCAACCAGCAGTCCATAATGGACCAGTTGGCCCAAGAAAAAGCCCGTGCACTAACCCCTCATTCCGAGTCAGATTTGGCAACAATGATGGCCCAAATTATGATGGATTGGGATGTTCAGCGAGACCTTAAAGCACAGATTCACGTTCAGTTGACCCAACATCAACAGGCATCCGAGCGGATTAAAATGAACCTCATTCAGATCCAAGCCCAGCAAAAAGAGGTGATGAGATGGGGGAATTTACACGAGTTAATTGGGTCAGAAAACGGAAAAAAATACCGAAATTTTGCGCAAGGGTTGACGTTCGAATGGATGATTATGCATGCCAATGAACAATTACAACGGATGACGGATCGGTACACCTTAATCAACGATGATCAGATTCCATTGGGGCTGGCGATTATGGATCATTATCAAGCGGGGGAGAGTCGATCGACCAAAAACATGTCGGGAGGCGAGCAATTTCTGGTGAGTTTGGCGTTGGCATTGGGACTATCAAAAATGGCCAGTCAAACAGTGAGGGTGGATTCTTTGTTTTTGGATGAGGGATTTGGTACATTGGACCATGAGGCCTTAGATTTGGCTTTATCCACCTTATCTTCATTGCATCATGATGGCAAAGTGGTGGGTATTATTTCGCACGTGGGGAGCATTAAAGAATGGATTCCATCTAAAATACAGGTTCATCCAGTTGGACTGGGGCGAAGTGAATTAAGTGGGGTGGGGGTGAGTCGGGGAGGGAGTGACTAATGGGGGTCTAATTGGGTGGGCACCCTCAGGTCTTGTATGGTAAGGTAGCATGATTACGATATAAAGGATGTGCCCAATGCCCCATATTATTGTCACCCCGACTGCTCATCATGAGGGAGTGGAATGGGTTCCCCTGTTGCATGGGATTGCCCAATCGCTGATTGATTTAGACCCCAACATTTCCCCCATGGCATGTAAGGGTCGGGTATTAACCCCATTGGTCTCGACGGTGGGGAGTACAGAGCACCCGTTTTCTTCAGGTTTTGTGGGAATTGAGATTAAGTTATTGGTAGGGCGGTCGTTGGAATTGAGGCAACAAATGGCTCGTGCGGTTTTTACCTATGTATCGAATCAATTGGGGGAGGGGGTATCGGTTGAGATATCCGAAATGCCGGTTTATATCAAGGGCTAGATGTGGAACTGTGGTCCACTCGATTACCCCATCCCCTCACCCTTCCCAGAGGGGGGAAAACGATAACATTTCGGTGGCCTTCGGTACCCGAACCCCCCAGGCCCAGCGGCCCTTAGGACCCCATATAGCGACCCTGAATTTTGGCGTTAAGGTGGGCAGGTGTGGGGCGCAGAACCGATACCATACGCTTAAATAGGTTCCTTCGGTTGAGGGTGGATGGGGTTATTTGTATCCGGTTTGGATGAATAGGGGCAATGACGACACCCCGATTGGCAACAATAGCCACGTTTCAGATGATAAGTGGCAGTAAATACCATTCGACCATCTGGTAACACATCATAATCTTCGGGTGTTAACGGAAAAGAAGTAGACTGGGTCATGGGTGCATTTTACCATAACCAAAAGAGGGGCATAAATATGGACACTGCGAACCCGCTTAAGGGTCCGTCAGCCTCTTTGGTCTCCCCATCAAATCCCCCCCAAAAACAGACGTCACCATCCTTAATATTATCCTTTCATAATAAAAAATGATTCCCCTTACACTCACTTAAAACTTTACTGGTTCACAATCTGTTCACTCGTTTGTTAAACTGCTCACAGCGAGGATTGTATAGTAAAACGGGATACAATGGGGTAATGTCCCTAAAACAAAATTGGGCCGTGATCAGTCGGGGTATTTATGAAGGAGACAAGTGTGTCTGATACATTAAAACAGTTTGCAAATATTAAAGTAATGGGAGTCGGTGGCGGTGGCGGTAACGCCATCAACCGCATGATCGGAAATGGGGTTAGTGGGGTTGAATTTTGGGCGATTAATACCGATTTCCAAGCCCTTAATGTATCGTTAGCTGATAATCGACTTCAAATTGGAACCAAATTGACCAAAGGATTGGGCGGCGGAGCCATTCCAGCCGTTGGTGAACAAGCTGCCAAAGAATCAAAAGAAGATATCGAAGCTGCATTGGCTGGTTCTGATATGGTGTTTATAACCGCCGGTATGGGTGGTGGCACCGGTACGGGTGCTGCACCAGTGGTAGCCAAAATTGCCAAAGATATGGGGGCATTAACCATTGGCGTGGTAACCCGCCCATTTCGATTTGAGGGACCTGTTCGTACCCGACAAGCAGAAGATGGCTTAAAACGATTACGAGAACAAGTGGATGCCTTAATTGTGATTCCCAATGACAAGCTTTTGCAAGTGGTTCAACGAATGACCTCCATGGTGGATGCCTTTAAAATTGCGGACGATGTATTGCGTCAAGGTGTGCAAGGCATTGCTGACTTAATCACCATTCCTGGTTTGATTAACTTGGATTTTGCGGATGTGAAGACGGTTATGATGAATTCAGGTTCGGCCATGATGGGGATTGGTCGTGCAACCGGTGAAAATCGGGCGGTTGAAGCGGCCAACCAAGCCATTGCCTCCCCCTTATTGGAGGAAACAATCCATGGTGCCACGGGGGTTATTTTAAATATTACGGGTGGGGATGATTTGTCATTACATGAGGTTCATAATGCGGCGGATGTCATTTATGGGGCGGTGGATCCCGAGGCCAATATTTTATTCGGGTCGGTGATCAATGAGGCCATGCAAGATGAAATTATGGTTACCGTTATTGCCACTGGGTTTCGCCGGCAAGCCACCCCTGTGACATCCGTTACCCCTGTGTCGGTGGGGGTGCCAGATGACATTGGGGATGCCTTGTCGTCGGAGGCGGAAGCGGCGCCTGTGGCGGCTCCTGAGCCAGTGAACAACCCGCGTTCGGGTTCATTTTTTAAGTTTGATAATAAAGATGACGAATTTGATTTGGATGTTCCTTCCTTTTTAAGAAACATGCACTAATGTCCAGCGGTACGTTATACGACAAGGTATGGGAGGCCCATCGGGTCACCACACTTCCGAACGGGCAAGACCAGTTATTTGTTGGGTTGCATTTGGTGCATGAGGTCACCTCTCCCCAAGCGTTTGCCGCCCTGCGAGAGTTGGGTAAACCTGTTGCTTACCCCCAGCGTACCATTGCCACGATGGATCATATTGTCCCCACTGCGTCCCAATCCAGACCATTCCCCGATCCACAAGCCGAAGCCATGGCCCAGGCGTTAGAGAAAAATACCGCTGACTTTGGTATTCAATTTTTAAATTCCCCCCAATCCAATCAGGGCATTGTTCATGTGGTGGGCCCTGAAATGGGCTTAACCCAACCCGGTATGACCATTGCATGTGGGGATAGTCATACCAGTACCCACGGCGCATTGGGGGCCTTGGCATTTGGGATTGGGTCTACAGAAGTTCATCATGTGTTGCAAACCCAAACCTTGGCGGCCAATCGCTTAAAAGTAAAGCGGATTGTAATATCGGGTCAATTGAGTCGGGGGGTATATCCCAAAGATGTGATTTTACGGATTATCCAACAATTGGGTGTGGCGGCTGGTTTGGGATATGCTTATGAATATGCGGGCCCTGTTGTTGAAGAGATGGGGATAGAGGGACGCCTGACCTTGTGTAATATGTCCATTGAAGGTGGGGCTCGGATTGGTTATGTGAACCCAGACGACGTGACCCTTCATTATTTAAAAGGGCGACCCTTTTCACCAACCGGTGAGGCATGGGATCGGGCGGTTTTGTATTGGCAGGCCATTCGATCTGATGCCAATGCCACCTATGATGCAACAGTTGACGTGGCCGGTGGTGAGATTGAACCCATGGTAACGTGGGGGATTACACCCGCCCAATCGGTGGGGGTGACCCAGCACCTGCCCCTGATTGCGGAACTACCCGATACCCAACAATTGGTGGCCAAGGATGCGTATGGGTATATGAATTTTAAGGAAGGAAGCCCAATATTGGGTACCAAAATTGACGTGGCTTTTATAGGGTCGTGCACCAATTCACGGTTATCAGATTTGGAAATAGCGGCGTCAGTATTACGACATCAGCGGGTTCATCCATCGGTTCGTGCAATGGTGGTGCCTGGTAGCCATTGGGTTAAAGCCCAAGCGGAAGCGGCCGGACTACACGAGGTCTTTTTAGCCGCAGGTGCCGAGTGGCGTGAGCCAGGATGTAGTATGTGTTTGGCCATGAATCCCGATCGGTTGGTTGGTAATGAGGTATGTGCATCAACCAGCAATCGCAATTTTATGGGACGACAAGGGTCTCCAACAGGGCGAACCTTGTTAATGAGCCCAGCCATGGTGGCGGCAGCGGCTATTACTGGGCGAGTGGTGGACTGTCGGGAGTATGTGTCATGATTATACAGGGACGAGCTGTTCCAATTGAGGGATCTGACATTGATACCGATCGAATGGTGCCAGCTCGATTTTTAAAAGAATTAACCTTTGAGCGAATGGGAGACTATTTATTTTATGATGTGCGATTTGAGCCCAATGGGGAGCAAAAAGCGCACCCATTAAATCATCCCCAATTTCAAGGGGCATCGATTATGGTGGTGGGGGCTAATTTTGGATGTGGGTCCTCTCGGGAACATGCGGCACAGGCCGTTAAACGAGCCGGCTTTAAAGCCGTGGTGGGGATTTCATTTTCAGAGATTTTTTCTGGAAATTGTCAGTCGATTGGGGTGCCTGTTATGACGGCCAGCCCCGAATCCCTTCACGCCATATCTCGATTCATTCACGACCATCCATCTGCCTCGTTGGTGATTGATTTGCAGTCAATGACACTCACTTACGAATCAGGTACAACCGCGATTTCGATGCCAGCCTCACGGCGAGATGCGTTTTTATCCCAGTCTTGGGATGGATTGGCACTCTTGGAATCCAATCATGCAAAGACCCAAGCATTGGTGGATCGCTTGCCCTATGGGCCGATCCAAATCAGGACGACTTCATCATGACGTGGTGGATGACCTATTCATGGGTGATTAAGCCTGTGGCCGTTGTGGTGGTTTGTTTTTTGATTGGGGTTCTGATTAATCGCCTCATTCAGCGACGAATACGCCAGTGGTCCAAGTCCCCGAATGCCATTATGATGGCGGATGTGTTGTCGGGGGTGCCCATCGTGATGGGGGTGTTTGTGGGGATTTCTGGGGCCATTGAGCTAACAATATTACCACCCATGGTGACTAAATTGGCGGGGCAATCCATTATTGTATTGGGGATTGGGTTTGGTACGTGGGTGTTGGATCGTTTGGTGAGTGTGGGTTTAACCAATATGATGGTGTCACAGCGGGCCATGCCATCCAGTTCCATTATGGTTAATATTGCCAAAATTGTGGTCTATTCACTTGGTGTGATGGTGGCCCTCAATTCCATTGGTGTATCGGTAGCACCCATTATTACGGCCTTGGGAATTGGGGGGTTGGCGGTGGCGCTGGCACTCAAAGATACCCTGTCTAATTTATTTTCGGGAATTCAACTGATTCTATCCAATCAACTTCGAACCGGTGATTATGTAAAAGTGGGTGGTGATGATGGGATTATTGTGGATATTACGTGGCGTAATACGTCCATTCAATCGTTATCGGGTAATCTGGTGATTGTCCCCAATGCGGTATTGGCCACGGCTACGTTTACCAATTATTCCCTACCCCTGAAGGAATATGCCTGTTCCATCCCCATTGAATTACCCGTGCAACCTGATTTACAACGGTTAGAAGGTATCATTACAGATGAAATTGCCACATTGGCCACAATGTATCCTCATTTAATTACAAAACGCCCACCCTTGGTGCGATTACAATCATTTACGAGCGCAGGTATTTCTTTAACGGTCGTGATGACAGTGGTTCACTACGGGGTACAATCCGAAAGCCGACATTTGCTCATTAAGGCATTATTAGCACGCTTTGAAGCGGAGCAGGTGTACATTCCCCTTCCCGTTCGGGAAATTCACCATATTCACACCCCACCTGATGATGATTTGTTGGGTTAGCGGGTAGGTGGTGGGGGGGTAGTTGGCTTAGAATCTTATTAAGTCGGGCTGAAATTTGATCGATTTCCACTTTAAAAAAGAATGGCTGAATACTATCCCCATTAAGTTTGGTTAGGATCATAGGAATCACTGTATGATTCAATATGGGCGCCCATGTGGGTGGTGGATTCTGATTACATAACCTATCTATCGATTGAATGAGCTTGGATTGATTGCCTTGAATTGAATGGGTCAACGTAATATGTAATGTCTCAATCACAGACTGATAAAACAACAAGATGCCATCCGCTGGTTGTTCATTTGGGGTGATGGATAGGGTTATATCCAAAAATGGGAACGCATACCGGTGTGGCTCAATGGAACCAAAAATAGGTGGGGGATGACTTGCAGGCGTCCTTTGGCGAGGTGACTCGGGTAATAGGAATGGTACCGGTCGCGTTGGGGCAATCGGTGGGTACCCAGATAGGGGCGGTATTCGCATGCTCATTCATCTTTCATCACAATATAACAACCCCATTAGTATGGATTAAAATCCACGTATTATTAATCGAAATAATTGAATACATATGAGGGGGGAGGGATTGTCGATTTGTTGTATAGTGACACAAC
>SXGQ01637848.1_pt1 | contig 13587 bp, 11 predicted proteins | sample 3178371 | NCBI WGS metagenome assembly SXGQ01 (sample SAMN11356859, study PRJNA531348) | freshwater metagenome | isolation source: freshwater sample F1-20 | place: China: Fuxian Lake, Yuxi | collected 2017-12-25
CTGTCCGGCGCCTTCGGCGTGGGGTCGGGCTCCGGTCCGCTCGGTGGTGGCTCGCTCGTCGAGCGCAACCTGAATCGCTGGACCGTCGTGTTCGCCATCGCGTGGGTGGCGAACACCATCGTGCTGCTGCGGATCTGAGCGAGCGCTACGCCCCGCCGGTGACCCGCAGGTCCGCGACGCGGATCGCCGGGCACAGGACGCCGTGGGCGAACCGCCGTCCGTAGAACTCGCCGTGCCCGACCAGGCGCTGGCGGGAGCCGAGCGCCTCCGTCGCGGTGAGGATCCGCAGGAGCCCGTCGGTGATGCGCACGTCGCGCAGCGGCCGGCTGATCTGCCCGTCCTCGATGAGGAACGTGCCATCGCGCGTCATGGACGTGACGAGCGCTTCGTGCTCGCGGACCGTGTTCGTGTACCAGAGGCGCGTCACGTAGATCCCGCGCTCGATCGGCGCGCAGAGCGCCGCGACGTCCCGCGCGTCGCCGGGCGCGAGGACGAGGTTGGTGGCCGCCGGGCCGTCGGAGGACCCGCCCGGCGCGATCGCGTGGCCCGTGGATCGCGCGTCGCCGCCCGCAAGCGCCGCGGAGCGCAGGTCGTGGATCGGCTCGCGCGCGACGCCGGCCTCGAGGAGGGCCACACGGCGCTTGGCCATCCCGTCGGCGTCGAACGCGCGCGGAAGCGTGCCCCCGCTGCGGGGGTCATCCGTGAGCGTGACGGCGGGCGCCGCGACCTGTTCGCCGAGGCGGCCGGTGAGCGCGGCCCGGCCCTCGGCGTGGGCGAGGCCGTCGAAGGCCAGGGTGGCGGTGAACGACAGGAGCTCCCCGACCGCTTCGGTGTCCAGCACGGCGCGGTAGCGGCCGGGCGGCAGGTCGAGCGGCTCGTATGCATCGGTGACCTTCGCCGAGGCGGTGCGCGCGAGCGCGGCGCCGTCGATCGCGCCGACGGTCATGTCCGTGGCGGAGGCGAACCCGGACCGCTCGCGCTCGTCGCGGGTGATGACCTTCATGTAGCTGTCGGTGACCCGGTCGACCAGCCGCGCGCCGGCACTCGACGCGATGGCGTGGGTGACCTCGCCGGCGGACCAGATGCCGAACGCCTCATGTCCGTGGCGGGCGGCTTCGCGGATCGCGGCGTCGAGCGCGGCGGCGCCCTCGGCCGGGTCGAGCGCGGCCGTCGCGGCGTCCCACCCGGTGAGGCCCTCGGTGATCGCGCCGGGCGGCGGCGACGGGTAGGGGCCGCGACCCGTCGCGTGCCGGGCGGCGATCGCCGCGGCCTCGCGCGCATGGTGCGCGGCGGCCCGCAGGCCGTCGTCGTCGATGCGGTTCGTGGCCGCGACGCCCGCGTGGCCGTCCTGGATGACCATCACCTGCACGTCGAGATCGTCGATCGCGGTCGACTGCGTGGCCCGCGACCGCGCGAAGCGCAGGCTCAGCGATCGCTCGGCGACCACCCGGGCGAGCGCTGGGCCGTCGGTGTGCGCGAGCGCCCGCTCGGCCAGCTCCAGCGCGACGGTCACGCGACGCCGACCTCGACGTCATGGAACCGCGACGGCGCGGTGCCGTGCCCGACGGGCAACATCTGGCCCGGTTCGCCCTTCCCGCAGTTCATGACGCCCCAGACGCGCCAGTCCGACGCCGAGCAGACCGCGTCGAGACCCGACCAGAACATCGGCGTCACGCCGGCATAGCTCGGGTCGCGGTACAGCCTCCCGAGCTTGCCGTCGCGGATCTCGCGCGCGGTCTCACAGCCGAACTGGAAGTGCAGGCGGCGGTCGTCGATGGACCACGAGCGGTTGGTCTCCATCAGGAGGCCGTCGTCGGTCGCCGCGATGAGATCGTCGAGGGTGCCTGCGGCGCCCGGCTCGATCGACACGTTCGTCATCCGCACGATGGGCTGACGGGCGAACCCTTCCGCGCGGGAGCACCCCGTGGAGCGGGGCAGGCCGAGTTGCGCAGCCGAGGTGCGGTCCGACAGCGTGGCACGAAGCACGCCCTCCTCGATGAGCGTCGTCCGGGCGCCGGGGATGCCCTCGTCGTCCCACGCCGCGGTGCCGAGCGCGCCGGGCAGGGTGGCGTCCGCGGTGATGTGCAGGTGCGGTGAGCCGTAGCGCAGCGTGCCGATGTCGCGCGCGGCGACCCAGCTGGCCCCCGCGTACGCGGCCTCGCCGAGGAGGATGCGGTCGAGCTCGAGTGCGTGCCCGATCGACTCGTGGATCTGGATGGCCAGCTGCTCACCGCCGAGGATGACGGTCCGCCGCCCCGCGGGACACTCCGGCGCGGTGAGCAGCTCCAGCGCCTCGTCACGGACACGGGCGGCAGCCCCGCCGAGGTCGAGCCCGAGCACGTGCTCCCAGCCGGCGAGGGCGACGTCACCCCCGTGCGCGGCGGGATACGACCGGGTCTGGACCACGTCGCCGTCGGTTGCCAGCGCCTGGAGGCCGCCGCCGCACTCGGTGCGCACCTGGGTGCACGCGGCGCCGTCGCTGGTCGCCAGCGCCCAGGTCTCGCGCATCACGTGCGTCTCCGCGGAACCCCGCCGGATCCGGGGGTCGGATCGCAGTGTCTCCTCCGCGGGTACGAGCAGCGCGAGCTTGTCCTGCACCGAGACCGCGAAGGGGTCGATCTCGCACGCCGATGCCCAGTGTCCGCGCGCGGGTTCCATCGTCCCCGTGTCGGCGAGCGGGGGAACGGGGCCGGGGGTCGCAGGGCCGGCGCGCGCGATCTCGAGCGCCTGGTCGATCGCGTCCTCGAGGGCGGTGGCGCTGACCTCGCGGGTGGCCGCGAAGCCCCAGCGCCCGTCCGCGCGGACGCGCACCCCGATCCCTTCCGACGTGCCCGTGTCGACCGCGTCGATCTCGCCATTGCGCACGCGGACCTGCTCGAAGGTTCGTCCCACGAATCGGGCTTCGACGTACGCGCACGCCTGCGGAGCCGCGTCGATGCGGCCCTGGAGCAGCGCGAGCACCGCGGGGTCGGGGCCGCTCACCAGGCCGCCCTGTAGATCGCGCGGATCTCGTCGGCGATCGGTGGCGGCGGCGTGTGGTCCAGTTCGGAACGGCGCAGTGCGATGGCGACGCAGGATTCCAGGACGTCGGGGTGCACGCCCAGGGCGCGCAGCGAGCGGGCGTCCGCGCGGGCGGTGAGCTCCTCGGCGAGCTCACGGAACTCGGTCGCGTCGACGAGTCCGCGACGGTCGAGGGCGACCAGTGTGTGCGGGAGCAGGGCGGCGTTGACCGTTCCGTGGGGAAGCCCGCTGGCCCGGACCAGCGTCTGCGCGAGCACATGGTGCAGCCCGATCCCGGTGGCGTCGAGCGCGTAGCCGGACAGCAGCGCACCGAGTGCGAGCTCGTCACGGTCCGGCTCTGCGGCGCCGAAGCCCTCGCCGAGCCTCCTTGCCGCGTCCCGCGCCACGAGCGTGGGCACGGGGGAGGCACCGCGGGTGGCCGTCGCTTCGATCGCGTGCGCGAGCGCGTTGGCGGCGCTGCCTGCGAGATCGCGGACGGGCTGCGACGCCGAGAGCTCGGGGTCGTTGACGATGATCGCCGGGCGGACGCGCGGTGTGGACGGGTCGACGCCCGTCGCATGCCGGTGCGATCCCGTCATCTCCGCTGCCGACAGGGTCGTGGGGACCGCGGCGACCCGCAGGCCGCCGCGTGCGGCTGCGACCGACTTCGCGACGTCCACGACCCGGCCGCCTCCGAGGGCCACGAGCGGCCGGTCGGCGGGCAGGTCGACGTCCTCCAGGTCGGCGAGCAGGAGCGCGGCGACCTCGTCCACCCGGCCGACCGGGACGTCCCGGGCGACGGCCGCGGCTTCGGCGATGTCCGGCGCGGCCGCGCGGGCGCGCGGGGTCGTCAGCAGCGGATAGCCGGCTCCGAGCAGCGACGGGGCATCGGCGGCGACGCCGCGCCCGAAGCGGATCGTGCGCTCACCGTCGCGCCAGGTGAAGGGTGGGACCATCCCGCGCAGTTTGACCACTCGGGAGGATGGTCGGCGGCATGAGGGCGGCGGGGCGGCCGCCCGGCCGAGCGGCGACGCGTCAGATCCGCGCGGCGGTGGTGCGGCGCTGGCGCCGGACGACGTGCAGCAGGCCGCTGCGCGAGGAAGCCGCGTCGACGCGCTCGGCGCGCAGGCGCAGGAGTTCGACCACGCTCGCCGTCCGGGCGAATGGGTCGGCGGCGATCCGGCCGTCGGCCAGCGACAGCGCGGCGACCGCGCGGTCGTCCTGCTCGGCGATGAGGGCCGGCATGAGAACCGCGTCCGTCTCGTCGAGGGTGGCGAGGCGGTGCAGCGTTGCGATATCGGCCGCCGTGGCGGTGCGGATGGTGATGGCGGGGTCGATGGTGGGGGTGGTGGTGCGGGGCATGGTGGTCGTCCTCTCGTGCTCGTCTGTCCTTAACATCGCACCGCAGGCGCATCAGCTCCAATGACATTTGGCTGCTGCAGCGATAAGCTGGCCTAATGCTTGATGTCCGTCGCCTGCGGGTGCTGAAGGAGGTCGCGGCGCAGGGGTCCTTCTCTGCGGCCGCCGACGCGCTCGCGTACACGCAGTCGGCCATCTCCCAGCAGATCGCGGCGCTGGAACGCGAGACGGGGACGCGACTGCTGGAGCGCCACCCCCGTGGCGTGCGGCTCACGGACGCCGGGCGCGCGCTGGTCGCCCACACCGAGGTGATCCTGTCGCGCCTCTCCGACGCGGAGGCCGAACTCGACGCGATCGCCGGCCTGCGAGGTGGTCGCCTGCGCCTGGTGTCCTTCCCCACGGCGGGGTCGTCGATCCTTCCGGCGGCGATCGCGCGCTTCCGCGAGCAGGCTCCGGGCGTCGAGCTCAGCCTCGAGCCGCGGGAGCCCGAAGAGGGCCTGGCGGACCTGCACGCGGGCGACTGTGACATCGCCGTGACGATCCGCGCCCCGCACACGGGTGTGCCGGACGACGGCACGGTACGGCGGCACCTCCTCGACGATCCGATGTTCGTGTGTCTGCCCGCCGGCCACCGGCTGGCCCAGGCGCGGTCGCTGCGGCTCGCCGACCTGGACACCGAGCCCTGGCTGGTCGGTTCGACCGGCAGTTGCCCCGACACGACCGTCCTGCTGCGCGCCTGCCAGACGGCCGGGTTCGAGCCGCGGATCGGGTTTCACTCGGACGATTACCTCGCCATGCAGGGCTTTGTGGCGGCGGGCGTGGGCGTCGCACTGATCCCCGATCTCGCGCTCATCACCGTCCGGGACGACGTCGTGATCCGCGAGCTGAGCGGCGAGAACCATCACCGCGTGATCGAGGCGGCTACCCTGGAGGGCGCGTTCTGCTCCCCCGCCTCGCAGCTCATGCTCGACCTCCTCGCCGAGGTCGGCGCGGGGTTCGCGCGGGACCGGCGCGCACTCGCACTCGCCTCCTGAGGGCGGCGCGGCACCACATCTTGCACAGGTTCGGGCGCCAAGACGCTCGATGGTCCGTGCATCGGCGCGCTCGCGCGTGTCACCCGCCAGACTCCCCAGAAGAGGGTATCCCCAGTTGTGACCCTGACCCGCCGCCTGTACGTGCTCTCCGCCGTGGTCGCCGCGCTTGCGGCGGTGGTGGTCGGCATGCTCGTGGTGGCGATCAGTCAGTACCGCGAGGTGCAGGGCCAGGCCGACGAGGTCCGCGAGGCCATCGAGGTCGCATCGGACGTCGAGCGGGCGAGCGTCGAGCTGCGTATCGCGGCAGGCGCGCTGGCTCTCGGCGGGTCGGCGGAGTTCCGCGAGCGGTTCATCGCCGAGGCCGACCGGCTCGAGCGGGCGCTGCAGCGCTTCGATGCCGTGACGACCGAGCCCGAACCGGTGCGCAGGGCGGCGAACGAGACGAGGGAGGCGGTCGACGCGTTCCAGCGCGAGTACGCCGAATCGCTGTTTCGCCAGGTGCAGCGTGACCCCGAGGAGGCGCGCCGGCGTGTTGCCCGCGGTGGTGAGGGACGCGCGCGCACAGAGGAACTGAGGCGGAGTTTCAGAGCGCTGCGCGACGTCGAGGAGCGCGCGGTCGCCGCGCGCGAGGAGGAGGCGGGCGACGCCGCGACGCGCGCGATCGTGGCGGTCATCGGCGCCGGGATCGGGCTGATCGTGCTGCTGTTCGCCGCGGTGGCCTACCAGCGGTCGGCCGTCATCCAGCCGCTGCGCCGCCTCGGTGGTGCGGCGTCGCAGATGTCCGCCGGGGATCTCGGTGTCCGGGTCGACGTCCGCGGCCACGACGAGATCGGGGAGGTCGGCCGGGCGTTCAACGCCATGGCGGCCTCGATGGACGCCACCCAGTCGGAGATGGAGGCGCAGAACGCCGAGCTCGAGCAGGTCAACGAGCAGCTGCGCCAGCGCGGGGACGAGCTGTCGGCGACCGCCCAGAGCCTCAGCGCCGAGACCGGCAGGCTCGAGGCGCTCAGCACGTTCGGCCAGCGGCTCATCGCCACCAGCGGCCTGCAGGAGGTCGCCGAGTTGACGCTGCGCACGGCGATGGAGGTCGGTGGGGCGCGGATGGGCACCGTGCACGCCGGACGCGGGCTGGCCCTGCTCGCGGCGCGCGGCATCGCGCCGGATCGCGTGTCGCAGACCCTGACGGCGGGTCAGGGCCTCGCCGGGCGCGCGATCCAGGAACACCTCACCGTCGACGTCGCGGGGGATCCGGAGGCGCCCGAGGTCGATGGCATCGGCGGGGGCATGCCGATCGGCAGGCAGCTCTTCGTCCCCCTGGTGCGCAACACGGACGTCGTCGGCGTGCTCGGGCTCGGGTGGCTGAGCACGAACACGATCGACCCGGACACGGCCGGCCTGCTCGAGCAGTTCGCCCGCCAGGCCGCCGTCGCCATCGCGTCGGCGCAGGCCACCGACCAGGTCCGCGAGCTCGCCGACGTCAATCGCGCCGTCATCGAGGCCAGCCGCGACGCGATCTCGCTGCACGCGCGCGACGGCTCGCTCATCCTCACCAACCAAGCCATGCGCGCGCACTCGCTGGACGTCTGGGGCCGCTCCATGGACGAGATGCCCGAGCTCGCGATGGACCTCGCCGGCGCGCTGACCGACCCGCGCGGCTATCTCGAGACGATGGAAGCGATCATGAACGACCGGGCCGAGGAGACCTTCGACGAGTTCGAGGTCGCCGACACCGGCCGGGTGTTCACGCGCTACACCCGTCGGGTCCGGGTGGCGGGGCACGACGAGGCGGGCCGGCTCGTCGTCATCCGCGAGGTCACCGCGGAACGGCAGTCCGAGCGCGCGAAGGAGGCGTTCGTCGCCAACGTCTCGCACGAGGTGCGGACCCCGCTCGCGGGGATCATCGGGTTCAGCGAACTGCTCCTGGGACGCGAGTTCGATCCCGAGGAGCGCCGCCGCCACCTGCAGACGATTCACCGCGAGGCCCTCCGCCTGTCCAGCCTGGTCGACGACTTCCTCGACCTCCAGGGCCTGGACCAGGCGCGGTTTCGCATCGTGCCGTCGAAGCTCGACGTCCGGGACGTCGTGCGCCAGCAGGTCTCGGTGTACACGGGCCGCGACGAGGCCCATGGGATCCGGCTCGACCTGCCCGACCACCCGACGCTCGTGATGGCCGACGAGCTGCGCATCGGGCAGGTGCTCGGCAACCTGCTGTCCAACGCGATGAAGTACTCGCCCGAGGGTGGCGACGTGATCGTGACGGTCTCCAACGGTGACCGCGACGTGCGCGTGGAGGTCGAGGATCAGGGTCTGGGCATCCCGGCATCGCACGTCGCACATGTCTTCGAGCGGTTCTTCCGGGTCGAGCACGAAGGCCACGAGCGGATCGGCGGAACCGGCCTCGGCCTGGCCCTCGCACGCGAGCTCGTGGAGATGCACGGCGGGCGCATCGGCGTGGAGAGCACCGAGGGCCAGGGCTCGCGGTTCTGGTTCACGTTGCCGTCCGCGGACTGAGCCCGCTGCCGGACCACCTTCCGGTGCGGTAGCGTCGCGCCATGCGACGCACGGTGATCGTGGCCTTGGGCGTGGTGGCGCTCCTGCTGGTGCCGGGCGCCGCGGTGGGGGCGGGGCTTCCCGTGACCTACAAGATGCCCTCCGGCACGCCGGCGGATCCTGACGGCCCACCCGCGGGCGCCAACGACTGGGGGTGCCGGCCGAGTGCGGCGCATCCCCGGCCCGTGATCCTCGTTCCCTCGACGGCGAACACCATGGCCGTGAACTGGGCCACGCTCTCGCCCCTGCTGAAGAACGAGGGCTACTGCGTCTTCTCGCTGAACTACGGCGCGTTTCGCTCCCCGCTCGGGCTGCGGTACTACGGCGGGCAGCCGATCGAGTCGTCGGCGGCTGAGCTGGGTGCCTTCGTCGAGCGTGTCCTCGCGGCGACCGGCGCGCCGCAGGCCGACCTCGTCGGCCACTCGCAGGGCGGGATCCTCGCGGAGTACTACGTCAAGTTCCTCGGCGGGGCCCCGCGGGTGAAGACGATCGTGGGGCTGGCGTCGCCGACGAAGGGCGGCACGCTCAACGGGCTGCTCGACGCGGCCGAGAACCTGCGTCGGCGATCACCGCAGATCGGCAACGCATTGTTCGCGCTGGTGGAGGACAACGCGCCGTCGATGATGCAGCTGCGCATCGGTTCGCCGTTCATCGTGAGGCTCGGCTCGGTGCCGGAGCCGCAGGGCATCGCGTACACGAAGATCGCGTCGCGCTATGACCCCGTCGCGACGCCCTACCGCAACGTCTTCATCGACGGTGCGAACAACGTGCTCGTCCAGCAACGCTGCCGCCTGGACTTCGCCGACCACGGTGCGCTGGCGTTCGACCGGATCGCGCTGCGCGAGGTGCGCAACGCGCTGGACCCGGCGACCGCGGGGCGGATCGGCTGCGTGCTCGTCCTGCCGTTCGTCGGCGGGTGAGCGCGGTGGTGGCCCCTGGGCGGCCACCACCGGCGTCAGGGATCCGGGTGGATCAGGAGACGATGATCCGCCCGAACGGGTTCTGCACCGCCTTGACCGCGGCGCACGTCATCCGAACGCTGATCGGCGAGCCGCCCGCGCCCGGGGTCGTCCCCCGGAGCGTCGCCGTGTAGGTGCCGAAGCGCAGGTCGACGGTGCCGACGTTGGCCGTGTTGAACGTGACGCTCGACGTGCTGGTGAACGCCGAGGTCCACGGCTGGCCGGCCTGCAGTGCCACCGAGCCGCCGGAGGTGCCGGTGGCCAGCCGCTGGGACGCCGTGGCCCCGGAGCTGATCATCGCCAGCGAGTTCAGCGTCGCCTCCGCGCTCGTGGAGTTCGCGAGGAGCGTCGCCCGGACGGTGTTGGCGTCCGCGGCGTCGAAGGCCAGCGACGTGGAGATGCCGCTGACCGTCGAGGTCGTCGTCCCCTGGGACAGCCGGACGCGGTCGTTGACCGTGGCCTTGACGCGAATCGTGCCGTCGATCTGCGTGCCGACGAGACCGGGGTACGTCGTGTGCTGGCTCACCGTGCAGGAGACGGGAATGGTCTTGTCCACGCGGTTGCGGAGCTGCCCGACGACGAACTGCGCGAGGTTGCGGTGCGCGGGGATGTCCCCCGCGTAGTGCAGGTGCTCCCACAGGCCGCCGCTGCCGGCCTGGCAGATCGGGTCGTTCCACAGGCAGTAGCTGCGGACCTTGCCGAAGTGCGTCTGCTCGAGTGCGTGCTCGTTGCGCATGCTGAACCCGACCGAGCCCTGGACGAAGGAGCCCGCGTGCTTGCCGCGGTTGGTGTCGTCCGGCAGGCCGTGCTGGTAGTTGTCCGGCCAGCTGATCAGGGGCCCGGCGGTCATGACGTTCAGCGCGTTGGTCGCCGAGCCGGGGATGGTCTCGGGGCTGCGGAACCCGGGGTCGGCGAACATGGCGACCGCCACGACCTTCGCCTTCTCTGCGGTGGTGAGTTCGGGGTTGTGCTGTTCCTGCTGGTAGAAGATCCGGTCGGCGTTGGCGGTGATCGCGTTGGCGACGACGAGGGAGCCCTGCGAGAACCCGAGGTAGACGAAGCGCTTGTCCGGGCAGCGCGTGATCTGCGCCCGCGTGTAGTTGACGAGGCCGGTGGTGCCGGACCGTACGCTCAGCTTGAAGTCCTTGTACGCCCCGAACGGATTGAACGGGTCCGGGATGGTGGCCGGGTAGCTGATGTCCGTACGGACGATCTGGCCGAGCTTGCCGGGCTGCGCGACGCCGGGCACCATCGCGGTGGAACCGTCCGTCGGGTTCGTCATCTCCTGCTTGATCAGGCCGTAGACGCCGGTGGGGTTGTTGCGATCGGTGGACCCGTCGAGGTTGAGGCTCGAACCCGAGGGCTCGGAGGTGCCGCGCACGACCACGACGTCGACGTCCGCGCAGGTGCCCGCGATCTCATCTGGCGAGGCGACGGCGGGAGGGGCGAAGGAGACGAGCAGCGTCAGCGAGCTCGCGGCGAGCAGGCTCGCGCTCCGGAATCTGGACATGTCTCTCCTGGCGGCAGCTGGACAGGACGTGAGGGCGAGCCGCGGCACCCCGCCGCGCGATTGTGACGGACCGGTCGGTGAATGAGATTCAATCCGGCGGTGTGGGACGGCCCGTCCCTCGGGCGCGGCCGGTACGCCACGATGTGGCGATGGCCGAGGACCCGTACACCGCCGAGCTCGACGCGTTCGTGGCGTCCCGCAAGGCCCTGGTGGGCGAGTTGCGGGCGACCGGTGACCGCGATGGCGCGAAGGCTGCTGCCGCGCTGCGCAAGCCGAGCGTCGCGGCGTGGGCGATCAACCAGCTCGTCCACCGTCACGGCGAGCAGGTCGCGGCGTTTCGCGCGGCCGCCGCGCAGGCCCGGAGCGCGCAGGTCGACCTCGCCGGTGGCGGGGACCGTGACGCGTGGCGGGCCGCGATGGCCGCGGTGCGTGAGGCGCACCGCGCGCTGACGGATGCCGTGGCGGAGCTGGGGGTGAGCGCCGCGGCACGGGACGGCGCCGAGGCGACGCTGGCGGCTGCTGCGGCCGACGAGTCCGTGGAGGCCGAGGCCCTGAGCGGCCGGCTCGTGCGCGAGGTCGAGCCGGGAGGCTTCGGCGGGCTGCTGGCTGCGGACATCCCGACTGTCGCCCGGCCGGAGCAGGCCGAACAGCCCGACGAGGACGACGCCGAGGAACGGGCGGCCGCTGCGGCCGAACGGGAGCGCGCTGAGGCGCTGGAGGCCGCACGCGAGCGCCTGGCAGCGGCGGAGGATGAGCTGGGGGTGGCCGAGCGCCGGCGCGACGAGGCCGCCGCGGCGGTGAAGGACGCCCGGCGGGAGGTGGCGGACCTCGAGGACGCGCTCCCGCGCAAGCCCCGCGGTCAGAGGTCGTAGCGCGGCGACTCCCGTCGCCCCCTTGCGGGCGTTGCGGCGGGTCAGGGGCGAGGACATCGCGGCGAGTGACGCGCCGCTGGCCGAGGAACACGGTCCCGGTTTGACGGGGGCGACGGCGGTCGGGTAAGGTCGTAACGCCTGTTACGTAACACTCGTTACGGAGGGCGGAGCGGAGAGAGATCGCGGGCGCCTGCCCGGGCCCCTGGGTGCATGTCCTCGAGGAGAGATGGGAGACGTGATGGAGCAGACGGACATCAACGCGGTGATGAGCAGGCGCAGGCTCATCGGTGCGGGCGTGGCGCTCGGCGCCGGCGCGGCGCTGCCGAAGTGGACCTGGGCCGCGGCGCAGTCCGTGGCCGGGGTCGGCGGGGTCGGCGTCCCGCCCTGGGAGGTCTGGGACGCCGAGGCCGATCCGGTCATCGCCGCCGTGATCGATCGCGGCGAGGCGCCCATGGTCAACGCGCTGCTGCGACAGTGGACGCAGAACGGCCAGCCCCTTCCCGACGGACTGCCCGCCGACCTGCGCGAGTTCATGGAGCACGCGCGCCGGCTGCCTGCGTGGGCGGACATCGACAAGCTCAAGTGGGCGGTCGACTTCAACAAGCGGCGCGGGGTCTATCTCGGTGTCGCCTATGGCTTCGTCAGCGGCATGATGAGCACGGTCATCCCCCACGAGGCGCGAGCGGTCTACTACTCCAAGGGGGGCGGTGACATGAAGGACCGCATCTCCAAGACCGCCAAGCTCGGCTACGACATCGGCTCGGAGCGTGCCTTCCACTCGCCCCACGGCGAGATGATCGTCACGTGCGTGAAGACGCGGATGGCGCACGCGGGCGTGAGGCACCTGCTCCCGCAGTCGCCGCACTGGCGCCATGGCGCCACGGAGGCCGGCGGCATCCCCATCAGCCAGCGCGACATCCTCGTCACCTGGCACAGCCTCCCGACCTCGGTCATGCGGTCGTTTCGCAAGTGGGGTGTGCGCACGCCGCCTCGGGACGCCGACGCGTTCCTGCACTCCTGGCAGGTGGCCGCGCACATGCTCGGCGTCCGTGACGAGTACATCCCTGCGACCTGGAGCGCCGCCGAGACGCAGGCGCAGCAGATCCTCGACCCCGTGCTCGCACCCACACCGGAGGGCAAGAAGCTCGCCCGCATGCTGGTGAATCTCGCCGCCGAGGTCGATCGCGGCCACATCAGCCGTCCCCTGCTCGAGTCGCTGACCCGGACGTTCCTGGGCCCGAAGATCGCCGGCTGGCTGGAGATCCCCCGCCACCCGTGGCAGGACGAGCTGCTGGCGGCCGCGTGGCCGTTCTACGTCGGGGTCCAGGAGGGCACCCTCTGGCTCGCGCCCCGCTACGCGAAGCAGTTCTGGAACTTCTTCGCCGAGGTCCTGCGCCAGGGCGCGCTGTGGTACCTCGGGGAGGGCAAGCGGCTCTACATCGAGATCCCGGTGATGAACAACCCGAACTACCTGAACGCCCCGCCGCCCGCGTGACCCGAACGAACCTCGGCCGCCCGCGCCGCGCGGGCGGCAGGGGTCAGTCGTCGCGAAGCGGCTGCGGATCTCCGAGCCACGCCAGTTCGTCGGCGAGCATGCGGGTGGCGAGCTCCTGGGCGCGTTCGGGACGCTCGACGCCGGCCAGCAGGCCGATGCCCGCCAGCAGGGTGACGAGGCGGTCGGCGCGATACTCGACATCGACCTCGGCGTGCAGCTGCTCCTCCTCCTGGGCCTCCGCGAGCAACCCCGCGAGCATGCCGCGCAGGGCCACCCATCCCTCGCGGTAGCGCGCAGAGAGGCTGTCGCCGTTGGCGGCGTCGCTCCAGACCGCGGCCCACACGCGCCACTCCTGGCGCCGTTCGGCATCGACGGGGAGCATCGCCTCGGCGGCGCGGTGCAGCCGGTCCAGCGCCGGGGTGTCCGACGCGATCGCCTGCGCCACCCGCCGTCCCGCGGCGGCGTTCGTGGCGTCGAGCATGGCCTCCATGACCTGCTGCTTGCCCTCGAAGTAGTGCGTGACGAACCCGGTGGTGACGCCGGCCTCGGCCGCGATCACGCGCATGCTCGCGCCGCTGATCCCTCGCGTCGCCACCGCGCGCGTGGCGGCCTCGACGATGCGCTGTCGCGCCGTGGGGTCTCGGACGGTCCTTGCCAAGCCGGGCCAGACGATACGGGAGCGGCGGTGGGGTGGTCGAGAACGCGAAAGCCCCCGAGGTGTCGGGGGCTTTCGTCCGCATGCGCCGAAGAGGACTCGAACCTCCACGGGTGTTACCCCACAAGGCCCTCAACCTTGCGCGTCTACCAA
>SXGQ01304220.1_pt1 | contig 13586 bp, 12 predicted proteins | sample 3178371 | NCBI WGS metagenome assembly SXGQ01 (sample SAMN11356859, study PRJNA531348) | freshwater metagenome | isolation source: freshwater sample F1-20 | place: China: Fuxian Lake, Yuxi | collected 2017-12-25
AGCACTTCGTCGGAGAACCCGATTGTCCCGGCGACCTGAACCTCGACCGGCAGTCCCGAGACGCTCGCCGCGACCATGGACCCCGGCGCAAGTTCCCAGCGATGCGAGCGCAGTCCGTCGGACTCGCGACCGATCGCGGCTTCCATGCGCGACCAGCGCAGGTCGCATCGGATGGTGTCGGTGCCGCGAAGGACCGGCAACCCGTTTGCGGGCGCGCCATCAGCGCCGACCACCACGACGTTGCCGACGACTGCAGCGAGCCGTTCGAGGAGCTGGCTCGCCACCTGTTGATTGCCTGCATGGCGCGCCGCATCCAGCAGCTCCAGATCGTTCTCCACCGCATCCATTCGCGCGAGCAACGCCACCACGCACCGGTCCTGCGACACGGCACTGGACTCCTTGCAGCAGGCCACCGCGTCCATCGCGAATCGCTCGCCGCAACGCGCGCGCCAAGCGTCCGTTCGGGTGTCTGACTGACATCCTTGGGCGATGGCCACGAAGGCCAGCATCCAACCGGCCGCGGAACGAAGCATGGTGCGTTGCAGACTCATGGAAGGAACCCCTTCATCGGAAGCCGCTGGCCCGGAGCACCTCCGGGTCTTGCCTGGACGCACGGTAGCGATGGGCGTGAGCCGCGACAACGCTCAACCCGACTCATCACCCGAGACTTCCGCGATTCACGGCCTCCGCGCCGTCCGGATTTCGCCCGAAGCACCTCGTTTACTAATGAGTTCGTGCATTTCGGCCTCAGGAACCGTGAACCAGAGACTTTTCGGGGCGCGAGGTCTCTCGATGCGCGGAGAGACAATCCGCGAGCACGCGCGCGACGGTCGGCCAGGCACTCTGCGACGCCACCTCGCTGGCCCACCACCAGAGACCTCCACGCACGCAACCCCTTGTCGCAAAAGCGCGTACGCGTCGCGAAAAACGCGAACGCCCCGGCCGTGAGGCCAGGGCGTTCACTCTGAACCGTTCGGCGCGCCGGTTTCGCGCGCGCCTCTTGAAGTAGTCCTGAGCCGACGCTGTTCGGAATACTCGAATCCGCACCGGAGAGAACTCGCGCTTGTCCGTGGTGGATATAACCCGATACTACTGTTGCAACATTCGCATCCTCAGCGGTTTGCAGCGTAGGCGGACCACCGCCAGCAGGCCGCTTTGCACTTTTGAGTAGACATCGATGCCCGCGCGCTGAGCCCACTTGCGCAGAGAGTTCTCGATCAAGTCGAGATCCGCCACGTCTTGCGCGATCCTGTGATGGCCAGCCTGGAGGATCCCGACGGCGTCGGCCTTCAACTTGGAGATGAATTCGCGACGCAGTCGCTTCTTCATGGACTTTGCTTGTCCGTACAAGGGGCGATCAAAGCGAGCCCGGACTTCCACGCCATTCATGTACTAGCCCAACGCAAACCATGGAACGGCGGCGGCGGTACATGATCTGATCGATTGCACAGGCGGGGAGTTCGACACCATCTGCAGCGTTGACACCGGGGCAGCATGGTCTGGATAGCGTGTTCTAGCGACCACCCGTTTGACCTGCGCTTCATGTTTTTTGCTACTGTGTGCCCCTGTCAAGGAGCTTCCGAAGATGAGGACAATGACCTTGGCGTGCGCGGTTGCCGCGGTGGCACTAGGTATCTCTGGTCCGTTGCTTTCCCAGAGCCCTGCGGATCGGGCAGCCTTCTACGGAGTGCTCGATACTTCGCAGGATGCTGCGGTCAAACAGTGGTCTACGTATCTGTGGAACCGCATCGAGACGGGCTCGCCATCCGTAGCGGCGGCTGCTTTCGCCTTCACAGATCCGGCGCTCGCCTCGCCGCTGTTCCAGCCGCTTAGGGCGGCGAAAAAGACGCTGGAAGGTCTGGAAGTGGCGGCTGAGTCGCCTTGCTATTGGGTAGCGACGACACCGACCGGAGATCTGATCGCTATCGGCGACGCTGCTTTGATCCAGGCGACGAAGGACTACATGACGCTCGGCAAGCTCTCGACCGATTTGGGCGAGAACATCGCGGGGACGAGCGAACACTTGAACAAGATTCTTTCATCCGATGGAGCGCAGTTCGGCTTCGAAGGGGGATCGCTCGTCTCCTACGGCGTTCAGCCCGATACGGTCGCGGCCGCGTATGTCGGCGGCGCGCCGAAGTTTGATGTCGGCCCGGGCACGATGAACGCGATCGGCGTGATCCTCGGCACGGCGCCGGCCATCGCCGCGAGTGCCACTTCGCCGAGCGAGTCGCTCCGCGCAATCCGCGGCGGGGCGAGCCGCACGGACGATTTTCTGACCCAACTGGCATTGGCGCTCTGGGACGTGGATGTGAATCAAGTGGTCATGACCCGCGTCGACGCGATGTTTGGCGCGTACGGGGACCTTCCGCTCGCCCTTGTCCAGTTCGAGGACGCCTATGTCCTTGTTGATACCGTGAACGGTACCTTGGCCGGTCCTTTCGAGCCGACATCCCCGTTTGACGCAACATCGTTGCTGGCAAATCACCCCGACGCCTACGAACCGGACTCACACATCCTGTATGTTGACGACAAGGGGTGTACGGCCGACGCCCCCCAACCGCCGCCGCCCCAACTTAAGATTCGCTGTGTTCCGATCGGAACCATTCCCGGTACCCCGGCTGTACACTGCTGGATCGAGTTGCAACTCCCTGGCCCCGGTGGAGAGCGAAATGTATGCAGCGGACACCCTGAGTATCCGACATTCGTGCCGGACCCCGTGTGCGAGCCACTCGAGGTCTGTCCTTGGGGACCGATCCGCACTCACTGTGGTCCCTGGGACGCATCCCCTGACAAGAACATCCCCGGCGATCCGAGCGATCCCATAGATGAGGGCACGCGGACCACTCTCATCAGCTGCCGAGAGGGAGTCGATGTCCGCGCTGTCTACGACTGCGTTTCGCAGGTGATGGCGCGGATCACCGCGTGCAATATCCGGTACGACCCTATCCGTGGACCGAACAGCAACACGGTAGTCCATTTCGCACTTTCTTACTGCATGGAGGCCGCGGGGTGCCGCATGATCTCACCGGGCTTCACTCCGCGCACGAGCCGCGGGCGGTTGCCCGTAGGCTGGGATTCCGAGGAGGGCATGCGCCAGATCGGGGAGTGCGTGCAGGGCGCTCAGCCTCCAATCACTCAGCCCACGCCGCCTCCGCCACCTCCATCACCCCCTTCCCAATCCGGCGGAGGCGGATGACCGATGCCTAGGTGCGATTCTCTCGTGCGAGCCGGCTGCGGCGTCACATGCGGTGCTGCGATTGTCATCGGTAGCCTCGCCGGCGGGTGTGCCTCTTCAAGCGAACTGGTGACCATCAGGAATGACTCGGCGTCCGCCGAGCGAATGGCGGTTGTCTTCGGCATCCGAAGCGGACTTGCACCCACCGGGCTGGTGGTCGGGCCAGGTGCGCTCTGCCGGACCCTTGCTCCGGGCGAGTGTTGGACCGCGTCCGCCGAGGGGGGCGAGCCTTTACTTCCCACGCACTCGGCGCTGTCGGCGACGACGATCATGGTTCGTCCGCCCGCGCACCCTGAATGGACCGCGTTTCTGGTTCCTTGGGGAGACCGAGATTCACGCGCGGCCCGCGGCGGGCGCGATGTGCGCGTAACTGTCCGCGCCGAGCCAGATGGATACAGGGTTGAGGCGACCGATCAATACTCCCAAATACTCGGGGTCACGCCTGTGGAGCCCTCCACTGCGGGCGATGCCGCCGCGATGGTGCGTCGGTGGATGAGGGAACTGCGGTAGTGGACCTCCACCCCAACCATGGACACCCGCAACGGCAGGATTGCGCCTGCCAGATTGAGAGTGTTTGAGCTTGCTCGACTTTCGTGGACAGGTTGACTATGTCCTCTGCTTTCGCGCTTGCCAAGCCAATTCGTAGTTGACCGGGCTCACGTTGCTGACCTTACCCCGCTGTTGAGTCCACAGTTTACGCAGTAGTCGTCCATCCGAAAGCCGTTGCTGGACGGCCCGGAGCGAAGCGGAGGGCGGTCCAGCAGCGATCGCCTCCGGTGCCGGCGGGCGGTACCCGAGCGCACTGTGCGGGCGCACCCGGTTGTAGTGCTCGCGCCACCGCTCGATCAGCACGCGTGCCTCGTCCACCGTGTAGAAGATCTCGCCGTTCAGCGGCTCGTCGCGCAGCTTGCCGTTCAGGCTTTCCACGTAGCCGTTCTCCCAAGGGCTGCCCGGCTCGATGTAGAGCGTCTTCACCCCGACCTTGCCGAGCCACTCCCGCACCGCCGTCGCGGTGAATTCGCTCCCGTTGTCGCTGCGCACGTGGTCCGGCACGCCGCGCGTGGCCATCAGCCACGAGAGCCGCTCCAGCACGTCGTCCGAGCCCAGCGGCCTCCCCACGTTGATCGACAGGCACTCGCGCGTCCACTCGTCCACCACCACCAGGAGCCGCAGCGGCAGCCCCTCGTGTGTCCGGGCCAGGACGAAGTCATACGCCCATACGTGGTCCTTCCTCTCTGGCCGCAGCCTCACGCAGCTGCCGTCGTTCAGCCACATCCTGCCGCGGCGAGGCTGTTTCCTCGGCACCTTCAGGCCGGCCTGCCGCCAGATGCGCTCCACCCGCTTGTGGTTCACGTTCCAGCCCTCGTTCCGCAGCATTCCCGTGATCCGCGGCGACCCGTACCGGCCGTACACCGATGCCAGCTCGACGATCCGCCCGGTCAGCGGCCCTTCGTCGTCGCGCACACGCGCCGTGTAGCGCTGCACCGCCCGCGGCTGGCCGAGCACGCGGCACGCCCTGCGCTCGCTCACCTCCGGTAGCGCACGCCGGACTTCCTCGACCGCAGCCCGGCGGCGCGCCGGGCTCAGAAGTTTCCCTTTGCCGCCTCCTTGAGGATCGCCTTGTCGAGCTCCGCGTCCGCCAGCAGCCGCTTCAGCCGCGCGTTCTCCTGCTCGAGCGCCTTGAGGCGCTTCGCCTGGTCGACCTTCATCCCGCCATACTCCTTGCGCCAGCGGAAGTACGTGGCGTCCGTGATCCCCAGCAGCTTGCACACCGCCGCCACCGTGCTCCCCCGGGCGAGCTCGACGTCCGCCTGCCGGAGCTTGTTGACGATCTCCTCCGCCTTGAAACGCTTGCCTGGCATGACCTGACCTCCTGAAATGCGCCGGATACCAAAATCCGGCTTGGTACGGTTTCAGGGGGTAAGGTCAGCTGAATCGACGACAGCTCGTCCAAGTGACGATATGGGCGCGATGAATGACGACTTGCGCGCGGTGCGTTGCATGGTCCTCACCTTCGGGTTCATCATGGTCGTGTGTATCGCCGCCATGACTGTCGGTAATCCAACCGAGTACTTCTTCCCAAAGTTGCAGCGGACAGATGGCCAAAGCCAGCACTGGAAGGTGGTGGTCGGCGGAGTCGCGGCAACTTTCGTATTCGCGAGTGCGAGTTGGTGGGCCCTTGGGCGGCAGTCACGACGGTCTTGCCGCGCGGGCATTTGAACTGCCTCCTTCACGCCCCGACTCATCACCCGAGACTTCCGCGGCCCGCGGCCTCCGCGCCGTCCGGATTTTGGCCGAAGCGCCTCGGTTGCTTATGAGTTCGTGCATTTCGGCCTCGGGAACCGTGAACCAGAGACCTTTCGGGGCGCGAGGTCTCTCGATGCGCGGAGAGACAATCCGCGAGCTCCGCCGCGAGGGTCGGCCAGGCACTCGGCGACGCCACCGCGCTGGCCCACCCCGCGAGACCTCCGCGCACGCAACCCCTTGCCACAAAACGCCGTACGCACGCAGCAAAACGCGAACGCCCCGGCCGGGAGGCCAGGGCGTTCACTCTTAACCTGCTGGCGCGCCAGTTTCGCGCGCGCCTCTTGAAGTAGTCCGAGCGAAACAGGTTTCGAACAGGCGAGTTGGCTTCCGGCTCCCTAAGAGAGCGAGATACCCCTTCGGTGCATCGGAAACGGGGTTCCGGATCGCTTGGAGGGAGCGAGACACCGACGAAACTGGGCCAGCAGTGGATCTCCTGGTACCGCTGCCGTGGGTCGGTGGCGTGTCCGTGGTGGTGGGTCATGGAAGGGCCTCGACCCGACCCGTGCCCTCGCCCTCCGTCAGCGGCCTGCGTTCGCCGCCTCGATCGCGGACCGCAGCGCCTGCGTGAACATCGCGGGCTCGTCCATCCATGGGATGTGGCCGGCGTTCCGGATGGTCTCCAGGCGCGCATCGGGAAGGATGGCGACGATTCGCGGCCAGAAGGTCGGTCCGAGGTCGCAGTAGTCGTGCGTGCCGATGATCACACGCACGGGGCCCTTGAAGGACTTGAGCGCGGGCCACGCAGCGTCGACCATGTCCAGGTAGTCGGGCTCCGCGAAAATCGACTCGGCGACGCGCGGGTTGTAGAAGACCATGCCGCCCAGGGTCTCGCGCCAGTTCCGGCCTGAGTAGGTGTTGACCGTCGTGAAGCTGATGCGCCAGCCCATGGTGCGCTGCTGGTCGGTCTTGAGGTAGAGCTCCTGGAGGCGGTCCGCATCGGTGCCCGGGGGGCACTGCGCGGCCCAGTCCTTGGGGATCAGTCCCTCGTCCTCGGCGATGCGGATCCAGCGATCGGATGCATCGCGCGACCACTGCTTGCTCCGCTCCGCCGACGCGAGTGCGTCGGCCATTGCGAAGCCGGGCCAGGCTTCGCTCACGCAAGGCGGCGCCAATCGTGGCGCCTCTTCCGTTCCGCTGTCATGGCCGGGAAGCACCGGCCCCACGAGCACGAGTCCGGCCACGTGGTCGGGATGCTCGCGCAGGTATCCGTAGGCGAGCATGTTGCCCATGGAGTGCGCCATGAGCGTGACCTTCTCCAGCCCCAGCCGCCGGCGAAGCTGTTCGAGGTCCTCGATCAGGTTCGCGTACGTGACCTTTGCGGGCGGGGTCGCCGGAGAGCGGAGCGAACCGCGCTGGTCGTAGAGCACGAATCGCCATTGGTCCGCCAGCGGCCTGATCGCGGGCACGAGGGAGCTGTGTTCCGACCCCCAGCCGCCGTGCAGCACGACGACCGTGTTGCCGGGCTTGGCCTCGACGCCGTACTCCGCGACGTAGTGCGACAGCTTCGCGCCGTCGGCGTCGGTCGTGTTCATGTACCACTGGTTGAACGGCATGCCGTCGACGGTCGGGAGCGGCGTGGGGCCGCCCGATGGTGCGACGGCCGACCGTGGACCGGCCGGGGAGGTCGCGCATCCGGCCAGGGCAGGCACGAGCATGAGGCCAACGCACATCGCCGCGACGAACGTGAACGCCTGGAGCGCGCGTACCCGGCGGCGAAGCCGGGCGATCGTGGCACGCGTGGGCCCTGCGGGGCTCGGCTCAGTGGCGATCGGGTGCATCCGTGGGTTCCTGCTGGCGGTGGAAGGCCGGCGCGGCCGAGCGACGATTCGCGCGGTCGGACCAGTCATGTACTCCATACAGTAGCGCGTCGACGGGTTCCGACGGGCGACGGCGGCGCGAACGAACACTCTTCACCAGAGACAACTCGCGTGGAGAGACAAGGAGAGACAAACAGCGCGATTCCGTGTTGTCGGTCAGTCTGCTGCTTCGCCCTGGCCCACCGAGAGACAAGTGAGAGACAACCGCCCTCACTCCGCCCACGCCCCAAATCCCCGCCACACCGCCGCGAAAATGAAAGACGCCCCGATCCAGGGACCGAGGCGTGCTCTCTTCACCTGACGGGCAGCCGTTCGTGGCGGCTTCCCTGAATAGTCCTGAGCCGACTCCGTTCGCACCCCCAAAGGGCCGCCCGCCAGAGAACCTCCCGGTTCTCTCGATGGAACTAACCCGGTCCTGCGCTCCCAAGCGTCTCTCCCGAAACGACTTAGGACGCCGTCGGCGGGACGCTCTAGAAAGTGAGCGGATTCCGGGTCACATTCGACCCGCTCAAACGGTGAAGGAGATGGGTGGCGGGACGGTGCTCGAAGGACGGAATCCGCTGCCTCACGGTGGCCGTCCCCGCGGCACTAATCTTCCTGTCACCCGACCCCCGGAAGCCCTCGGCGTGAGCACTGCTCCGCCGGGGGTTTTCATTTGCACGAGCGATCCTGCCAAACCACGGCCGCTGACGGCACTTGGGACAACAGTAAGTATCACCGGCGGGCCGGCAGCGTATGACTCTCTCAGTGCCCGTGGTGACTCGGATCCTCGTCGGGATAGTGCTCGCCCATGAACTGCTCGAAGATCGTTCGACCAGAACCGTCGTCCTCGATCCTGCAGGAAGAGTTCACGTCACTGCTTCGTTCCAAGACAGTCCACGCCTCGCCGTCGCCGTGCTTCTTGGCGAAGATCCTCGTGCTGAAACCGCCGGAGAGCGATTCGCCGGATCGGCTTCCGATCCGCGCCCACCCGCCCATCCCCGCCGCCAACACCTCATCAAAGAGACGATCTGCGGCTGACGCGGCTTCCAGCTGGTGGGCGTCGAGCATGCCCATTGCTTCAACGTTCGCTGCGAAATCTCGTTGCTCCTCGGCAGTGAACGCGCCTGCCTGTCGCAGCTTCGCGCTCTCCGCGGAGGGAAGCTTCAGCCGTTCGACTGCGACGGGAGCCTTCTCCGGTTCGCTATCGCCTTGGGCGATCAAAAGGACGCCAAATCCCTCTTCCTCATAGGCCGAACCTGGAGCATCGTTGCAGTAGATGAAGATGCCACGTCGCACTCCATCATGACAGACAAGAGAGCCGCAGTTGTGCCAGTGAAAGGATGAATCATCCCGGATGACCATCGTCGGATCCTAGTCGGCCGGAACAGCTGATTGAACTTGGACTCGGCGGCGGTATCTTCTCGCCGAGGGAAGAACAAAATGAGCGACCAAGCACCCGGGGATCAACCGCGCGGACCATCGCCCTCTACAAGAGGGCCAAGCCATGCGCTGGAAGCACAGATCCGGCGAGCGGGTGACCGGGCTCTGGCCCGGCTTGCGCAGGAACTACGGGCCGCAAGCGAGGGGAAATGCGACGTTCGCGAAGGGAGAGCTCAGGTGCCATCCGCAAGCGAGCCGAGCGACTCGTCAGAAGCCGCATCCGCGGAGATCAGATTGAGCGCGGAAGATGTGGCGAAAATACGCGCATTGATCCAACCGGCCTTGCGCAAAGCGCCACCCTCGGGAGGCGCAGACCAGGACCTTCTTGACAGCCTCGGGTACTAAGCAACCAGCACTGCTCACACGATGGATGCCTACACGGGCCTCGTGCTTGCCGATACCGTGCTAGTTTTCCAATCGGTCGCAAAGAGCGTCGCGCATCACCGGCAGGCCGGCATGTCGGCACACTGAACAAAGGACCAGTGATCGTGAGCCGCAAGTCCGTAACCGTCGTTCTGCTCGAGAAGGACCGCTTCACCATGAGCGACAGCTGGACGGACCGCATCGAGCTGACGAGGCGGCCAGGATGCAAGTTCAGGGTGATCGGCTCCAAGGACCTTGGGCCGCCCACCCTCGACCAGCCAGGCAACATCGTCATCACGGAGGCCGATGGCATCACTGCTCCTCTGCGGCTGCATCGCGAAATCGAGGAAACCGCTTCAATGCTCGACGTTGAGCTTGAGTGGGTCGACGCCATCCCGCTGATTGCAGAGCTCGACTGGATGACGGCGGCGGTCATCGCCAAGGAGGTAGGGCAGGACCTGCCGGAACTCCCTGCGTACGACACGATCGTTTCCCAGCGGTCGGCCCGGTCGATTCGCGCCATGGGCAAGGTGACGATTGGCGCCGAGTGGGGCTATGAGATGCACGAGCTTCTTATGCCGTTTGAGCGCTGGCTCCGCATCGTCGCTGGCGAAGACGACCGGATCGAGAAGCCCTACATCTACGAAGGCAAGCGCTTTCTGGGCGTCTGGTGCTTCAACGGAAAGGGCTGCCTTGAGGTTGAGTACGACGATGGCGGTCAAGGATGGGGGGGTCGACTGCAGGACCTTCCGCTGATTGATGGCCCCAAACTGGACGGCGTGGATCTCGCGAAGATTGCCTGCGTGAGTCGGCCAACGGGCGGGATCTGATGGCCAGCAATCACAGGAAAGGGAACCTCGCAAGATTTCTCGCGAGCCCGCCCCCGGAGGTACTCAGCGGAAGCGCTGCTCCGTCGGGGAGTTTCTTCGACATGCGGGTACGCGCTATTCTGGCGAGCGTAATCCTCCGGGAGCAGCTTCGATGAGCACAGGGATCAACCGACGCGAGTTCCTTGCCGCGCTGGCGGGTCTGGGCGCGGCCATCGTGCTGCCCATCAACCCAACGGTGGCGGACGTCGATGCCGCTTGGGACCGACTCCTAGAAGATCCTTGGTACTTCGACGTCAATACTTGGGGAACGATTGTCGAGCAAGAGGTGGACGAACCAAAGATCAACGCGGATGTCTACGACGTGTCGACTGTCTGGATCACGGATCCCCGAACTCTCATCAGCGAGGTGGAGCAGCGCCAGGAACTCCGTGACCGCTTTGAATGGCTGTACGAGAATCACGTGAGCGAACAGTGCAGCATGCTTGAAGACCGAGTCTCCGAGATGGAGGCTGAACGCGATGACGAGAACGTCAGCGCTGCTCGTGAGCTGGAACTGACTGGACAGATTGCCGCGCTCAAGGCGCAGATCGATGCCCTCGAAGGTGGCGCTCGTGACTGGACAGACTGGGTCACGTCTCAAGGCAAGGCGGGCCTGCAGCAATTCAAGGACGCAATCGAATCCTGGCTCCAGGAGTCCGTGAGTTGGGATGCAATGGAGTGGTGGGACGACACGTGGAGCGGACAGGGACGCGCGCTCGCGTTCTTCCAGCAGATGGACCACAGCCTCGTGGAGGAGCTTGGGGTTCGGATTGTTGAGGGCGAGCACCCCGGAAGCACCTACTACGCCGCAGAGCTGCGGGTAAGCATCGAGGATGCGAACGAGGCGGCGGCCGAGCTGAAACTGCCCTTTCGGTTCCGCACGGTCGCGGATTGAACCGCGAACTGTGAGCGCCGGGTTCATCTGCAAGATGTGGCGAAGCCCAGCGGCTAGTTGACCCAGCCATCCGCGACCCAGCCGGTCGTGAAATCGCACGGCTTCGGGCGGCCGTGGAAGTTCACGATGCAAGCGCGTGGCGGGGGACCGTTTGCGCAACGGTCGCGCTTGTATGACACGATCGCGTCGTATCCGAGCACTTGCCGAAACGTCCGCGGCGCCCTGCCCTCGCTCACGAGAAGTTCGCTGATGAACGCCTGATCGCCGATGCGCGGGTGGCGGCGGAAGCGCTCCATGTGGCGAGCAGCGTCCGCACGGAATGCATCGAACACCCAGCCCATGTCGCCGCTCCACGACATGGCCGACGAGTTGAAGTAGTCAGTCTTGCCGCGCTCGTGCACCATCGTGAACGCCGAGCACGCCGAGAGCAGTGGCGCGACGTCGCCGACGACCACAACATCGAGGTCGAGATAGAGCGCCGGTCCAGTGAGCAGTCCCGGCCGAAAGAGCTCGATCTTCGACCACCATCCAGGCCAGCCCTCGCGCAGCGGGATGACCTCGACGCCGGGGACCTCGATGTCCGACAGACAGACGAAGCGGTGGGGCTCGCTCGCGTGGCGCTCGATGCCGCGCCTCAGCCGGTGAACCCACTCGGCCGTGTAGCGACCGCCAGACTTCAGCACGCACGCGATCGTCGGAGTCACCGGAGCCACCTCAGCCAAACCTGGTCGTGGCCCGCTTCCTCGAATGGTCCGCTCGCCGAAACGGCGCGGCGCACGGTGGGCCAGCGGATGTCGTGGCCCGCGATGAGTCCGCCCGGCCGCACCTTGGGAGTCCACGCGGCGATGTCGCGAGCGACGGCCTCCTCGGTGTGGTCGGCGTCCACGAAGACGAAGTCGACGCTCGAGTCGGGCACGACGAGCGCGGCCTCGTCGGTGGTCATCTCGAGCATGCGGCAGCGGCCCGGGAAGTGAACGGCGAGCGCAAGCGCCTCGGCGCGGTAGCGCGCCATGGGCCAGCGCTCGTAGGTCTCCGCGCCGGGCTCGTCACGCGTCGGCAGCGCGCACCACGAGTCGACGCCGGTCATGTGGCTGTCGGGTACGTGCAGCAGGATGTGCTTCGTGAAGCGTCCCTCGCGCACGCCGAGCTCGACGCCGCGACGCAGGCCGTGCTTTCGGCAGAGGTGGGCGATGACGTGCCAGCGACGCGGCATCAGGCGTGCCCGTTGCCCCACTGGCCCCAGCCGCCGCCTCCGCCACTGTCGATGCCACCTCCGCCGGACAGGCTGGCGCCGCCGCCACCTCCGCCGCCCGAGTTGTAGGACTGTGAGCTCTGCGACCAGACCGATGCGCTCGGCGTGCCGCCGGAGTCGGAGTTGAAGCTCGATCCGCTCGACTTGCCGCCGCCGGAGCCAGAGCCGGAGGAGCTTCCGCTCGACGAGCCGCTTCCCGAACCCGAGCCGCTCGACGGCGAGCCGAACGTGTCGAAGCTCGGCATGTCGTTGTGCGTCCACGCGCCGTCCGCGAGGAACATGTTCGTGCCGGGCACGTGGATCGTCACGGTGCGCACGACGCCAGCGCGCGCGTCGAGCGAGGTGATGCGCTCCTCCGCGAGGCCGCCTCCCGCCGCGGGCACGATGAGGAAGTCACCGACCTCGAGCAGGTGCGCGGATGCGAAGCCCCACTGGTCGCCGCGCCGCACGAGGAACGGGTGCTCGAAGGTCGCGCGCACGCGGCCGTTGATGACGTAGTGCCCGTCGTGCTCGCCCTTGCGCACCTGGTCGATGCGCACGTTGCGCGGCGCGCAGCCGTCGAGCCCGTGCGGCGAGAGCCACGCGTACTGGGCTCGGTAGTCGGCGTCGGTCTCGAGCCCCGGTACCGCAAGCGACGCGACCTCCATGCCGGGACGAAGGTCCTCGATGGCGACGGTGGTGCCGTCGGCCAGCGTGACGCGCGTGCCGTAGAGGAGGCAGTTCGACCCGCCGCCGCCACCTCCGCCACCGCCGCCGCCGCCCGATCCGCCGCCGCCACCGCCACCTCCGCCACCACCGCCCGAGCCGCCGCCGGAGCCGTCGCCCGAAGAGTTGCCGCTGGAGTTCCCGCTCGAGTTGGGCGAGCCCGGGGAGCCGGGGGACCCGCCGGTATCCCAGGACGAGTTGCCCGACGTGCCTCCGCTGCCGCTCGACGACCCGGACGACTCCGTCCACGACTGGCTCGAGCTCGGCTCGCCGGAGCTTGACCATCCCGACGACTCGCCGGAGGAGCCCTCGGTGCCGCCGGACGAACCCTGCGGCTGCTGCGTCGTGGCCCACACGGGGATGTAGAGGAAGTAGCGCATCGGGTTCGACGCGCCGCTCGAGTTCACGGGCATGGCTTCTTCTCCTTCGATGGTTCGTACCAGCCGTCGGTCGGCACCGGCTTGGAGCACTCCGCGCTGGCGCGCTCGACGGCCTCGGCGAAGTCGATCTTCGGGAACGCCGTCAGCCCGCTGTCCTGGCAGCAGTTGAGGACCTCGAAGCGCGCCTTCCTGAACTCGGGCAGCAGCGCGTGGAAGCGCCGGTCGAGGCTGTCGTAGAGCACGTTGTTGTGCCGGATCGACTGCGCGGAGCGGTTCTCCTCGAACGCGTACTTGCGGTCCGTCGCCATGCGGAAGTCGGCGCCCACGAGGTAGACGCT
>SXGQ01693896.1_pt1 | contig 13584 bp, 7 predicted proteins | sample 3178371 | NCBI WGS metagenome assembly SXGQ01 (sample SAMN11356859, study PRJNA531348) | freshwater metagenome | isolation source: freshwater sample F1-20 | place: China: Fuxian Lake, Yuxi | collected 2017-12-25
GGGGTGGTGGCGCGGGGCAACCGGCGCCCGCGCCGGCCGCCGACTTCTTCGGCATCAACGCGGTACAGAGCGTGGCCGACGGTGAAAGCCTCGGGAATCTGTTCCGCTACCGTGTGGCCGAACCGGTGACGCTCGCCCGGCAGCGGTCCGCACTCCTGCCGATCGTGGCCGAGCGCGTCGAGGTCGAGCGGGTGGCGATCTACGACGAGCGCGTGCTCGCCAAGCATCCGCTCGCCGGGGTGCGCCTCAAGAACACCACCGCCCTCGACCTCATGCAGGGGCCGATCACGGTCTACGATCAGGCCGCCTACGCCGGCGACGCCCGGATCGACGACCTCCCCGCCGGCAGCGAGCGCCTCATCAGCTATGCCGTCGATCTCGACGTCGAGGTCGCTCCGCGGCCGGAGCCGCGTCCCGAGGAGATCACCCGGGTGCGGCTCGTGCGCGGCACCATCGAGGTGACGCGGAAGCTCGCCCGGGCGAAGTCCTTCGCGATCAAGAACGACGGCGACGATCCGGTGAACCTTCTCGTCGAGCACCCGATCGAGCCCGGCTGGGCGCTGATCTCCCCGGAGGCTGCGGAGACGACCCGCGACCGGCACCGCTTCGCCGTGCCCCTGGCTGCGGCAGGGAAGGGGGAATTGACCGTCGTCGAGGAGATGCCGGTCCAGGAGAGCTTCGCCGTGACCGGGCTCGGTGAGGATCTGCTGCTGATGTACACGCGTTCCGGGAAGACCTCCCCCCGGGTCAAGGAGGCACTCGCCGAGGTGCTCCGCCGTCGTCAGGCGATCGCGGCCCTCGAGCACGAGCAGCAGGTGCGGCAGCAGGAGATCGCCGCCATCACCGAGGAGCAGACCCGGATCCGCGGCAACATGGAGCGGATCGAACGCACCAGCGAACTCTATGTCCGCTACGTGCGCAAGTTCGACGAGCAGGAGACGCGGATCGAGGCGCTGCGCGGTGAGATCGCCCGGTTCGGTGTGGAAATCGCCACGAAGCGGCGTGAGTTGGAGGAGCTCGTCGTCGGCCTGGAGCTAGAATGACCGGAGCGGCCGCAGGGAGTCTGCGGTCCCCCGTTCCCCACGGACTTCCCCCGATGGCCCGTTCCTTGACCCGGGTGATGGCCCTGGTGGTGCTGGTCGCCGTGGCGCGGTGCACGGCGGTGTCGGCGGCAGCACCCGACTACGCCCGCGACGTGCGGCCAGTGCTCGAGCGTTACTGCTTCGAGTGCCACACCGGCGACGATGCCAATGGCGGGGCGGTGCTCGATACCCGCCGCCCCGAGGAGGCGAACGCTGCCGATCGCACGGTCTGGCTCAAGGTGCTCCGCCAGGTGCAGGGGGGGGTGATGCCGCCCGCAGATGCGGATCAGCCCACGGCCGACGAACGGGCGCTGATCGACCGCTGGATCCGTGAGGCAGCGCTGAAGCCCGACTGCTCGCGGGGCGAGCGGCCTGGGCGGGTGACACTCCGCCGCCTCAACCGCGCCGAATACGACAACACGATCCGCGACCTGCTCGGGATCGACATCCACGCCGCGGCGGAGTTCCCCAGCGACGACGTCGGCTATGGCTTCGACAGCATCGGCGACGTGCTCTCCATGCCGCCGGTCCTCTTCGAACGGGCCCTCCAGGCGGCCGAGCGGGTGTCGCAGGCGGCGATCTCCACCGGCGACGTCGAGACGGCCCCCGTGCGCACCGGCAAGGGGGGCGTCCTCGCGTCGCAGGGGGAGATCGGCGAGGCGTTTCCGTTTCCAGGCAGCGGCGAGTATGTCGTGCGGGTGCTGGCCTGGGGCGATCAGGCGGGCGACGAGCCGGTGAAGATGGTCCTGCGGATCGACGGTGCCGACGTCGAAACCTTCGAGGTCCGGGCCACGGAGCGGAAGCCGCGTGACTACGAGGTGAAGCACCGGGTGGAGGGGGGCGAGCACCGCGTCGCGGTGGCCTTCCTCAACGACTACTACAACCCCGATGCCCCCGACCCACGGCGCCGCGACCGCAATCTCCACGTCGGTGCGATCACCGTCGTCGGCCCGATCGGCGTGCTCCCCGATCCGCTCCCCGAGGCCCATCGGCTGTTCTTCAGCCGGCCGGTCGATCCGGCGGCAGACCGCGAGACCCAGGGAACGCAGGCCCGTGAGGTCCTGCTGCCGGTCGTCTCACGTGCCTACCGGCGGCCGGCGACCGCGGGGGAGCTCGACCGGCTCCTCGGGGTCTATGAGACGGCCCGCGACCAGGGGGAATCGATCCAGCGTGCGATGCAGGTGGCGCTCACCGCCGTACTCGTCAGTCCGTCGTTCCTCTACCGGGTGGAGAAGGATCCGCCCGCGGGAGAGGTGCGCGATCTCGACGATTTCGAACTCGCCAGCCGGCTCTCCTATTTCCTCTGGAGCAGCATGCCCGACCGGGAGTTGCTCGCCGCCGCGCTGCGGCACGAGCTCCACACCCCGGAGCAATTGGTGGCGCAGTCGCAGCGCATGCTCGCCGACCCGAAGGCGCGGGCACTGGTCGACAATTTCGCCGGGCAGTGGCTCCAGCTGCGCTCGCTCGAGTCCTTCGCCCCCGACCGCAAACGCTTCCCCGAATTCGACGACGACCTGCGCCGCTCGATGCGCCGCGAGACGGAGGAGTTTTTCGCGCGCATCGTCCGCCAGGACCGCAGCATCGTCGAGTTCCTCGATGCCGACTGGTCGATCCTCGACGAGCGGCTCGCCCGGCACTACGGCATCGACGGCGTGAGCGGCACCGAGTTCCGCCAGGTGGCGGTCGATCGTGGCGCCCGCGGCGGTCTCCTCGGGCAGGCCAGCATCCTCGCGGTCACCAGCAACCCCACGCGCACCAGCCCCGTGAAACGCGGCAAGTGGATCCTCGAGAACCTGTTCGCCGCCCCCCCCCCGCCCCCGCCGCCGAACGTTCCGGAATTGCAGGACACCGGCGCCCAGCTCACCGGCACGCTGCGCCAGCGGATGGAGCAGCACCGCGTCGACCCCGGGTGCGCCGGTTGCCACAAGCTGATGGATCCGCTCGGCTTCGGCCTCGAGAATTACGACGCGATCGGCCACTGGCGCACCGAGGATGGCGGTGCCCCGATCGACGCCGGCGGCGAGATGCCCGACGGCAGCCGGTTCAACGGCCCGGCGGAGCTCCGCGCGATTCTTCTCCTGCGACAGGACGAATTCCGGCGCTGCCTGGCGGAAAAGCTGCTCACGTACGCCCTCGGGCGCGGCCTCGAGTGGTACGACGCCTGCGCCGTCGAACGGATCGCCTCGGCCACCGCCGCCGGCGGGGACCGGTTTTCCGTCCTCGTCGCGGAAATCGTCACCAGCCCGGCTTTCCGCCAGCGCGAGGCGCCGGAAAGCCGATGAGGAATCGATGAGGAAAGACTGGTAGACTTTCCCGAACTGCCGGTCACCTGCCCGCGTCCTGCCGGAGGAATGCCATGAGTCGCCCGGTTCTGTCGCGTCGGACCGCGCTCCGTGGGGTGGGAACGTCCCTGGCGCTGCCGCTGCTCGATTGCATGGCGCCGCTGCGGACCGTGGCGGCAGCCGAGGGGGCGACCGCCCCCAAGCGGGTGGCCTTCCTCTACGTGCCCAACGGCAAGCACATGCAAGACTGGACCCCGGCCACCACCGGGGCCGACTTCCCTCTCTCCTGCATCCTCGAGCCACTCGCCGATCTCCGCGGCAAGTTCTCGATCCACACCGGGCTCGCCCACGACAAGGCCAAGGCCAATGGCGACGGCCCTGGGGACCATGCCCGGGCCCTGGCCACGTTCCTCACCGGGAAGCAGGCCCGCAAGACCGCCGGCGCCGACATCCGGGTCGGCGTGTCGGTCGACCAGCTCGCCGCCGCCCATCTCGGCCGGCGGACCCGCTTCTCGTCGCTGGAGATCGGCACCGAGGGGGGCGGGCAGTCGGGGAGCTGCGACTCCGGCTACAGCTGCGTCTATTCCGCCAACATCGCCTGGCGGAGCGAGACCCAGTCGGTGCCCAAGGAGAGCAACCCGCGGCTGATCTTCGATCGCCTGTTCGCCGGCGGGCGCCCCGGCGAATCGGCAGAGGCGCGGGCGCGGCGCGAGAAGCACGAACTCTCGATCCTCGACTTCGTCCAGGACGAGGCGAAGTCGCTCGAGCGCCGCGTCGGCGGTGCCGACCGGAGGAAGCTCGACGAATACTTCAGCGCCGTCCGTGAACTCGAACGGCGCATGGAAGAGACGGGCCGGTCGGGAAGCGACGCCTCCCACGGCTTCGCACAGCCGGCCGGCATCCCCGAGAGCTACCAGGACCACCTGCGCCTGCTCGGCGACCTGCTCGTGCTCGCCTTCCAGACCGACTCGACACGGGTCTCGACGTTCGTCTTCGCCAACGAGGGGAGCAACCGCAGCTACGCCTTCATGGGTGTGCCCGAGGGGCACCATGACCTCTCCCACCACGGCAACGACCCGGCGAAGCAGGACAAGATCCGCCGCATCAACTACTTCCATGTCGAGCAGTTGGCCTACCTGCTGCGGCGTCTCGATGCCGTGCGGGAGGGAGAGGGCACGCTCCTCGACAATTCGATGGTCCTCTACGGCAGCGGCATTGGCGACGGCAACCGCCATAACCACAACGACCTGCCGATCCTCCTCGCGGGCGGTGGTGGCGGCACTGTCAAGCAGGGGCTCCACGTCGAGCACCCGCAGGATACGCCGCTGACCAACCTCTACCTTGGGATGCTCGACGCCATCGGTTGCCATGTCGACCGGCTCGGCGACAGCACCGGCCGGATCGGTGTTGCTTGATCCCCTGCGGCCCATCCGTGGGCCTTGGGGATTGTGGACGGCGCCGGGCATGCGCCCGGCTGGTCCACGCGGCCGTTGGCCGGCGCCGGCTCTGGCCGGCGGGTTGCTTGAGCGCTGTTGCTTGATCGCCTGCGGCCCATCCGTGGGCCTTGGGGATTGTGGACGGCGCCGGGCACGCGCCCGGCTGGTCCACGCGGCCGTTGGCCGGCGCCGGCTCCGGCCGGCGGGTTAACGGGGGCCCGGAGGACACCAGCGCTCCAGCCAGCCGAAGACCTCTTCGTGCCAACGGCGCGCGTTGGCCGGCTTGTTCACCCAGTGCCCCTCGTCGGGGAAGTTCACGAACCGACTCGGCACCCCCTGCCGCTGCAGCGCTGCGAACAGTTCGTGCCCTTGGCCGATCGGGCAGCGGAAGTCGAGATCGTTGTGGATCACCAGGAACGGGATGCGGTGACGCCCCAGTTCCCCCGCGCGGGCGTGCGGGCTGAACTCCCGGTAGCGCCCCGGCTGCTCCCAGGGGAGCCCGCCGTGGTCGTTCTCGTCGAACCACAGCTCGTCGGTCGTGCCCCACATGCTCTCGAAGTTCCACACCGAGCAGTGGCTGACGAGGCAGCGGAATCGCGGGGCGATGTCGTTGACCGCGAACCAATTGACCATGTACCCGCCAAAACTGGCGCCGGCCGCCGCGATCCGCTCCGGATCGACGAACGGCAGCGCCACCGTGGCGTCGAGCCCGGCGACGAGGTCGCGGTAGCACCTCCCACCCCAGTCGCCCGTGATTTCGTCGACGTACCTCTGGCCGAAGCCGGTCGAACCGCGCGGATTGGGCATCACCACGACGTAGCCGCGCGCGGCCCAGAGCTGCGCGTTCCAGCGCCAGCCCCAGGAATCCTCCCACGCCCCCTGCGGGCCGCCATGGACGAGATACGCCACCGGCCACTTCTTCGCCGGATCGAAACCCGGCGGCTCGAGGATCCACATCTGCATCGTCGCGCCCCCCTCGACCGGCACGCGGAGCACGCGCGGCCTTCGCAGGTCGAGCCCTCGGATCGCCTGATCGTTCGCCCGGCTCACCGGCACCCGCGCCGCCGGGCCGTCGAGTGCGGCCACCGCGAAGACCTCCGCCGGCGCGTCGAGGCGCGTCACGAGCAACGCCGCCGCGCGACCTGCCGTGGACAGCCCGGTCGGCATGCCGGGCCACTCGCGCACGATCTCCACGCCGCGGTCATCGAGAAACGCCCTCCCCACGGCCGCCGTGCCGTCCACCTCGTGGAGGAAGGCGACGAATGGGCGCCCCTCGGCGTCGGCCGACCAGGCGATCTCGCCGGCCGACACGTCGACTCCCGTGGTGAGGTTCCGCGGCGGACCGGCAAGCACGCCGTCCGGGCGCAGTGGGGCGACCATCACACTCCATGTGTCAGCCTCGTAGCCGGGGCGTGACTGGGCGCGCCAGGCGAGAAGCCGGCCGTCGGGGCTCGGGCGCGGGCCGTTGTCGGCCGCCTTGTTGGCCGCGGTGAGGCTCTCCCACTCCGGGGAGTCGTTGTCGAGCGCCACCCGGCAGAGATCGTGGTCGGTGCTCCATGCCTCCCCCTCGGCCGGCACCGCGGTGAAGACGAGATGGCGCGAGTCGGGGGTGAAGCAGTGGTCGTCGGCCACGCTGAACGTCTTGCTTGTCGGGGCGGCATCGCGGTCGCCCGGGGTGGCGTCGCGGCAGCCGCCGCCGGCGGCGTCGATCACGAACAGGTGCCGGCGCTTGTCCTCCACGTAGGAATCCCAGTGCCGGTAGAAGAGCCGCGTGAACGTCCGCGCCTTCACCGGGTCGGCGGCACGGGTCTTGTCGCGCTCGGCGTTGAGCCGGTCGCTCTCGGCGAACGGGAGGAAGCTGAACTCGGGGTGGACGGTGGAGACGAACGCGATCCGGCGCCCGTCGGGCGACCAGACCGCATCCTCGGCGCCGGTCGAGATCTCCGTGAGCCGTGTCGGCAGGCCGCCGCCGGCCGGCACCGTCCACAGCTGCGACGAGCCGGAGCGGTCCGACTGGAAGAGGATCGTGCCGCCGTCCGGCGACCAGCGCGGGCGGGTGTCTTTCGTCGTGCCGGCAGTGGTGGTGAGGGGCCGGGGAGGGGCGGAGCCGTCGGCGGGGGCGATCCACAGCGCGACCGACGAGCCGTTGGCCTCCGGCTGGACGGTCGTTACCTGCCAGACGACCTGCTTCCCGTCCGGGGAGATCTGCGGATCGGCCACGCGCGGCAGCCGGAAGAGGTCGGCGATCTCGAGCGGCCGGCGCGGGGCGTCGGCGGCGATCGCCGGGAACGGCCCGGCGCAGGCGAGGGAGCAGGCGGCGAGGAGCAGGGCACGACGGAGGCTGGGAATCATGGCGGGGCACCACGGCGGGAGGATGACGCGGCAGACGCGACAGCGAGGAGAATCGCGGCGCAGAGCAGGAAGCAGAGGGCGTTCGGCGTGCGGGCGGTCCAGGTCTGCCAGGGCCAGGGGAAGCGGAAGAAGGCGAAGTTGAGGAGAAGATACACGATCGTGTCGAAGGCCAGTGCTGCCGCCAGCGCGCGGGCGTCGGTGCGCTCGTCGCGGGCCTGGCGCATGAGGCGGATCGCCAGCCAATTGGCCAGCAGCAGGGGGACGACGAGATACACGAGCCATCCCGTCGCCGGGGAGATGGCGTGGTTCTCGATCGCCAGGTTCCGCAGGGTCTTCCCGGCGATCGGCAGCAGCGTGAGCGGCAGGAGCACGAAAAACGGCCACTGCCGTCCACCGGCCACGGCGACCAGCGGGATCAGCCCCATCACCGGCCCGTGGTCGTAGATCATGTCGACCGCCGGCACGCGCGCGAACTCGCAGCACACGAGCATGCCGACATGCACCAGGAGCAGGGCGGCGGCGACGGCGGGGGGCAGGTCGTCGGCGAGGGTGCCCGGGTCGGCATCGACCGCCAGATGCCGCCGGTTCGCGAGCAGGCCGATCGCGAGGATGGCACCGAACGTCATCCCGAAGACGGTCTCCATCCAGTTCCACCAGTTCATCACCGGATCGAGCGCGGCCCACACCCCCTCCCGGAAGGCGGCGCGGTTCCAGGCGTGGTAGGCCTGGAGGCTCTGCCCGAGGGGGAAACCGACCGCGCCGGCGAGGGAGGCCCAGAGGGTGAGGTTCCGCGCGAGCGGATCGCGGCGGATCAGGCCCCACCACCCCCAGCCGCCCGCCAGCGCCAGGAGCATGCCGCCCCAGACCTCGGGGCGCGGCTCGAGCGCGGCGTCGGGCTCCCAGCGCCAGTCGTCGGAAAAATAGATTGCCGGAAGGACGCGCCGTGCGGGATCGAACGGTCGATTGAGCAGCCCGATCCCCAGCGCGTAGAGCGCCAGCATGCCGAGCATCACCACCGCAATCTCGCGCCAGCCGACACGCCGCCTTCCCAGGCCGACGCCGAGGAAGAGGCCGGCGAACCCGATCCACAGTCCCCCCTTGAGCGCCAGCCCGAGCATCCCCCAGCGGAGCGCCGCCCAGTTGCCCACGAGCGCCTCGTCGTGCGTCAGCCCCACCGTCTGGCCATAGGTCATCGAGCCGCCGAAGCCGATGGCGATCGTCCCCAGCGCCACGGCGCGGGCCGCGGCGAGGAGCCGCGCCCGCGGGCAGACACGGAGCACGAGCGTGAGGCTGACGAGCGCCCCGGCGATCATCGCCCCGGTCTCGTGTCCGTACTGCCCGCGGATCCCCCAGCCCATGCCGCCGGCGGCGGCGCCGGCGAGCACGGTGAGCAGCCAGGCACGCATCAGGCCTCCTTCGCGGTCTTCTCCTCCGCCCCGGCGGCGGCCAGCGAGTCCATCGTCTGCTCGGCCAGCGTATCCGCGAACCGGGCGAGCGGGTCGTCGCTGCCGACCGTGGCCGGGGCGAAGCCGCTCTTCTCCGCCACCAGGAGGGCCAGCAGCGTGCCGACCAGCCCCTGGGCCGACTGCGGGCCGCCGCCTTCGCCACCGCCGGTGACGAACAGGCGCTCGGGCACCAGCGGCTGGCTGCTGCCGGAGAGCGCCCCGGCCACCTCCGCCAGGGCATAGAGCCGCGGGTCGCCGTAGCTGGCGATCTTCTTCAGCTGCACCGCCGCCTCGCCGAGCCCCACCTGCATCACCCGGCGGCTCTCGCCGCGCCCTTCGAGCTCCTGCTGCCGGCTGGCGGCCTCGGCGAGGAGCACCGTCTGCTCGGCGCGGCGGCGCGACTGGGCGAGCTCGGCCTCCGCCATCACCACCATCTGCTCGGCCGACTTCCGCGCCTTGGCGAGCTCCGCCTCACCCTTCTGCTCGGCGATCTGGGCCTCGACGCGGGCGTTGGTGAGGTTGGTCTGCATGCTCGCCTGGGCCTGGGCCTCGGCGAGGAGCCGCATCTTCTCCGCCGCCACCCGCTTCCGTTCGAAGGTCTCGAGCTGTTCCACCGAGAGCTGCCGCTCGCGGAGCTGGTCGAGGAGCGTCTCGATCTTGCCCGAGTCCTTGCCGGTCTCCGGCTTGCCGATCAGCACGTCGACGCACTCGATGTCGAACTCGTGGAACTTGTCGCGCAGCTCGACGCGTGCCTCGGCCTGGATCTTGTCGCGGTCGTGGAGCAGTTCGAGCATCGTCTTCTTGTGGGCGATGTCGCGGAAGTAGGCCGAGAGCATCGGGTCGAGCGTCTGGGTGATGAGGCGCTGGACGTCGCCGAAGCGTTGGATCACGCTCGGAGCCCGTTGGTAGTCGATGTGGACGACCACCGAGAGCGGGAGCGACGGCTCGTAGGCATCCTTCGTCACCAGGTCGATGCTCTTGAGGCTCTCGTCGTAGCGGTGCGACTCGCTCCGCCCCGTCACCCAGTGGAGCACGAAGTTGGTCGTGGGCACGAGCACGACGTTGCCCGAGTAGGTGTTGAAGGCGTACTTGCCCGGGCCGAGCGTCCGCTCCCAGACGCCGCGCTCCCCCTCCGCCACCCGTTCGCCGTGGCGGAACGTGGTGCCCGAGACGTCGGCGCCGGTGCGGCCGATGTAGCTCACCACCACGCCCACCGAGCCGATCAGGACGACCGTCTTGGGGATCACCTCGACGGTGGCGAACCAGCGGTTGAGGAAGGAGGTGCCGTCGGTGAGCGGCATGTGCTGCCGGCCGCGGCGGCCGCCGGCGCGGAGGAAGGCCTCGGGATCCTGGTAGTTGTTGTGGTAGTCGGCGTCGGCGAGGTCGCCGCCGACGGTGGGGGCGATGATCTCACCCGGAGGGAGCGACGGGCCGTCGTGCACGGTGACGATGGCGATCGAGTCGTCGGCGGCGCTGTCCGCTCCCTCCACCTCCGCCTCGGGGCGACGGCGGCCGACCACCACCGGGGAGAAGCCGTCGACGCTCTTCAGTTCCTCGAGCCACTGCGCCGTGGCGGCCTGCTCCGCGCGGGTCAGTACCGCCCGGAGGGCGAAGACACCGTTGTCGCTGATCACCGTGAAGAGGGCGGGATTGATCGCGTAGACACCCTCGCGGAGGATCGCGCGCTGCCGGCCGCGCTGGCCGGCGAGGCCGCCGCGGGGGGTGCCGAGGAAGGCCCGCGCGTCCTGGAAGTTGTTGCATCCCACGATCCGGCCGAGTGTCTGTGCGGGGGGCAGCGGCTCACCGTCGCGGGCGAAGACGTAGCCGATCCGGCTCTCGGGGATCGTCACCAGGGGCACCGAGTGGATCGCGTATTGCCAGCGCCAGTAGCCGAAGTGAAGTCCACCACGGAGCACGTCGGAGCGGTAGCCGGCCTCGTCGCCGAGGGCGAGGATCGGCCCCTCCGGCACGCTGCCGGCGAGCGACCACCACTTCTCGACCACACCGATGCGGTCGTTGGGGATCCAGCGGAAGCAGAGCCAGAAGAGGAAGGCCAACGCACCGAGGATCAGCGCGATGGCGGTGATGACGGAATCCATCCAGAACATGAGTCACCCCTCCAGCGTGCAGCCGGACCGGTAACCTCGAGCCACCGCCCGGGGGCGGTCGGCACGCACGCATACCTGGGCGTTTCGCCCCACTGCGACGGGGCGGAGAATGCCCTTTCAACTCGGGCCGGACACCGCGTCCGGCCATGCCTACGGGGTTAGCAGGCGGTGGCCGAACAGCCTGCCGCACCACAGGGATGAGGTGCCGGGAGTGCAACTCCCGTGAAAAGCGCAGCTTTTCGAGTGGCCAAAGGCCATGGATGGACTTTGGCCACGGGCTGTTAGCTGACGGGCTCGGGCTTGAAAGTACCCGGGAGCACTCGCATGCTCCTTCGCCCCGGGTGTGATCGCCGCCCTGCAGGAGGCGGTCGATCACACCGATTGGTTCCCCCGTTCACGGCCTTCCGACCGCGACTCGGCGACGCCTGTGTTGTACGACGCCGCCGGGGGTGCGGTTCCGATTCGACGTAACACCAGCCGGCTCATTCCGATGTGGCAAATGGCATGGGGAATGCTGTGCGGCGGGTGTAGTCCTGCGGAGGGGCGTGGTACGCTCCCCTCTCACTTCCGAAACACGACAGCGCGAGGGGAGGGGGCGACGATGCGGCAGATGCAACTCGTCGGTGGGCAAGTGGTCGGTGAGTGGGGCATCGGCTGGCTCCTGGTCGCGTGCGCGGCGATTGGCGCCGCGATGCACGCCCCCGCCCTGCCGGCGGCCGAACCGGGCAAGCCGCTCGAGGTGCTCTACATCACCGGCGGCTGCTGCCACGACTACGACCGCCAGAAGGAGCTCATCACCCGCGGTCTCGCCGCGCGGGCGCGGATCCGCACGACGGTGGTCCACGAGGGAGGCACCTCGACGAACCACCCGATCTCGATCTACGACAAGCCCGACTGGGCGAAGGGCTACGACGTCGTCTTCCACAACGAGTGCTTCTCCGACGTCAAGGATCCGAAGTTCCTCGACAAGATCCTCGCCGAGCACAGGAAGGGTGTGCCGGCCGTGCTCATGCACTGCGCGATGCACTGCTACCGCGTGGGCAACGACGAGTGGTTCAAGTTCTGTGGCATCACCTCCCCCGGCCACGGCGCCCACTACGCCTACACCTGCCGGCTGCTCGGCAACCACCCGGTGCTGGCCGGCCTGCCGCGGGAATGGGCGGTGCCGAAGGAGGAGCTCTACTACTCCGACAAGGTGTGGCCGACGGCGACCCCGCTCGGCGAGGCGATGAGCACCGACCGCAACGCGATGCAGACCTGCATCTGGACGAATCAGTACGACAAGACGCGCGTCTTCGGCACGACGATCGGTCACTACGCCGAGACGGTGGCGACTGACGAGTTCCTCGGCCTCGTCACCCGGGGCACGCTCTGGGCGGCCGGCAAACTCCGCGACGACGGCACCCCGGCTGTGGAATTGGCGCGGGAACCGGCGGGAACGGGCCGCTGAAGGCGGCCCTGCCGGCCCGTGGTAGCATCAGAAAGCGAGTCGATCCCCTGCACCCGGAGACACCCGTGGCACGCGCGGCACTGGCCCTCGAGGACGGCACGGTCTACGTCGGCGATTCGTTTGGCGGCACCGGCACGGCGTCGGGCGAGGTTTGTTTCAACACCTCGATGACCTGCTACCAGGAGATCCTCACCGACCCCAGCTACCGCGGTCAGATCCTCTGCATGACCGCGCCGCAGATCGGCAACTACGGCGTCAATCCGGCCGACATCGAGAGCGGCGGCGTGCAGATGGCCGGGTTCGTCGTCCGCGAGGCGAGCCGCATCGCCAGCAACTTCACCGCCACCGGCACCCTCTCCGACTACCTGGCCGCCGCCGGGGTGATCGGCCTCACCGGCATCGACACCCGCGCCTTGGTGCGCCGGCTGCGGATCCGCGGCGCGATGACCGGCGTGGTCTCGACCGAGATCCTCGATCCGGAGGAGCTCGTGCGGGTGGCACGCGCATCGCCGGCGCTGGTGGGGCGTGATCTCGTGGCCGAGGTGATGCCGCGGCAGCGCCGCGAGTGGACCGACGCGCTCGATGCCGATGCCCTGCCCCTCGTGCAGCCAACGACGGGCGGCGTGATGCCGAGCGTCGGTCGGCCCGCTGCCGAGAAGCACGTCGTCGCCCTCGACTACGGCATGAAATGGAACATCGCCCGCCATCTGGTCAGCAGTGGCTGCCGGGTGACGGTGCTCCCGGGTCGGGCGAGCGCCGCCGAGGTGCTCGCTCTCGGCCCCGATGGCGTCTTCCTCTCCAACGGTCCGGGCGACCCGGAGGTGCTCGGTTACTGTGTGGATACGGTGCGCGGGCTGGTGGGGAAGGTGCCGATGTTCGGGATCTGCCTCGGCCACCAGCTCCTCGGACTCGCCTGCGGCGGCCGGACGTTCAAACTCAAGTTCGGTCACCGCGGGGCGAACCAGCCGGTGCTTGACCGGCTCCGTGACCGGGTGGAGATCACCTCGCAGAATCATGGCTTCGCCGTCGACGAGGCGAGCCTCCCGGCGGACGTCGAGGTGACCCACGTCAATCTCAACGACGGCACGGTCGAGGGGCTGCGCCACCGCACGCTGCCGGCCTTCTCGGTGCAGTACCATCCGGAGGCCGCCTCCGGTCCCCACGACGCGGCGCACCTCTTCCAGCGGTTCCACGACCTGATGGCGTGACCCGCGACGAACCGCCGCCAGGCCCGGGCTCCGCCGAAAAAGAGGCAGGACTGCCCCTCATCCCCGCCCCCCCGCGCGGAGCACCGCAGGATTCCCGGCCACGGCCGCGCCGCGGTGCCCCGCCCGGGATGGCAGCAGTTCCTGCTCGCGGCAGGATAGCCGACTCGCGACGAACTGCCGCCAGTCCCGGGCTCCGCCGGCGACGGGGCAGATGCCCACCC
>SXGQ01631506.1_pt1 | contig 13583 bp, 9 predicted proteins | sample 3178371 | NCBI WGS metagenome assembly SXGQ01 (sample SAMN11356859, study PRJNA531348) | freshwater metagenome | isolation source: freshwater sample F1-20 | place: China: Fuxian Lake, Yuxi | collected 2017-12-25
ATGGATTTGGAAAGAGGATTTTCAACTGTATCAGGAATGGCTTCTTGAATTGATACTGCTGTAGCAGTATCGGCCGCCCAAGTATCTATCCATATATTGAGCTGTTTCCAGAATTCTAATGCGTTTGTTGGAACTTCTGAATTCGGCTCTGGTCCTGCAGCCAATGTCGTATTTGCAGGCTGCGCACCCTGCACAGCTTTTGTGCCTAGAAGCAATGTCTTTTTCGGCGCAACTTTCATAGCCTCTGGTTCAAATGAATCCCTCTTAACAGGGTAGCGCCCATATCTCAATGCTAGCGGCAAACTGGTATCTTGTATAGAAAGGGGTTGAAATAGAAAGAGATTATTTTTGTAAATAAGACGGCCCTGTAAATCACCATTTTCCAATACAAATAATGAATTATTAATCGCCTTCATTAAAAGGCCCATCAATGTAGATTTCGGAATATTGTTAAATGATATATTAAATATCTTCTGTATATCTTCCCAAGTATACCAGACTTGAAGTCTAAATAGCTTTTTTAGTTGTATTAACATTGCTTCTTCAGTAAATCGTGCGGCATATGTATCATATGTGCTAGTATCCTCTTTTAATCCTTTTACATTAATCTCAGGTTTGCATGTGTATGTTGAACACCGAATCCAATCACACACAGGCGTGTAATCCCTATCGTTCAATGACACTTCAATGGGCTTACCCTGACTATCTATCATATCAACAGGGTCAAGACCGTTAATATAAATGGCGTCGTGATTTAAATTACAATCTGCAGCACCCTCCTTTATTGCACGACTGACATTGCCCACTCTTGTTGCTTTATTCATTGCGGTTCTGTATGAATATAGGTCAATCGTTTCCTTATTGAGAGCCTCAGGAAAGACATTGACATACATATTAATCGTGCAATTCTTTTGCTTGGGATCGAGTCCCTGATGAGAACAATAGCGAATTCCACGACCAACAATTTGCTCGGCCTTTGATAAATGAAACCAGCCCTCTAAAATGTGCACTTCGCGAATCGCCTTCAAATCAAGACCTTCTCCTGCAACCTGTGAGCCAACAAGTATCTTGATTTTAGAGCCGTCTGAATTTTCAATGCCTCGTGCAGCATTTATTACTGCAGTATTGTTGGGTGAAAGAGATACTGATTCCTTTTCTGCAGTATTTATATTGGTGGCCGTTAAAAGAGCGTAATAGGCAGGTGCGAATTTGTGATTGTCGACTGGGTCTGTTAGAGGGTGGTTTAATTCTCTGTGGCGGCACTTTGAGCATTGACGACCGCCAGGTGTTACGCTTGATTTTTTAAACATGGGCGCAGAACGTCCCCATGGCGTATATCCATTTGCTTCCAAAAGAAGACAAAATATTACTGCACCGTTTTCAACAAATCTACTGTATATGAATGATATGCCTTTACAAGTCTGAACTGTTCGTAGAACCCTATTAAATTTGGGAGAAAAGACGCCTAGTGTATTTATACCCATTCCCATCCATGTATAATTCGCTGTTGGGTCAGTCATATCATACTGCAGTAAGGTTGAGATGCGTGTTCCTTCAAACGTTCCTGGAATTGCACGAGCAGTAAACCAACTCTGAAACCCCTCACTCCCAGTTCTCCCTTCAACACCCATTCCTGGAAATATGCAATTTCCAGCCTGTAAAAGTGTATCAATTGTTCTTATACCAACACCCTTAGTTGCAATAAGAGATTCTGTCATAGATTGTATAACTGTCAACGAATCGCGTACTAATTCACATTTAACCAAAGGGAGACGCATGACATCTGTTTTCTGACTTTCGGGCCTTATTTCAGTTGTTCCATTTGGTGCCATTGTGGGCCACGTTAAAACCCGCTGATCGTTTGGAGGATCGAGGCGTGCAGGAAATGCACGCGGGTTTTCACCACGCATAAAACTTACGTGGCCATTTGCTACCTCTATAATACGTCTTTCAGAATCAGGCGTCAGCTTCTCAATCATTCGACCAGGTTCTGACTCATCTTCAACCATCTGAAATTCAATATGCGAATCATTCAGCAGCCGCGATTCGTCTGCATGGTCCGCATGCAAGAGGAAGTTCAAGAGTGATATAATCTCCCTGTAATTATTATACATTGGCGTGGCTGTCATAAGAAGGAGCTTAATACCGTCGCAAACTCTTAAGACTCTTCTCAACTGTGGTGCCAACTTCTTGCCTGCACTGGAATCACTACGTTCATCTACACCGATATCGTCTTGGTCGTCATCTCCAGCTTCACTTACCTCACGCATATTATGCGCCTCATCAACGATAATTAAGGATCCACTAAACTCTCTTTTTAGCAAGGTTAATTCCAACTCTTTTTGTCTAGCTTCTGAAAGCGTAGATGGAATTTGGCTGAGAATATCGCGAACCATATTGCGAAATGCAGTATAGCCCATGATTGAATAGCGCTTATTAATAAGCTTATTCACTCTGAATTCAATGCTTTTTGTCTCGCGCTCATAGTATGTCTGAGTCAATTCAAGATAGCGATTGCCTGTGCAGCCCTCGTGTTGATTCGGTGTATCGTCATCCATGCCAAGTTTTACACGATTAATATCAAATATCGTCCTATAGAAACCACTCTGAATTGCTGGTGGTGCCAAGATATAGACTTTGTTCTTAGGACTTAGTTCAAGAAAGGTTTCAGCCGTTAGAATTGCAGTGCACGTTTTTCCAACCCCTACTCCATGATATAGCAACATTCCATTATACGGCGTTTTAGGCGACATGAATTGCGCTACAAATCGCTGAACAGTCGTATATTCAAATTCTTGTACCTCGCATACATTATCTTTTAATAGATCATCTGTTATCTTTGGTTGGAGAGATTCTCTGAATTCACGTTTCGCTAAAAGTTTAGCCAAAAATCGTCTATCTTCAATATCTGGATAGAGTCCGTCTTCATCATCAAGACGCTGAAGACCATCTACAGACCTATTCATCAATGAATTCATAGGTAACTTGACAGTCGCAGTCTTCTTTAATTTGAATTGCTTCTTTGTTGCTGCCGTGCCGATTTGCTGGGATAACGTAGGCGTTGCTAATTGATTCGGTGCTAGAGATGCTGGAGTTGCAGCCTCTAGCTGTACAGGAGGTAGTGTTTCCGCTACAACCTCCTCCGCCTGTGGCTGTAGAGGGGTTACTGCAATTACACTTTCTGCTTCTGCTGGTGTAGTTGGTACCAACACGCTCTCTTGTTGTCCCTCCGCCAAAATAGTTTGTGGAGCTTCTTGTATCATTGTGGGTGTTAAAGGTTCTGTTTCTTCTCTCACCTCTAGTCGCCGACTTGGTGTTTCTACAGACGAAGACATATTCCTCTTGCTGTTCTACTTCTTTATTTTCTGTTTTTTCCCCATGAAGGGTATACGGTATAACTGGATAAAAATTTCTTAATATGTTTGCAAGTTGTACAAGTATACCTCGCTTTTCAACATTTTCTGGTCTAAGAATAATCAAGGCCTCGTCTAAATTCTTCCACGCCAGATTTCCAATTTCACGTGTCATTTCAACATTTGTTTTATTGAAACTAACTGCAGTCTGTCCAACATATTGTGCAATAAAATATGTGTGTCTATAGTTAATATTATTTGACCCATAAAACTGTTCAATGAATGGTGATAGATTCACGATTTTCAATAGGTCATTTTCATGAATTCCCGTCTCCTCCTCCAATTCACGGAATGCACACTGGCTATCGGTCTCATAGAGTTCTCTGCGACCCTTTGGAAATCCCCATTCTGGACTTTCATATATAGCTGGTTCTTGCCGGAGAAGATCAGCAAGAGAATAAGATTCACCTTTTGTATTTGTTACACCTTGTCTTAGTTCACAGAGTTTTTGCTTTGATATTGTTTTATTATTGGCATACTTTTGTGTCGTCTCAAAATCAGATCCCCAAAGGTCATTCCATATCTTATCAAAATCATCCGTGAGCAGTCTTTCGCGCTCATTTATAGTCATTCCATGAATCTGTTTACGAATATAGTCCGGTTCATTTAATTTATATTTTCCCCTCATTATATCCATAAATCCAAGAGTGTCTTTTCTTTGTATCATGAGAACTTGTGGAATAAGATTTGATGTTCCAGATGAATTAGACCCACTTTTACAAAAGTCTACTGGGGGTGTCCATATACCTGTTCGGTTTATCCATCGGAATACGAGAACACCGTAACTTGAAACGGGTTCTACGCATTGACGAAATACATGTCCGGATTTACCGCAATTTGAACATATACAATTTTCAGTTTGATATAATGCCATTTATTTAAGGCCCTGAATTATAATAGTGAAATGCGGCTTAGGTGCTAAAATCGATATCTTATGTATTATTAGATAGGATGCATATACCACCTGAGGTCTGGGGACCCTTTTTTTGGCACACAATTCATATTGCAGCACTTGGATATTCGCAAGAGCCAAACTATAGTGAAAAAAAGGCGATGAAAGAGTTTTTTGAATCTTTACAGACACTAATTCCTTGCCCAATCTGTCGCACTCATTACACGTCGCATATGGTAAAAATGCCCATAGGTCCCTCATTAGATTCACGTAAGGACCTTTTCCGTTGGACAATTGATCTTCACAATGATGTAAATACCATGTTGGGAAAACGCAGTTATACTGAAACCGAAGTGCTGCAATACTATAGTCGTCTAGGTGCGCGTGGCAAGAGTCCAGTTATTACAGCACAAGATTTCATGGAAGCTGACCAGCAGGCGATGTTGAAGGGCGCAATTGCAGGTATAGTAGTATCGGCAGTTCTTGGAGGAATTATCTTATATAATTTACCAAAGTCTAGTTAGAATGCCCGTCTCAGACGAGGATTTATTTGAGGGTGTACAGATTCCAAAACAAGCTGTACACGCTGCAAAGGTTACAGGAGTTAAACAGGTTATCGTAGAACCCAAATTAACTGAGGATCAAATCAAGGCTAGGGAAGGCACGTATTTTAGTGAAAAAGATGCAGACACGATCTATGATTCCGACGTTGATGTTTATGCAAAAGACCCAGAGGCACCCGGTGGAAAGAAGCTTATCGCCCGCCTACGTAAAAACGTCGTTCCACATGATATCTTAAAAGTCGCATGGAAGAACTTCTATAATGCAGCATCTGCATCAAGAAATCGTGGTGCTGCAGCTGGGCCGATTGATTTGAATAGTCCTTACTGGAAAAAGAGAAAGCCGACTGAAATTTCTGGTCACTCGGCACGCTATGTTGAGAACGGTAAGACAAGTAAGATGCGTGTAAACAACAATGTCTTCAGCAGTGTTCTCGGTTATTTCGAGCAGACACCTTTCATGAAGCTTCCGTGTCGTCTTACATCATATACACAGAAATACTTTGAACAGTATAAGGCAGGCATTCCGTATATTGAGGAAATTGATAAGCTATTCAAGAAACTAGTTCCCGATCGTTATGCACCGCAATATAAACAGGCTCATTCAAATCCCAGCTTTCAGATTGCAGATACGGCATTCTCATCTGTGACTATGAATCGCAATTTCCGCACTGGCCTTCACATGGATGATGGAGATATGCGGAAAGGCTTTGGCAACTTATCGGTCATTGAACGGGGCAAGTATCACGGAGGATACACGCTATTTCCGAGATATAAGATTGGCTTTGATTTGAGGACGGGAGATTTCTTAGCTATGGATGTGCATGAATGGCATTGTAATACGGAAATGAGAGAGACAGCCGAAGATAAAGAATTTAATAAGAAGCTACCTCAGATTTATTTGAATAATAAGGAAACAGGAACGCAAGGTGTTGATAAGCCATATAGTCGTCTATCCTTTGTTTGCTACTTGAGAGAAAAGTTAGTCAAGTGTAAGGCAAGTGAATCTTTACCGTATTATAAGCGGATTGGATATAATCCTAAGGCTCAGACTCTACGAAAGCATGGGACACATCTAAAAGGCGCAGACAAGGTGCAAAGAAGGAGGACAAGAAAGAAAAGTAGTTTCTTTTAGATGGAGTCAAGTCGTGCTAAAATAGCTGAACAAGCAATTAAAAATGCAGAATCGTTTAGAAAAACTCTTAAGAAAACCGTATTAAGCAACCCTGCAACTCCAGACATAATTAAAGGTCCGACGCCCATACTACCTTCGGGTTTACCAACTCCTATTGCTGGAAGTGGATTTTTACAGGTTACCATGTATATCATTGCTGGCATACTTGTAATAGGTATACTTCTTCTTGTAATAGACCAGTGGATAACACCTATATTCCAAAGCGAGCCAGGTAGTGCTGGATATATATTCATGCCCGGCAGTGATACATCTGTTGTATTTTGGAAAAAGACATCAGAAATACAGAATATTATAGTGGGTACAGTACCGTCTGATACTAGCTCAGATACACTTAGTGTTAAACCTCTATCTACAGCTATAATTGAAGGGCAGTCATCTTATAGTATAACTTTGGACGTATTAATAAAGGATGAATTCCCGCAAGATTTAGGAACGCAGACTGCTGATACTTCAACTGCATATCGTACATTTTTTGCACTAGGTCCACCTATAACGGGCGGTTCATCGTTAAGTGGCACATATGCTAATACGACGCCCACATTAGTATTTGAACTTGACAACTATAAAAATACAGTATATATTACATCATATGATTCAAATAGACTAGTTCAAACCGCTATAATTGACAATGTTCCTATACATAAGCCATTCAGAATTGGTGTTGTTAAAACCCCGAATTTATTGGAAGGATATCTGAATGGCATGTTAGTCAGAACTATAAAGTTGCGTAGTAATACGATTGATCCGAATACTGGCGACACAATATATTCACCAGATAATATCAATAAGGGTGAAATCATGCTATCAAAGGGTATCAAGACAATGAATCTCAGACTATTTGGAGAAGCAATAACACCTGCAGAAATGAAGGCGCGTATGACAGATTTAGCAGTTGTAGGTAAATCACAATATAATGATTTAATGAATATTATTTATTTCTAAATGCATTTCTAAATATATCTATAATTCTTAGATGCGTATCTACTGGCTCTTAGCAGCAATATTACTTATAACATACGGTGTATATTATTCCGTGCGTTATATGGTTTCAGGAAAGCAGGGTTTAATACTTGGTAAAGAGGTCATGGACTTATCCGTTGTAAATATGGTTGCAAATAGTGAAATTGTAAAAGAGAACTGGGTAGATTCACCAAGTTCATCACTTGTATTCTATATATATCCAGAAATAGCAGATCGTACTGCATATGTTAATAATGAATATGCTGAGGTTGTAAAAATCGGTTCGAAGCAAAGTCTTAAGATTTTAATTGCACCCGACGCGGGCCGTCTAATGGTTGCACCGGCATTACTTGAAATTTATACAACAGACAATAATGAGTCACCAGAAGAACTAGAAATAAATAATTTACGACTTCAACGATGGAACTTTGTTGTTATTGTGAAGGAGGGTAGACGTTTTACTGTTTATATAAATGGATCCGTATCTGCCTCTCACACATGTACGGCAATGCCTGAATTAGAGACATACCCTCTTAAAATTGGAAATAGCAGATTAAAGGGTAAAGTCGCACTTGTGAGATTGTCACCATACGCGATGCAGTTAGATGATGTTAGAACTATGTTAAAAGATACAATGCAAAAGGATGGCTCGCCATTTTTATCTAGTGATTTACCTTCATTACCAGAGCTTTCAATGCCAAACATAAACTTGTGTCCGGATGGAAACTGTTTTTCAGATAAATCACTATCAAATCCAATGAAACAATGGTCGTCTTCATACGCATAAACTATTACTGCAGAATAGAATATAATGAACGCTGGCAATGGAGTTAATTCTGGAGGATCTGGAAATACAGTATTCAATGTTGTAGCGATGATTTTAGTAGTAGTAGCCTTATACTATTTCTACAAATGGCTGAGTGGTTCCGACACTAGTGATTCTAAAGAGGTAATTGTCTACACATCTCCAAATACTGGACTACCCGGTAAATCTACTGAGCCTGTAATTTATACAAGTGGCACTAGCAATTTGCCATCATTATATGAGGGTGGTGAATATTCCGTAAGCACTTGGGTATATGTCACAAATTGGGGCATCAATAAAGGATACAATAAGCCATTTTTACGATTGAATGGAGGAAGCTCGAGTGGATATGAAACACTCTTAATGTATTTGGGCCAGAATGTAAGTAAACTCTCTATCAGAGTAAGCACGGATAATTTGAAGCTTGATACGGCGCAACTAAATAACATTCGTCCAGCGAATGGTTCATCATATGGTTCATCACCATACACGGACACAGATACTAAGAAGTGCGATATAGAGTCTATAGATCTACAGCGGTGGGTCTGCATTACGGCGGTTCTAGATGGGCGTACACTAGACGTATACATGGATGGAAAACTATCTAGAAGCTGCGTCCTTGATGGCATGTTTAAGGTGGCTGGAGATTCTGCGAAACTTTTACTTGGGGGTGCTACAGGGTTTGGTGGCTTAATTGGTCAGACACAGGTTGCAAATTATGCATATTCTCCGGACCAAGTTTACAGAATATATCAAAATGGACCATTTGATAGTTCATTGTGGACAAAGCTTGTGAGCTATTTTGATCCAGGCCAGTTTTCATTCTCATTGAAGAGAAATGGTGCAGATATTGTGGCGGCGGGTAATTAAACTAAATAATAATAATCAAACAATCTATCAATCATTTTTCATATGATTGGTAGATAGTATGGAGGCCGCATCTAGTTCGGATACAGTTACACAGATTCTTACTGGACTTGGTTTAGTCATTTTACTCTACGTAATATTGGCTGTAATGGAGTTTATATACACATCGTTTATTGGAATGTGGAGAGATCGTGTAGAGCTATTTCCGGAGACATACGTTTCTGGTTCAAAGATGTATACGGCAATTCAAAACCCCAGTAATCCAAATGCTAAAACCATTTATTTCTCGGATAATCAGCGTTCCGGTATAGAATTTAGTTATTCCATGTTTTTGAACATAAGCAGTGAGACATTTGCGAGTGGAACGGATGAATTACGCCATATCTTGCACAAGGGATATAGTTCACCGTTCCCATTGATGGGACCTGGCATATTCTGTCGTGGTAACAAGAATACCATTCGTGTATTTATGAACTGCTATGATACTTGGGACAATTGGATGGATATAGATAATATCCCGGTTGATAAATGGTTCCACTTTGTTGTTTCATGCAAGGGTAACAAAATCTATATATACGTGAACGGCAATCTCAAGAGTAAGATTACACTCAGTGGAAACACGCCCCCATACCAGAATTATGGTAATGTCTATGCATTTAGCAGCAGAAAGCTCACATTAACAAAGAATAACACGTCATCATTAATGAAGGATAAGGAGTATAGTTCAGCATATACAGGTATGACGTTTAACGGAGCCGCGAAAGGCCAGATAAGTCGTGTGTATTACTTTAGCTACGCGTTGTCATATGGTGAGATTCAGACATTGATGAAGAGTGGTCCTTCATCGACTATAATGGGTATGAGTGGTTCATCAAGTGGTGCACAAACGCAGTATTTGGCTGATACATGGTGGACATCATAAATTAAGAACTTCCTAAGCGGTACCGACGCCTTTGGCGTATGGCACTACCGTTAATTATTTAATTTTATTGCAGTGCAATAAAATTAAGATATTAAGCGGTATAAATGCCAACTCATCTTGTTTCACACTAGCAAGAAGAGTTGTCATGGCAGGTGGCGGATTATATATTTTAGTGGCCTACGGCTCGCAGAATGTTATTTTGAGTGGAAACCCGGATTTCACATATTTCTATACCGTCATGAAAAAGTATAGTCACTTTGCATTTGAGTCAGTAACAGTGCCCTTAGAGGGTCCTCAGGAACTCTTTTTTGATCAACCGATACAATTAAGAGCGAAAATACAGCGCGTGGGCGATTTGCTTACGGACTTGTATTTTACTTTTACACTCCCTGATATTTACAGTAAATATGTTCCTGCTGGAACACGGTCATCACAATACGAGTTCCAGTGGGTAAGATATATTGGTGCTCAGATAATTCAACAGGCCTCATTTTTAGTTGGTGGAACACTTGTTCAGCAATTTGATAGTGATTATATAATTGCTACGGCATTTACTGATCAAGATGAAACACAATATAATAAATGGCAAAATCTCGTTGGAGATATCCCAGAACTACATGATCCTGCAAATGGTAAATACTCCGGTATAGTTGGCTCAAATACTGTACGAACGGGTGGTCTATACCCGAACGTCTATGGAGATCCCACAGTTACGGGCCCACAGAATAATTTTCCATCAATTCCCGGTCGTGATATTACAGTCCCCCTGTCTTTTTGGTTTACTCAGAACCCTACATTATCTCTACCGCTTATTGCATTACAATATCATGAATGTGAGGTTCAACTTATCTTGAGACCCATTCAGGACTTATATACAATTTTGGATATAAATGGTTATCGGGTTCGTCCTGAGAATCAGGTTGTAGCGACGACTTCTCAATTGGAATCAGGAAATGTCGGGTATATAAATACTACTGAAAGTGGAATGTATATTCGTCAGTATTTGACGGATGTTGGATATACTGCACCAATCTTAAATACCTGGCCGTTGAATCCCCGTCTACAGACAACGCAGGTATTTTTAACGGATGATGAACGTACTACATTTGCGACGAAACCGTTAAACTATATTGTCAGACAAGTAACACCTTATCTTTTCCCGAGTGTAAGTTCTAGACAGTTATTTGAGCTTTTTACACATAATCCTGTACCCCGTATTATTGTAGTTCCAAGAAGAACTGATTCTATAGCTAATAGAAATGATTGGACCAACTATACGAATTGGTGGCTATATCCAGCTGCACCATTTATTCCGACAGCATCAGCTATACCAATCGGTGGATCATCGGGATTGAACGGTGTTGCAATTCAAGAAGACATCATAAGACAACTTCGTATCGTATGTGATGGTAATGAAATTCAGGAAATTAAACCATTAGAGTACTTTAATGAACTGTCGTCATGGAAATATGCGGCTGGCGTATTTCCATCAGGACTTGCAATTTATAGTTTCGCTCTAGATACATCGAAATGGACAAAGCCGAGTGGGACATTGAATACAAGTCGTGTTAAGAAGTTTCAGATTGACATTGATGTCTGGCCTCTTACTTCAAATACGAAATATTTGTATAATCATACGGTCTATGTTGAGAGTTTGAATTTCTTTGTGATTGAAGGAGGCATGGGTGGTATGAAGTATGCCACCTAACGCCCCAAAAAATTGAACGGTTGGTATCTATAGATGGTTGGTACAGATTAAAAAATGCCGACTCCTTCAGAGGTTAATTTCAATAATACATTCACTCTTGGTGAACATATGACTTATCATTCAAATATGAACACACCTCCTATTAACCTTATTATTATGAGTAACGGGACTAATAAGGTTCTTATGCCTATTGATAATGCCAATATACAAATTAAAACTCTTGCAGAACTTTCTAAATATGCGTGGAACTTAGATCCAACGCATAAAAATCCAGATGGAACTCTCAGCAAGTATAGAGGCTCAATGGACATGAAAAAGGTCAAATTCCGTGATGGTACAACTCTATATGACAGAGTTAATCTCGTTTCTTCTGTGTAATCCGTCTATCGGCAATACGAATTTCTGGAAATCCAGATTTCCGTGTTGGATTTGATTTCACAAACTGAGGATATTTTTTCAAAAGAGCCTTGACTGCGACATGCTGGTGCTTAAGTCTATCCCGTGTCTGCATTCCACCCGGTTCTTTATAATACGCAGTCTTGGGTGATACAAAATTAAGACGCACTACAGCATCATCTTTTACAAAGAATTTGATTGTCCGTTCATAGTCCTCTTTTTCACTTCGTTCTAGATGGATTTCTGAACCAGGATTTACGCAGCCCCAGAAACTCCCGATGATAAACTTCAAATCTGTAGACACTGATGGTTTCATGAAAAACCCATTGGCACTTGGATAGACTCCCCAAAATCTGCAGTCAGCCTTTTCACATTCTGAGAATCCACGCCTTATAGTTTCCTTGAGACTCCGGAGTGGTCTCTCGTGCCTTTTCACAGATCCATCATACTCTATAAATCCAGATATATCATCATCACATGATACTAATTTAGACCCTTTTGGAAAGTGCTCAAATATCCAGTTACGAACTTTAGCAAGACCAGGCACACCTACTAGAATCTTTCCATAAGTCTTAGAATCAAGAACAGATTCATATATATCCTTTTGTTCCTTGTCAGCGACTACAACAAATATTTTGTCTTTAGGAATCTTATATTTATGCAATACGGCAAGAGTCTTATCTCGGCAGCCCTCTGGCCTTTTATATGATGGAATTACAATTGAATAATCCATCCCTATTTATGGCATCGTTTATTTTTTGAAACAAATATGATTTTTAATAGTAAGATAGATGGGCAATACATTGACTTTAGCTTATAATAAGGTTCAATATATGATTGCAAAAAACTTATCGGATCCAGAAGCCGATAATTATGCCAAACAGCAGGCCGCTCAAGCCAAACAAGATGCTGAGGCTAAGAAAAGAAAGGTAGAAGCAGCCAAAAATGCAACTGAAGCTGAACAGCAAAAAAAGGAGGAGCAAGAAGCGGCTCTTGAATTACAAAAGAGAAGTCAGTTTAGTTCTGTTGGTGATAATGTGGCAAATATATTAAATGGAGTTTTGAAGGTGTTTAATAGATTTCTTTTAATTAGTCTTATACTCTACGGTGGATATGTTAGTGCAAATAAAGCGATCGGATATAATATACCATTTAGGCTTGTAAGTTTTCTATATGGCTGTATATTCTTTTTCTTTGTCATACCAAAAATGTTTTTTGATATATATTATAATAACATTAAATATCATCATTATGCATTTTTACCTCTTACTACACATGTTCCATCTGGAAACTTCGAGAATTTTTTCATAGGCGCATTTTGTTACACTGAGAATGATACATCTAGAGCTGCCAAAGAGGAGGTGCGACAACTCTATGAAAAAGGCTTTAAAAATAGTCTAAAAGCCGTTGCTGAGGTAGTTACTGCTGTAGGAGCTGTAGCTGGGGCTGTAGTTGCAGCGAATAGTAATGATCCGACAAAGCCTACCAATTCTTCAAATAAAACCTCTAATGATCCAAAACCTTTAGAGGCAAAGCCTGAAGCAAAGCCTGCAGACAAGGCTGCAAACAAGCCTGCAGACAAGCCTGCTGAAAAGCCTGCAGACAAGCCAGCAGAAGCAAAGCCAGCAGACAAGCCTGCAAACAAGCCTGCAGACAAGCCAGCTGAAAAGCCAGCTGAAAAGCCAGCAGAAAAGCCTGTAGAAAAGCCAGCTGAAAAGCCAGCTGAAAAGCCAGCGGCTCCACCAGCTATTAAAGCACCTGAAGCAAAGCCTGAAGAGATATCATCAACACCAGGACAAACACCAGGACAAACTCCAGGACAAACACCAGGACAAACACCGCAAGCATCACCTAAAATACAAGCA
>SXGQ01116415.1_pt1 | contig 13579 bp, 8 predicted proteins | sample 3178371 | NCBI WGS metagenome assembly SXGQ01 (sample SAMN11356859, study PRJNA531348) | freshwater metagenome | isolation source: freshwater sample F1-20 | place: China: Fuxian Lake, Yuxi | collected 2017-12-25
AGATAGTGCTCGACAAGCTCCTGGAAGACCAGAAGGAGAAGGACCGTCAAAAACAAGCAAGCGAACTCGCTGCCAAATTTAAAAGAGACGCATTTATAATTGAAGCACGAGGTCTAACGAATGACCTATCTGTTACGCTCGCGAAGGTTGATCCCGCGATTGCCAGTTGGAAAGAATTCATGGAGGGCTCAGTTGGGCGGCCAGTAGCAAAGCACGAAGACCTCGTCAAACTTGCAGACTTCTACGTGAAGGCTACGCCTATGACCTTGTCTGCTGAACAAGGAAAATCACAATTAGAATTTGTTCGCACGGTACTTTTCACCGTTCAGGCGATGCAAGGGGAGGCAGATCCAGGCAATACGTACACAGACACGCTTTCTAGTGCTAGGGCCTGGATTCGGAAAACGGAAATGGAAATAGAAACCCGGTCGGGTTTCATGTCTCAAATTTTAACCCAGGCAAGGTCCAAAGGCGAACATAAAACCAACATCCCAGACATGTCATTAACTCTAGCCATCGAGTGGGTAAAGGGGGATATAATTATAAAGCAGAAAGAAACAGAGGTGTTAATAGACACAAACGACAAAATACAAAAGGACCTACTTGCCAAGAAAGCAGCTGACGAAAAACTAAGAATAGAAAGAGAGAACTTTGAGCGGGAGAGAGATAGGGTACTGAGGGAACTCCAAGCAAAATACGAGAAACAAAAACTGATAGAAGAAGCTCAAAGTGCAGAAACCAGACAGATTCTTCGTCCGTTTCTTGACATAGGCGTTAAAGACCAAAACCGCCAAACCATGCTTAAACCGGGGCCGGTTTCACTGTCAGTCCTTGACAGGGAGGTGGGTGGTTTTGGAGCAGGTCACTCTGTAGCGAAACTGATATCTGCCGCATCAGATAGTAGGTTTACAGACCGTACACGGTGGCCAAAATCACAAAATGACGCCGCTAACATAAGACAAGCGCAGATGGCCCTCGATAAGCTAATTCGCCTCGGTCCCACATTGGTCGAGCTTGGAATGCTCCGGCCCTGAGCCTACACAGATGAAGCCTTCCTAGGTTTCGTCTCAAAAGAGCCACAAACCCTTATGTAAGGGCTCCCTAGCTCCGAGTACCTCCTAGTGCCCTTTTCACTGTTTACCCGGTGAAAAGGGCTTAAATACAGGAGACGAACATGAACAGCGCAAACAAACCTGTGCACGAGGTTAGACTTGGATCGGTAAAAGCTGCCATCTGGGCCAACCCCACAGCGAACGGAACAAGGCATTCCATCACATTCAATCGTATCTACAAGGATGGGGACGTGTGGAAACGGACCGAGAGCTTTGGCAGGGAAGACTTGCCCCTCGTTGAAAAGGTCGCCGACATGGCCCACCGCTGGATCTATGAGAACGGAAGAGCAGACCCAGCCCCAGAGTTTTCGCCTGAATAAACCATCGGGACCCATCTCCCGGGCCCCACTCGCACGGATTGAACCGCGACCGATGGCCGCTTCGCTTCGGGTCAATCCGGCTCTACCCAGGAGATGAACCCCGAGCAGAGACGATAAAACAAACGTTCCCTTTCAAACCCGCGACGACTCGGCGTGATAAAAGAACACGTCGAAACGCGCCGAGACTCTAACCCGGAAATGGGCACGAGCGAGCGTACCGAGAGTTGAGCCTTTTCACACATTGCCCAACCTATAAGCTCAGCCCGTACGCCGACGAAAACGCGATTCGCCACACGGACAAACAACGACTGCAACGACGCAACTCAGTCAGATGAAGCCCTGACGGGCTCGGATTCGATTACCTTCCGCCGACATCTTCGCCGACACCGAAGCAAAGCCGGCCCAACTCTTCCTGAAAGCTCCGAGGATAGAAGCCACGGACTCGAAACCATTCCTCTCTCACGGCAGGCAAGGACAGGAGCGATTCGATGTCCCTACAGCAGGCATCCCAGTCTGAGGCGTCGAGCATCCCGCTGCGCCAGCACTTCCAGACGATCACCACATGATTCAACCAAAGTTGAATGAACCGACTGCGGAGAATTTCTTCAGGCCCGCTCTTTGAGTCCTTAGACCGAACCGACTCCCACAGTTCAGGACGCTCAATTCCAACCGTCGCGAATCGTCGACTCGATTCGGCAACCCGCAGCATGGCGTCGAGGCGGAGTTGGCGGACCAACAACTGCACTTGGAACGTGTTCATCCCAAGACCGATCAATGCGATGATGAACCCAGCCAACGCCACGCCATCAGACAGCGTCATTGAACCGGTCCAAGAAAACCAACCCGCCATCGTGATTCCGTAAAAACAGAAATGCGCCGAAGGACGGAGCCCAGTCGGCGCTTGTTTTGACCTTCGGAAGAAGGGTAGGGGGCCTTTAGAATTCGGAGCGTTTTTACCGTCCCTGGTACTGCCCCAACAGGTCGTCAAAGACCTCGCGTGGAATCTCAACCACGTCTTCATGTGAAGGCACCGTGAGCTGAGATTTGTCACCTTTTGCAAGGACCTTCCCCTGGACAAGGACCGTCCCTCGATCGGTGATGACGATTCCGGGGCAGAGGCCTTGGCCACAACCCCGCGGCGAGTAATGGGTGATAACTTTCATCTAACTCAGTAGGGCATCTAATCTAAGGGTCGTCCAATCTATTTCAGGCGATTCCTGGAACGCCGAAACTAAAGCCGCCTTATCCGCGAGGAGACTGGCGATACTCCTGCCCTTCATTCTCCCGACAATCGAGACAAACCACCTCAAGTCCGTGGTAACCAAACCTCTTGCCGCCGCAGAAACGGCATGGACCACGAGACTCAGGGGAGATTCCCGGCTCGCCGGTGTCTGTGTAACAAGGCTCTAAATCGTCATCACCGAGCTCTGCAATATCCCTCATTGGGCAATCATCAACCCGCCCAGCCTTCGCAGCCGCCTCGGCTTCCGCAACGAGTTGCCTAAGGCCCATCAAAAATGCCTGCTGCGCTGCCTCGCTTCGCGCCAAGCCATGAATCCCCCCGACTAAATCGAGCAGATCAACGAGATGGTCCGGAACTGTTACAGAAAGTTTCATGGCCGTTACCTTCAAAAAATTCACCCCTCCGCGATAGACTTGGACTCAGAGCAATCCAGGCACCAGTAATCTGCCCCGTGCTTTTCCATACGTGCGCTGCCACACCACGGGCAGAGGTAACCGTTGCCCGAGGCCGCAGTCGGGCCACCTGCGGATGATGGGGGATCGTAGGTGATCCCGACCCACCCCCTGTCTGCAAGATAGAGGCCCGCCTGGAAGACTACAAAAATGACTTCGAAGCAGGTGAACCCCCACGCAGAGGCGAAGGAGTCCGCCCTACTCAGCACTACAGCTGTCAGGTGTAAAGGGTGTTCCATGGGACAAGGCACAGAGATAGAAATACGCGGTCAACCGTGGCCTAACGCGGATAGATTCACGGAACCGCGAACGCTACAAGCCCGAGCCAAAGGCTTCAAACGCGTCCCCTTTTTAATCTCGTCACGCGAGCTTCCCGTGAGACCAGAGAACCTTGCACAAAATTTGTGGTCTATTGATGGTTCCATTTTGGTCGACTTTTGCAACGAATTTCCCTAAAGCCTCCAAACGCCCTCCGGGATCGAAGGGGAACAGCGCCGTCAAACGCCCACAAAAGCAAGGGTACGGCCGACGAACCCGACCCCGACAGAGTTGCTCGTCACCGAACGACACCACGACCGCCGACGTCAAGCCGCCGCAATCGTCATCGACACACGCAAGCCACAGGATCGTGAAAATACCCCCCATGCTATTGGAAGCGAAAATCGGCCTTCTCGCTTTCATACACATTTTATCTCGGACTAAGGTCGGACCTATGTACAGTGCCCTTGCTTTTTGCCCTGCTGTTCGCAGGTTGCTTACGTTAGGAGCCGCTCTAATGGTGATTTTTGCCGGCTCAGGCCCTTCCCAAGCGGCTCCACCGAAGGAAAGCGTGGTCGTTGACGGTCAGGCTGTTCACCCAACCCGCATTCTTGCTCGGAGAAAACACCAGACGACCCCTAAAGCGGTCGGCCAGTCGGTACAATCGTTGAACAATGACGCCATGGTCACCCATACCTACGGGGTCGTTCCTGAACTGGTGGTCATTGAAACGGGTCCGACCATCGAGGCTCGGTCAGCCCGGCCGGATCGCGAAGCTCAGGCCAAGTTGTTGGTCGAACGCATCGAAACGCTCAAGGCGAGCGGACTGTTTGAATATGTGGAACCGGATCGGTACCTCGAATTGAGGTCGATGCCTAGGGACCCGGACTTCTCAAATGGCTCCCTGTGGGGACTGAGAAACACAGTCGGACTTCCCGGCGTTGATGTGGGTGCCATGGACGCTTGGCGACTGACCTCGGGTTCATCCAACGTGGTTGTGGCTGTGATCGACTCGGGCATCGAGGTTCAGCATCCAGATCTGGTCGCGAACCTCTGGCGTAACCCTCGCGAGATTCCAGGCAACCAAATTGATGACGACGGCAACGGGTATGTGGATGACATGCATGGGATTGACCTGGTGGCATCAACGAAGGGAGTAGCGTTGTCGAAGGATGAAAACGGCCACGGGACTCATGTTTCTGGAACGATTGCTGCAACCGCGAACAATATCGGAGTGGTGGGGTTGGCCTACGGTTGTAAGTTGATGGGCATTCGGACCCACGATGAAAACGGGCAGGGTGGAAGCGTATCATCATTAATCAAAGGGCTTGAATATGCCTTGGTTAATGGTGCTCGCGTAATCAACGCGAGCTTTCGCGTGCCATACTATTCCCAAGCAGGGTTCGATGCCTTTTCCGCCGTTGGAGACGCGGGGGTAATCGTGGTGTGCGCTGCTGGCAACGATGCTCAGAACACGGACCTTGTACCCCTCTACCCAGCCAACTACCGACTGGGAAACATAATCAGCGTGGCCTCGGTGAACCAGTCCGGTGAACTGTCGGAGTTCTCGAACTATGGACTCGACTCCGTGGATTTGGGTGCACCGGGTGAGGACATCCAATCGACATGGATGGGGGGTACTTATGCGGTTATAAGCGGAACCAGCATGGCCGCGCCGCATGTGGCGGCGGTAGCAGCTCTCGTCATTAGCCGATATCCCAATATTGGGATTCATGAACTCCGTCAACGTCTCATCCAGTCTACGGTTCCCCTCCCATCGCTGGCGGGAAAGGTTATCACCGGAGGTATCATCAATGCTTACCGAGCACTAGCATTGAATCCAGACGGCTATCCAGAATTTACTCTACGGCCATCCAAAGGCCATTTTGTAGCTGGGCGCATTACCACGGTTGAGGTGTTGGCTAGTGACGTAACTCCATTGCCTGCGGGCGAAATGGAATTGGTGGTTGCGGCATCGTCTCCCGTGATTCTTAAAGATGATGGTTTACCGCCGGACCGAATAGCAGCAGATGGCGTTTACGCGGGAAAAGTAACTCCGCAAGCCTTCGGCAACCAACAAGCGGTCTTGCGTCTTCAACATCAAGAGCGCCGTTGGGAACGCCAAATCTCGGTATTGGTGGAGAAGCCAGCTGAAAATGATTACTTCTCCAATCGCCTTTCTTTGGTTCCTGATGCTTCTGAGATTGACGGGTCCACCTTCGGTGCGAGCGTCGAATCATTTGAACCGGAATTACAGGGGAGAAGTGATGCTGCAACCGTCTGGTATCGCTTCACACCGGCGATCAGCGGGACCAATATCATCATTGTGCAAGGGGTGAACTTTGAACCTACCCTGAGGATATATTCAGGGTCAGCTATTTCATCTGGATTGAGGGTATGGACTAATGGGGTAGTCGGTAATGAAGGAAACAAAGCGTTCGCAGTTTTTTCAGCAACTGCTGGGGTCCCGTTAGCAATCTCCGTGTCTTCTGACCACGGGATACAAGGCACGTTCTCCCTCTGGCTAGCGAACGAGAGCACCCAGCCTCGACCTTCTAATGATAGTCGCATTAAACCCAATACTTTGCCTTTGACCAGGTCATTTACGCTGGAAGCAATTAATACGTTTGCTACGCAGGAATTTGGCGAGCCGTCGCATGCGGGTTCAAAAGGAGGGCATTCACTATGGTGGCGCTATGACCCATCGGAGGACGGAATTCTTGAAATCAACACATTTGGGTCAGATTTCGATACAGTTCTTGCGGCTTATCCTGTTGGCAGGACCGTTGCCATAGTCTCGAATGATGACTACAAAGGCTCGGATGCCGTATTCAGAAGGTCAAGTTTGATTCGTGTTGCCGTCACCAAAGGGACGCCAATTGAAATTGCGGTCGATGGGTGGGATAACGTTTCTGGCTCAATTGTATTAAACGGCAAATTGTCAACTTACTTTAATGATTCCTACAACTATCCACGTCGGTTGAATCCCGGAATAACAACTATCGGTTCAAACAAAGGGGCTAAAAAGGAAACACGTGAAACAGACCATGCGGGTAACCGCGGTGGCGCGTCTGTCTGGTATGAGTGGAAAGCGCCGGTCGGCGGCACAGCTACGGTTACATTGAAACCATTTAACTCGCCCGCATTTAACCCCTATTTTGCTGTTTATGTTGGACCTGAAAAAATCCAATCTGCAGACGATTGGAACACTCTTAAACTCGTTACATATTCCACAAACGCGGTAGCTTCTTTCGAGGCTATGGCGGGACAGAGTTATCGGATTGTAGTGGACGGCCGATATTATCAAAGTTGTTTTATTTGGTGCACAGACAAGGTTGAGCAAGGAGATTTCAGTGTCATTTTAAATCAGCAGGCGGATTTGGGATTGCTCATCAAAACGGGTTATGAACTAAACAAGGATGCTGAGTTGATAAGTATTTCAAATACAGCACAAGAATCAAGTTTCACAAAATCGTTAGTAGGATACATGGGTGGTCCACAGGCGTTATCAGCTAAGTTTAGCCGCCTGTTTTCCTCAACTGGCACGACGTCTGTTTTCCATGGATATACTAACACAGCAGAGCTTGGTGGTGGAAAGATTCAGCTCAGCTGTAAATTCAGTCACTCCGGCGGATCAGGTACTAATATAGGTTGGGGCCTTGGATTCTTGGTCTACCCAGTAAGGTATTCAGCGGAAATCGATGACCTCACAGCAGACGCAAGGCTTTTGCTGTTTGGGTTTAATCCGGACGGAACTGAAGTCGGCTTGGCTGTTGGTGGTCTAGCCGGTGAATTCACCTCTATCGAAGCTCCGGGGCTTAACGTGAAGCCAAACCAAACACACGATTTAAGTCTGGAGATTGATTTAGCTGCACAACGATTTCAGGTAAAGCTCGATGGGGGAGCAGCGGTTCAAATACCTGTTTCACTCTTCGGAAGAATCAATATCGCACAGGGGCCATTCATATTGTCTGGAAAGTCCGAATTTCCGTATCCGAGCCTCCTTTTAGATGACCTCGAAGTTCGGGTACTTCCTCGCGGCCTGGGTTCATCAAACACTGCCCCGGTTTTTTTAGGGCTTAAACCGTTAGTGATTGATGAGGAAAAACTCTTCCAAACTCAGTTGCAGGTGACCGATTCGGACCTGCCAGCCCAACAATTGACTGTACGTTTGCTGTCCGCGCCAACCGGTTTGGCGGTGAGTTCCCAAGGAATTATTTCGTGGACTCCAACCGAGGCCCAAGGACCTGGAACATACCCGGTGACGGTAGAGGTCTCGGACGGGGTTCTATCCTCGACCAATCAATTCAACGTCTCGGTATTGGAGGTCAATAGACCTCCTGCTGTAGCTCCGTTGGCTCCGAGTCTCATCGCCGAGGGCCAGACTTGGACCCTCAGCTTAGCAGCTTCAGACCCCGATTTTCCAGCTAATGCGTTGGCCTTCCGATTAGTCACAGCACCCAGTGGCTCTTTGTTGGATGCAAACGCCGGGGTGTTGAAATGGACGCCGTCCGAAGCAGATGGTGGTCAGGTTATTGAGTGGGTGGTTGAGGTAGCCGACAGTGGTCAACCTCGATTGGCGTCCCTAGCAACTTTTCGATTAACTGTTTTGGAAGTAAACGAGCCGCCGAGTCTAGACCCGCTTGAGGACGTTGCTCTGAAGGTAGGGCAACCATGGGCTTTGAAGCTACGAGGCACGGACATTGACCTGCCTGTCCAAGCATTGACCTATGCTCTCAAGACCGCGCCTGCTGGTATGACTCTGGATGCCCAGAGCAAAGAACTCCGCTGGGTACCATCGCAGGTACAAAGCCCTGGAAGCTTTCCGGTAACGGTGACTCTGACCGACTCTGGGGGGGCAGTAAGCGAGCGCTCGTTTGTGGTGAAAGTCGCTGAGGCTGACCAACCGCCATTGATGAAGATTGGCATGCTGGTCGCAGACGGTAGTTTCACGCTTGAAATACGGGGCTCCGAGGGTGCCACGGTTGTCGTGGAAACTAGCGGTGATTTGATCACATGGGTTGAAGACCAAAGTGTTACCGGCAAGGGCTTTGGTAACCCCGTATTGCTCACTCTTCAGGCTCATCCCGGCGTACCGGCAAAATTCTGGAGGGCACGTATGAAGACCGGTGACCCGAAACCCGTGGGGCCCGCGGGCTTTGTTTGGATTCCTCCGGGCACGTTTACGATGGGAAGCCCCACAACAGAAGCGGACCGGTATATCGACGAAGTACAGCACATGGTGACTCTTACCCAAGGATTTTGGCTGTCGGACCATGAAGTGACCCAAGGGGAATTTGAAGCTGTAATGGGTAGCAATCCTTCTTGGCACAAAGGAGATACGAATCGGCCAGTGGAAAAAGTAACGTGGGAATCTGCAATTCTTTATTGCCAGAAACTTACCGAACGTGACAGGGCAGCTGGTCGTATTACGACACAACAGTCTTATCGTTTGCCGACAGAAGCCGAATGGGAATATGCCGCACGCGCAGGCACCACAGATTCGCGTTATGGCAATTTGGATGAAATCGGATGGTATTTGGGGAACTCGGGATTGGGTGTTCACCCCGTAAAGCAGAAATCGCCAAATGCTTGGGGTCTTTATGATATGATTGGAAATGTATGGGAGTGGTGTTCTGACCGTTGGGCCGATTATCCGACAGGGAGCGCCATTGACCCTTCAGGGCCAAGTAGCGGAACTTCACGTGTGATTCGTGGTGGTAGCTGGGGTAACGAAGCTAGATTCAGTCGGTCGGCATCCCGTTGGGGATCAGATTCTTGCGTGCTTTGTCTCCGCAACGACCTTGGGTTTCGTCCCGCATTCGGTCAGACTCGATAATTCGAAGGCCCTCAACGTTGAAGTCAGGCAAACCGTGTGTCCGCGATGACATGAAAGCCGACGAAACTGCCTCCTTGGAAACCGTGTTCTGATGGTGGGAGTAAGGCTATTACACCCACCGCGAAACGCCGACAAATCACCGACGTGAGATATCCACTCCTGGCATGAAAACGGTACGTATTGGACTCTGGACCGGGCTGCTCTGCTTCCTCGCAATGCGGTGCCTGGGCGGTCAACCAGCCACTGCGGTTGCAACCGTCACCGCAGGCTTCGTGACCGCCATCACCGTCACCTCTGGCGGCTCTGGGTATACGAGTGAGCCGGCGGTCGCGATCACTGGAGGAGGAGGCAGCGGAGCGACGGCCAAAGCGATCCTGAGCGGAGACAAGGTTGCGTTGCTCGTAGTGCTGACTGCTGGAAGTGGTTACACGTCTACTCCTACCGTGACCTTGGCAGCGCCCGCTGTTGAATCGTGGATGACCTTTCGGATGGCTCCAGCCGTCCGTGTAGATGGGAAGGTGGGGCAGAGCTTCGCTGTGGAGCGTCTGTTGGGATCGACAACAACTTGGACCTCGTGGACGAATATAACGGTTGAAGGCTCCGGAATCGAAGTGGTGGACTTAGGGCACCGGCCTGGTTTGGCTAGGTATCGGTCTCGGTTTTCCGTTGTGCCAGCGACAGCCACAGCCAAACTAACGGCTGGTTTTGTTACGGGAATCACGGTCGATGTTGGAGGTGAAGGCTATTTACAGCCTCCAAGAGTAACCTTGATTGGCGGAGGCGGCTCTGGAGCGACAGCCCAAGCGATTCTCGACCGAGACAAAGTCGGAGCAATTATCGTTCTCACCGCCGGAAGTGGCTATGCAAGCTTGCCGACTGTAAAGATAGAAGCGCCCTCCGGCGAATCTGAACTCCTACAGCGCATGGTGCCGGTCTTGAGTCTCCGTGTGCCGCTTGATGGCGTCAACCGCATCGAAATTGCAAAGTCCATCTTAGGGCCTTGGATGCCGATGACTAACAGGTGGAATTCCCCAAGCGAACCAGAGGTGGTGGACCTAGCTGCGGATGAGCAGGCTCGCTTCTATCGATTGCAGACGAATTCAGTGCCTGTAGGCCCAGATGGTTTTGTCTGGATTCCTCCAGGTACTTTCTTGATGGGAAGTCCTGCCAATGAGCAGGACCGTGGTCTCGATGAAGAACTACATACGGTAATACTGACCCGTGGATTCTGGCTTTCAGACCATGAGGTGACCCAAGGCGAGTACGAATCTGTAATGGGAACAAACCCGTCGTTTTTCACAGCGACGGGCGACCGGAATCTTCCGGTTGAGCAGGTTTCTTGGTTTGAAGCCTTGTTGTACTGCCAAAAATTGACAGCACGTGACCAGGCGACGGGCCGAATCACCGCACAGCAAGCCTATCGGTTGCCAACGGAAGCCGAGTGGGAATATGCGGCACGCGCCGGAACGACGGGCCCTCGTTATGGGGATTTGGACGATATTGCGTGGTATAGTGTAAACTCTGTTAATAATACCCATCAGGTAAAGCAGAAGAGTTCAAATTCGTGGGGCTTGTTCGACATGCTGGGTAACGTGTCAGAGTGGTGCTCAGATAAATATGGATTTGGCAATTACCCGACCGGAAGCGTTACTAATCCATCTGGAGCCAGTTCCGGTAGTAGCCGGATAATGCGCGGAGGCAACTGGAGCGATGAAGCCAAGCGCGCACGTTCAGCAAGTCGGTTTAGAGGCTGGCCGGAACGAGGGCACAGCGGTTTGGGTTTTAGGGCTGTCCTTGCTTCTGTGGATTCACTTCCTCCCCTATCTCCGTTGATAGTGTTCCACCCAAAGCCAGTGAAATGTGACATTGGGCAAAACGCAAATTTCTCAGTGACTGCAGTTGGCACACCCCCGTTTTCGTACCAATGGCAGTTGAATGGCGTGGACATAAAGGGCGCAACATTTCCCACATTGTCGATTGAAAGTGTCAAAGATACTGATGCTGGATGTTATAGAGCTGGGGTGCTAGACCGTAGCGGGAGGTTAGGTGGCTTTAGCAAGGTTGCATTGCTTTCAGTCGGTACAAATGTAGTTCCTCTGGGCCCGCCAGGATTTGTGTGGATCCCCCCCGGGACCTTTGTAATGGGAAGTCCCTCAAGCGAATTGGAACGGCATACCAACGAAGTTCAACACACGGTGACGTTGACACAGGGTTTCTGGATGTTAGACCATGAAGTTACTTATACTGAATATACTTCGATGATGGGTAATTACCCATCCGATTGGGGCCCTTGGTATTACGACCGTCCGGTAGCAAATGTCAGTTGGAACGATGCAAATTCGTATTGTGACCGTTTGACTGGTAGTGCCCGAGCTCAAGGCCGCCTACCGACAGACATGGCTTATCGATTACCGACGGAAGCCGAGTGGGAATATGCAGCGCGGGCTGGAACTACTGGCCGCAGTTATGGAGCCCCGAATCTCATTGGTTGGTTTGGTGGGTACACAACCCGGCCGGTTAAAGGAAAGTTAGCCAACGCCTGGGGCCTTTACGACATGCTTGGAAATGTATCGGAGTGGTGTGCAGATTGGTATGGGGATTATGCAGGTGGAAATGTCACGGACCCTACAGGCCCTACAGGCTCGATTTGGGGTTCAACTCGGGTCTATCGCGGGTTTGAACGCTCGGCAAGCCGGGTGGGTGGAGACCATGACCTAAAATCTTCGTCCATAGGCTTCCGCCCCGTGATTGGTTTTTTAGCTCCGCCGTTGATCACTACACATCCACAGGCCTCAACGGTGACTATTGGCCACCCAGTCCAGTTCAGTGTGGCTGTCACTGGTACGCATCCAATGTGGTACCAGTGGCAGTTCAACGGGGTAAATATGGTCGGGGAGACCCAATCAACGTTGACGTTTCAAGCACAACCGTCCAGCGCCGGCAACTACCGTGTGGAGGTAGGCAACGCGGGCGGACACGTCACTAGTACGGTTGCCAAACTCGTTGTGAATCCAGAATCGGAGAAGCCGATTGGCACCGCGGGTTTTGTTTGGATTCCTCCCGGGACCTTCCTGATGGGAAATCCTGCAAGCAATTCGAATCAGGGGTCTTCTGCTGACATTCAGCACAAGGTGACACTGACCCGTGGATTCTGGCTTTCAGACCATGAGGTGACCCAAGGTGAGTATCAGGCAGTGATGAGCGGAAACCCTGTGCAGGCACTTCCATCTCACTTCAAAGGTGACCTGAACCGTCCTGTCGAAATGGTAAGTTGGACTGATGCTGTGACGTATTGCGGGGCGCTGACGCAGCGAGAGCGGGCGGCCGGGCGTATCACATCACAGCAAGTCTATCGGTTGCCGACCGAGGCGGAGTGGGAGTATGCAGCTCGCGCTGGAACGACGGAACTCCGCTATGGAAATTTGGACGCTATTGCGTGGTGGTCCAGCAATTCCGATCGCCAAACTCACCCCGTGAAGCAAAAGGCCCCGAACGCGTGGCAATTGTATGACATGCTCGGCAACGTTTTTGAGTGGTGCTCAGACTGGCACGGGAAGTACCCGACTGGGTCGGTTGCAGACCCAATAGGTCCAAGTTCCGGCTTTCACCGCGTGGTCCGCGGGGGGAGCTGGAACTACTCCGCTGATAGCGCGACTTCGGCCGTGCGAGCCGGTGGGACTGTCCCAGGTGACCGCCAATCCTTTATCGGTTTCCGGCCCGCCCTAAGTTCAGTTCAGTGAGTAAACGAATCGCCGAAGGCGAAAGAAACAAAGATCAAAGTAGCGAACCAACCCTAGGAAAACATATCTCGCAGAGAGGAAGGTTGGACTAAAACACCCCTTGCTAGACAGTCCGATAAAATGGATTATCAGACTAAGAAGGCCAGAGAAGAGGACCCCGTAGGACCGTATTTGTCCCACCTGACCAGTCAGATTCCCGCAAGCAAATGACGGAAATCCTTAATGTTCAGGCGGGTTTCAAGCGACCCTCGCTCAATACCCTTCTCTTCTGGCCCCTGAGGATGTCCGACGCCATGCCCAAAGACGGTCCCATCATCGTTCGACGAACCAAACATCCAGTGGTCGCTTTGCCGCCCCCACCGGAACTCACTGGCCAGTCGCCCGACGATTCCAATCTCCCAGCCCCGGTTCAGGCTTCAGAACAGCGTCTCATCACCCAGGCCGAGTTCCAGCGCCTCGGCGATATGCCGCCCGAGGCCGAATGGTTTGCCAACATCACCAACCCCAACACCCGGCGGGCCTACCGCAATGACGTTGGGCAGTTCATGAAGTTCGTTGGCATCGAGCACTTCACCGAATTCCGCATCGTCGCTCGAGCCCACGTCATCGCCTGGC
>SXGQ01327004.1_pt1 | contig 13579 bp, 12 predicted proteins | sample 3178371 | NCBI WGS metagenome assembly SXGQ01 (sample SAMN11356859, study PRJNA531348) | freshwater metagenome | isolation source: freshwater sample F1-20 | place: China: Fuxian Lake, Yuxi | collected 2017-12-25
GCAATTTCCTGTACAGCGAAAGTTCCACTGTCCAAAAATAAATGCTTCTTGTTCCGGCTTTTCCTCTTCTTTACAGGTGGTTAAGGAAAAAAGGAGGAGAAGAAAAAAGATTGATTTATAGCTCATCTCATCGATTTTTAACAGTATACGGATAGACTAAATCTTTGTTTACTTGCCAATTATCGGAATTTTTTGAAAAAATACCCTATCTAGTAATTGAGATTTTCTTTGGTAGATGGAGGATAAACTAGATACTGAATTAAAGTTTATTTCTTTAAATTCAAGTAATCCACCACCAAGTAACTCAAGGCGCGGACTCCGAGAACGAATCCACTTTCGTCCAGGTAAAAGTCTGGGGTGTGGTGGGAGGGAGTTTTGAGGGGATCAGCACCTGGCTTCATGCCACCCAAGAACACAAATACACCTGGTTTTTCTCTTTGGAAAAAGCTGAAGTCTTCTGAGCCGGTCATCGGGTCCATCAAGATCAAATTTTCTTTTCCTGCAGCAGCATGCAGTGAAGGAAGCATTTTGGCGGTCAGTGCTTCGTCATTGATCGTAGAAGGGTAAAGTTTGAGGATATTGACTTCTGCTTTTGCCCCGGCGCTTTCGGCGATATTGGTGGCGATTTCGTTGATTCTGCGGTGAACAAGTGCTTGCTGGGCATCGCCAAAGGTGCGAATGGTGCCGATAAGCTCTACTTTTTCAGGGATGATGTTGTGACGGATGCCGCCATGTATAGCTCCTACCGTCACTACGGCAGGGTTTTCGGTCACATTCACGCTGCGGGAAAGGATCGTTTGTAGGCCTGTAATGATCTGGGCAGAAGTGACAACGGGGTCTACTCCCGACCAAGGCGAAGCACCGTGAGCTTGGGTACCCAGTACGTTGATGCCCAGAATATCCACTGCGGCCATGGTTGGACCTGGACGGTAGCCGATTTTGCCGGCTTCTACCTGTGCCCAGATGTGTAGGCCGAAAATAGCGTCTACGTCTTTCATGACTCCTTCCTTCACCATCAATTCGGCCCCTGCCATAGGTACTTCAGTGACCCCTTCTTCTGCAGGTTGGAAGATGAACTTCACCGAACCTTCCAATTGATTTTTATGTGCAGCCAATACCTCGGCTACGCCCATCAGGATGGCCGTGTGCGAATCGTGTCCGCAGGCATGCATCACGCCGGTTTGCTGCCCATTGTAGGTTGCAGTCACGGTAGATTTAAAGGGGACATCTACCCGCTCTGTAACTGGGAGGGCATCCATATCGGCACGTAGGGCCACCATGGGTCCGGGCTTGCCCCCACGAAGAACTCCGACTACGCCAGTGACCGCTACTTGTTCGGTGACTTCCATGCCTAGGGAACGGAGGTGATCGGCGACAATCTTGGCGGTGCGCACTTCCTGATTTCCCAGTTCGGGGTGCTGGTGAAAATCCCGTCTCCACTCGATGACTTTGGCTTCCACCCCTTGGGCTTTCTGGTCAATGCTGGGACGAAGTTTGGATTGACCCAGCGCCGTAGCAGAGATCAAGAGTAGGGAAAATAATAGTTTATTCATGGGTTCTTCAAGAGGAGTTTCGAATCAAGCAAATGTAGTAGAATTTAATAAATGTGAGAGTTTTTCATGGGATTGGGACTTGTATGAAAAAAGTAGTGATCAAAATTACTCCAACTAGCGCATCTTGATTCCTTTTGTTTCCTGTTGAATCTAATTCCCCAATAATTTTCCGTCCTGTTCCAGATGGTGTTTTACCTTAGCAAGTCCTTTCCTCCAAAGTAGAATGACCAAACCTGCAAATAGAATTAGGAGGAAAATCACCAAAAGGATATTTTCAGAAGAGGCTCCCATATAAAACAAGAGAAAATCATAAGCTCCATGGAAAAGAATAGGGATTGCAAGTGATTTTAGTAAGAACTCCCTTCGTTTTCCTCCCTCATGAAATCTAGCTAATGAAAAATAATATCCCATCATCACTCCAAAGAGACCGTGTCCTGGCACCGCTAGGATTGCACGCGCAATAGCAACTGAAAATCCTCCTTCCAAAACGTATAAAATATTTTCAATTAGGGCAAAGCCAAGCGAAACAAAAACCGAATAAACTATCCCATCATAACTGTGGTCGAGTTCACGGCTTTTCCAAATCAAAAAATATAAGATTCCAAATTTTGCTAGTTCTTCTGGGATGGCAGCCTCTAAAAATGATTGGTGAATGGAGGATAAAAAATCACCCTGAAATACTCCACTTATGTTTCCAAGGGGGATTGACATGACTAAGGAAAGCACTGTGCTCACACAACCGCCCAACAGGCATTTTAATAAAAGGGAGAGGGGCTCTTTTTCATGATCTTTTTGGTAAATCATGTAAAGAAATATCACTACGGGAAAAATCGAGGAGATGAGTAGGGTCATTTTTACATGTCTTTTTTAAAATATTCACTTTCAATCAATTGAATTATAAAAAGATTAGGTGTGAAAACCAAAATACTTCTACTCTAATAATAAAAAACACCTCCCAAATGGCTTTGGGAGGTGTAATGTGGATGGTCCATGAACCTTGAACAAAATTTTTTACTTTTTCATTCCCATAAAGTCTACCACAAAGTAGCTCATCACGCGTACACCGAGGACAAAGCCACTCTCATCCAAGTAAAAGTCTGGGGTGTGGTGGGAAGGAGTTTTGGTGGGATCAGCCCCTTTTTTCATGCCTCCCAAACCGATAAATAGCCCTGGCTTCTCGCGCTGGTAAAAGCTAAAGTCTTCCGCACCAGTCACGGGTGGATTCACGTGTACATTCTCCTTGCCTGCGGCAGCTTCCAAGGTGGAAACCATCTTGGCGGTAAGGTCGGGGTCATTGACAGTAGCAGGGTATAGCTTGCTGATGTTGACCTCTGCACGAGCGCCTGCACTCTCCGCAATGTTGGTGGCGATCTCGGTGATGCGTCGGTGCACCAGGTCTTGCTGCTGCTCTCCGAAGGTGCGGATGGTACCGATCATCTCTACTTTTTCAGGAATAATGTTGTGGCGAATGCCTCCATGAATGGCACCTACGGTGACTACCGCTGGATTTTGGGTCACGTTGACACTGCGAGAGAGGATGGTCTGCAAGCCGGTGACAATCTGTGAGGAAGTCACTATCGGATCTACCCCAAACCATGGAGAAGCACCGTGAGCTTGCGTTCCGTGCACGATGATTTCCAAGTTGTCCACCGCAGCTTGTGCTGGTCCAGAACGGTAACCAATCTTACCTACCTCGGTTTGTGCCGAGATGTGCAATCCAAAGATCGCGTCCACATCTTTCATCACGCCTTCAGCGACCATCTGTTTGGCGCCCCAGGAGGTGACACCAGGAACATAAATTCCCTCTTCGGCGGGCTGAAAGATAAATTTGACAGAGCCTTCCAACTGAGCCTTCATGCCTGCAAGGACTTCCGCTACACCCATCAGGATGGCCACGTGGGTATCGTGCCCACAGGCGTGCATCACGCCGGTTTGCTGTCCATTGTAGGTAGTGGTGACGGTGGATTTGAAAGGCAAATCCACACGCTCGGTCACGGGTAGCGCATCCATATCGGCACGCAGGGCGACCATAGGCCCTGGCTTGCCCCCACGCAAAATACCCACTACCCCAGTAGTGGCCACCCCTTCCTGTACTTCTATTCCCAAGGACCGCAAGTGGTCGGCTACCTTTTTGGCGGTGCGAGTTTCCTCGTTGCCGAGTTCTGGGTTCTGGTGGATATCGCGTCTCCAGTCGATGACTTTGGTTTCGATGGCAGCTGCCTTTTGATCGATGCTGGGACGAAGTTTGCTTTGGGCAAAAGCCGTGCTGCTCAAGAGTAGCAGGGGAAGGATTAATTTCTTCATAGCTAGGATTAGCGGTTGGTGGTAAACTTGAAAGTTGAAATCTAAATCAACGGATGGAATTTGCACGAAATTTTGGATAAAGCCTAGGTTTGCAGAACTTTTCGGTTGTAAATGGCTTTACTAGGAAAAATATAGGTTTGATGGAATTAAGAAATAAAGTAGCTGTGGTCACGGGCGTAAGCAAAGGACTAGGTTTGGAGATAGTAAAACTTTTGCTTGGGAAAGGGGTGATCGTAGCAGGCTGGGGAAGAAACCAACCTTCCGTTACCCATCCCAACTTTCATTTTTTCAGCTGTGATGTGGCGGATGAGGCGCAGGTTGAGCAGGCCTACCAAGCCACCGTTGCTCGCCTCGGTGCCGACATCCGTATTTTGGTCAATAATGCTGGCTTTGGAGTTGCTGGACCGCTAGAAACCATGAGTTCGGCAGACTGGAAATCCATGTTTGACACCAACGTGCACGGGATTTTTTACACTACCAAACGACTCATTCCTGCCATGAAAGCAGCAGACGAAGGACATATCCTCAACGTGGCCTCCATCGCTGGGCTCAATGGCGTAGCCAATTTTGCGGGCTATGTGGGCACCAAACATGCGGTCCGCGGTATCTCCCACTCCCTTTACATGGAGCTTCGCGACTTTGGGATCAAGATATCGACTATCTATCCTGGGTCTATCCAAACACACTTCTTCGATGACATTCCAGGCATGGATGCACACAATCACATGATGAGGGCGGAAGATGTGGCGCAAACCGTCGTGCAAACCCTAGAAACACATCCCAACTATTTTGTGGTGGATGTGGAATGCCGTCCACTTCGTCCAAAAGGGAAAAAATAGGAATTCCCATACCTAAAGAATCCCCCTTGTCGTTCCAAGAGCAATCTGTATTTTTGTACCTACTCGATTTGTATTGAATCGCCCCAGCATGTCTCTCCAAGTTTCTCAGCTCAGTAAACGATACGGTTCCCAAAAAGCACTGGATGAAGTCAGTTTCTCGGCATCACCTGGGCGGATTTTAGGCTTTCTAGGTCCTAATGGAGCAGGGAAGTCCACTGCGATGAAAATCATTACGGGTTACCTTGCTGCTGATTCGGGAACGGTAAGCGTGTTGGGTGAAAATGCCTTGGCAAATTCTAAAAAATTAGCAGCTCAAATTGGCTATCTCCCCGAAAACAATCCCCTCTACTTGGACTCCTATGTCCGTGAGTTTTTGGAATTTTCGGGTGGCATTTACGGGATGAAGTCTGCCGATATCCGCCGGCGTACGGAGGAGATGATCCGCAAAACAGGTCTGCAAGCGGAACAGCACAAGAAAATCGGGCAACTATCCAAAGGCTATCGTCAGCGGGTGGGTATTGCACGGGCCCTACTACATGACCCCGCATTGGTGATTTTAGATGAGCCTACCACCGGCTTAGACCCCAATCAATTGGTGGAAATCCGAAGCTTGATTCAGGAAGTTGCCGAAAATAAGACCTTGATTTTTTCTACCCACATCATGCAAGAGGTGGAAGCCGTATGCCAAGATGTAGTCATCATCAACCGAGGAAAAATTAGATCTACAGGTTCGCTGGCAGACTTGAAATCGGCTTCCTCCCAGGTGACCTTGATTCTAGAAACGGAAGAAGCCCTGGAATTATCCTGGTTTGAAGGAATCGGAGTCCCTAGCTTTGGCACCAAAGGAACTCAGGAATTGGTCCTACTGGCCAAGGATGCAGGGGAAGCTCGAAAGGCGATTTTACAGGTGGTAAACCAGCGGCAGCTCAGCTTAATCCGTCTTGACCAAGGCGCAAAAAATTTAGAAACCCTGTTTAGAGAAATTACCCAAGGCCAATGAAAAGTTTGTTTCTTAAAGAAATCACTTCGTTTTTTGGCAGCTTGACCGGCTACCTGGTGCTGGTCTTGTTTTTGGTTGCCATCGGCTTGCTGGTTTGGGTATTTCCCGAAAGTTCGGTGCTGGATTATGGCTATGCAGATTTAGAATCCTTGTTTCTATACACTCCCTATGTGTTTACTTTTTTGATTCCAGCCATCTCCATGCGCAGCTTGGCAGAGGAGCGAAGGGCTGGCACCTGGGAGCTCCTGCAAACCTCCCCGCTCAGTTTGACTCAAATTGTACTTGCCAAATACATAGCATTACTTGTGCTTATTTTTATGGCAATCCTTCCCACCCTAGGCTATGCCTATTCCATCTCCTTGTTGGGTAATCCTCCGGGCAATTTGGATTGGGCGGGGTTCTTTGGAAGTTGGCTAGGACTGTTGATGATTGGAGCCACTTTTGCCGCAGTGGGCTTGTTTGCGAGTTCGCTGACTTCCCAGCAAGTAGTGGCCTTTGTTCTCGGTGTATTTCTTTGCTTTGTCTTGTACTTTGGATTGACAGCCTTGGCAGGGATGGTACTGGGAGATTGGGCTTATTGGGTGGAAGAGCTCAGCCTGAGCTACCACTACAACAGTTTGAGTAGAGGCGTGATCGACAGCAGGGATCTCTTTTTTCTTTTGGGGATGATTTGGGTGTTTCTTGGAGCAACAGTCTTGATTTTGAAGAAGAAATGAACCAATTGGAATCCCATCGGCTATTCCCACTTGCGGCACTCCTGCTTGGCATCCTAGTCTTGGTAGGCTTGGCACTTACCGTCCGTTTTCGAATTGACCTGACTGAAGAAAAGCGCTTTTCACTACATCCTTCCACCCTTCAGCTTTTGGAAGGGATAGACCGGCCTTTGCATGTGGATATTTTATTGACCGGGGAACAGCTTCCTGGAGGCATGCGTCGTCTCCAAAAGTCTATTGAGGAGACCGTACGCACCTTCAATGCTTATTCGGCGGAGAACATTACGGTATCCTATTTTGATCCTTTGGGGGTGACTGACTCCTTGAAGGAAGAGTTTATCTACACGCTTGCCGACTATGGGATTCGCCCGACCAACCTCTTTGTCAACAAGACCACGGGTCAGCAAGAGCAGCTTATTTTTCCTGGAATCTTGGTGTCAGATGACACATACGAAATAGGGGCCTTGATCCTGAAAGGGGAGCGAGGCATGTCTGCTGAGCAAACCTTGAATGTCTCCATTGAAAACCTAGAGTTTGAACTCGCCCAAGCCATACAAAAGTTGCTCTATCCCCAAAAAAGTGCCTTGGCAATGATTATTGGACATGGGGAGCTAGCTGAGGATGAAGGATTTGGAATGGTGGAAGCGCTCAATGGACGCTACGAATTGTTTAAGGTACCGATGGAGCAGGCCAAAAAAGTAGAAGACCTGAGTACTTTCGCTGCGGTATTCATTTTAGGTCCAGATAGTGCCTATTCCGATCGAGAACTATTCCTCCTGGATCAATACCTGATGGGAGGAGGCAATTTGGTGGTAGCTGCAGAGGGAGCAAGTCTAGATTTAAGTCAATTAGCCGGAGAAGGGGCCTTGGCTCTGCCTCAGGAAAATAGTTTGGATCGTCTCTTATTCCGCTACGGAATCCGTGTCAACAAAGACCTAATTCAGGACCTTAATTTTGGGGTGATTCCGGTGATGGGTGGAAATTTTGGAAATCAAGAGCAGCTGGTTCCTCTGCCCTGGCCGTATCATTTTCAAGCGGGCCGCATGTTTTCCCATCCAATCACTAAGGGATTGGATCAGGTGAATTTTCGCTACTCGAGCAGCCTCGATACCGTAAAGGCCGATGGGGTAAAAAAGACTCCCTTACTTTTCAGTTCGGATCGTTCTCGGATTCTACCTTTGCCGCATCTGATTAGCCTGACCTCATTTCAAAAACCTCCTTTAGAATCCGAGTTTGCGCTTCAAAATTTGCCGCTTGCCTATTTGCTGGAAGGGGAGTTTACTTCCCTATTTAAGAATCGATTTGTCCCTGAGGAATTTGCGGGTAGCGCGGTGAAGAACAGTGGAAAAGGGAAATTACTCGTGTTGGGAGATGCTTCGGTGTTTCAAAGCCAAGTCAATCCAGTCAATCAGAAACCACTGCCACTGGGAGAGGATTCAATGGCAAAGACTACTTATGCCAACAAGCAGTTTTTGGAAAATCTACTTCAATACCTGGGTGATCCGGAGGGCATCATTGCCACGCGCACCAAGGCATTGCAAATTCGTCCCTTGAACAAAGTGAAGGTCGCCGAAGAAAAGCAATTCTGGCAGCTGATCAACCTTGGGATTCCCGTACTTTTTTTGGGATTGATGGGTGGTTTGATTGGCTTGCTGAGGGTAAAAAGATTTTCCCGAAAGGGATAAACTAAAAATCAGGAGGCTATTTTTAACTTTTTTATCACAATTGGGATGCAGGCCCTCTGAATTAGCATTTTATTTATAAATTTACCTCACTAGAAAAAAACTATCCCACCCCTACGATATGAAATTTATTGTTTCCTCCTCCGCCTTGCTCAAGCAGCTTTCTGCCATCAACGGTGTAGTGACCACCAACCCAGTGGTACCTATTCTGGAAAACTTTCTTTTTGAAATCAAGGGAGCTGTATTAACCATCACTGCTTCGGATCTGCAGACCTCCATGATGACCCAACTCCAAGTGGAAGCTAAGGAAGATGGAAATATTGCAGTTCCTGCGCGAATTTTGATAGAAACCTTGAAAAATTTACCTGAGCAGCCGGTGACTTTCAGCATCGATCACGACACTTATGCGGTAGAGATTAGTTCAGACAATGGACGCTATCGCTTGGCAGGCGAAAATGCAACCGACTTCCCAAAAATCCCAACGGTTAACAATGCCACTACCGTAGACATGTCTACTGATGTGTTGTCTTCTGCTATTTCGAATACCATTTTTGCAACCTCTTCGGATGAGCTTCGTCCTGCCATGACAGGGGTATACATCAATTTGAGCCCAACCAACACCACTTTTGTGGCAACGGATGGACACCGTCTAGTACGTTACAGAAGAGTAGATGTAGTATCTGACAATGGAGCGAGCTTGATTATTCCAAGAAAAGCTTTGAACCTCTTGAAGACTACTTTGCCGTCTGAGAATGTGCCAGTAACGGTGGAGTTTAACCAGTCCAATGCCTACTTCAAGTTCAACAACATCAAGATGATCTGCCGTCTGATTGATGAGCGATTCCCAGATTATGAAAATGTGATCCCTGTTGATAATCCAAATCGAATGAACATCGATCGGATGGAGTTATTAGGTTCTTTGCGACGCATCGCCATCTATGCCAACAAGACCACACACCAGGTTCGCTTGAAGTTGACCGGTAGCGAGTTGATGATCTCTGCAGAAGACCTGGACTTCTCCAACGAAGCCAACGAGCGCTTGTCTTGCGACCACGAGGGCGAAGACATCGAGATCGGATTCAACGCCAAGTTCTTGGTAGAAATGTTGAATAACCTTTCTTGCAAAGAAGTAAGTTTGAAATTCTCCGCGCCCAACCGTGCTGGCTTAATCTTGCCGGTAACTCAAGATGCCAACGAGGATATCTTGATGCTAGTAATGCCGGTGATGCTCAACAACTACGTATAATCCAAACCACCAACCCTACGAAAAAGCCCGTCCCGCAATGCTGCGGGACGGGCTTTTTTGTCCAGGGGTTGTTATGATCCAGGGGTTTAAACCCCTGGGTAATTTGCAACCGCCCCGATGGGGCTAGAGCTGCTCGTGATTTGCAATCACGAGCCACTATCTTAGAATTTTCAATTCCCAACTAAAAATTAACCATCTCCCTCAATTCCCCAAGGGTCCACCTTCCTTTTTGGCATCCCTTAGCATTTTGAGGTAGAGCCCTTCTACCCGTTCCCTTGCCCAGGGAGTTTTGCGGATAAACTTCAGGCTTGAGGCAATGCTGGGGTCATGCGTAAAGCAGCGAATGGTGATGCGCTCACCCAGTTCTTCCCAGCCGTAGAAGGACACCAATTGGGCGACCATGTCGGCAAGGGTGACACCGTGGAGGGGATTGTTTGCTTGTGAATCCATAGGGGTAGATTAGGAGTTCTTGGGCTGTATCAAATCCCAGAGATTTCCATAGAGGTCCGAAAATACGGAAACAATTCCATAGGATTCTTCTGCCGGTTCCCGTATAAAGACGACGCCTTTGGAGCGGTAGTTCTCGTAATCTCTCCAAAAGTCGTCGGTATACAGAAATAAGAACACGCGTCCTCCCGCTTGGCAACCCACCTGGCGGAGTTGGGTTTCGTTGGCAGCCTTGGCCAAGAGCAACTGGCAACTGGAGCCTTTGGGAGCCACGCGCACCCAGCGCTTGGTGTCTGTCATTGGTGTGTCTTCCAACAGGTCGAAGCCCAGCGTCTGCGTGTAGTACTGAATGGCCTCGTCGTAGTCTTTCACCAAAAGGGAAAGCTGTCCAAGTTGTTGGTTCATTGGGTGCAGAAAATGAGCGTTACTTACTTTAGGGCATTCGGTTTTTGAAGTCCCTCGAGGATTTCACGAATGGCTACGATGCTTTCCCATTCTCGATCCTTGTCCCCATGCTCAATGCCTACGTGGCCGTTGTAGCTATGGGAAAGGACCAATTTCATCATGCGCTTGTAATCCAAATCCGACTCCTGACCTGCATCGTCCCAGACCCTTGGTTTCAAACTTACTCCTGTGGCAAGTGGCATCAGCTCGTCCACTCCTCGGTAGGAGTCGTAGGAAACAGGCTTCCCGTCTAGGGTGCTGATGCGGAAGTTGCCAAAATCAGGAAGGGTACCTGCGAGGGGATGATTGGCATTTCGAATGGTGTCAGCCAGCCATTTGCCATTGGAAGAGAATCCCCCATGATTTTCGATCACAATATGAATACCTGTAGGTTCCGCATAAGTAGCGAGTTGGTGGATGCTGTCACTCACCAGTTTGGAGGCTTCCGCTGCATCTTCGGGACGGGTAGACCAGGAAATATCCGAATAGCCATTGACACGCACGGTGTGGCAGCCTAGGAATTTGGCAGCATCGATCCACTTTTTGTGATTTTCCACAGCCTTGCTACGATTGGCCGCATCGCGAGCACCAAGCATGCCCTCTCGGTCCACCATGATCAAGACCTGAGTGATGCCCTCGTTGGTACATCGGGTATTCATTTCTTTCAAGTAGGAAAAGTCCTGCGCCTTGTCAAAAAAGAATTGGTTGACATATTCCACCGCATGGATGCCGTGCTTTTTTGCGATTAGCGCAAAATCTAGGTGATCCAGCTTCTTGGAAAAGAGTAGGGTATTGACGGACCACTCGGCTAAGGATATCTTAAAGGGGAGATCTGCTCCAGTTCGGGCAAAACTTAAGGAGGGGAGTCCGAGTCCTAGGGCTGCAGTGGTAAGTCCTGTGGTTTTGAGAAAATTTCTTCGGCTAGTCATGATGGGATTAGTTTGGGTTTGAAACTTTTATGGAGGTTGAGAGCTGAGAGGAATCAGATCTCCCAGCCTGGGCGGTAGGTTCGGGTAAGAAAGGCATTGGCCTGTGTATCGTTTGTAATTTGAACTTTTTCGGGATCAAAATCTATTTTTTTACCTGTTCTCAATGCAATGGCCCCCAAGTTGATGGTATCGGTAATGCATTGGGCACGGGTAAAACTTCCAGGGGTTTGCACTTTGTTGAGCATGGCATCCACCCACATGTCGGTTTTCCGATCTACCTCACGAGAATTGATGCGTTCTGCATCGCGACCTTGCATGGCAGATCCTTCGGGGAGCAGCACGGGATTTTCTCCACGGAAGCCTCCTAAAATCTTTCCTTTGCTGCCGACTAGCAGCAGCCCTTCTTCAGGAATGTCTTTTCCTTCCGCCTCGAGTTCTTCGCAGGCAAAGGGCTTCATGCCGCCATCGTACCAGAAAAGGTCAAAGGCGGGGAGAGCCGCTTGCTGTGGAAACTTCCATTTGATCATGCAACTGGCAGGAAAGGCCACCTCATTTTTTACCCATTGGTAGACCTGATTGACTTCTTCGCGTGTGGTAGTGCCGTAGGCCCTGACGGAAATGGGGCTGCGGTCAATGCCCAAGGTTTCAAATAGGGGGAAAAGGCTGTAATGCCCCATATCTGCTACCGAACCTCCTCCGAATTCATACCAGCCACGGAATACGTTGTGCGTGTACTGCTTGTGGTAAGGCATGTCTGGGACGGGCCCAAGCCACAAATCCCAATTGAATCCTTCCGGTATTACTTGCATTTCGCTAGGACGCTTGGTCCATTGCTGCCACACCGGGCGGTAGGACCAGTTGTGGATTTCTTGCAGGTCCCCGATCAAGCCTGCATCCATCCAGGCTTTGATTTGACGAAACTCAGGTCGATCAGACCAGGCCAATAGGTGGCTGATTACCCCCGAATCACCAGCCTTTTGAATCACTTTTCGTCCTTCAAGGAGTCGATTGGCAATAGGCTTGTGTGTGACCACATGTATTTTTTTGGCCATGGCCGCCAGCGCAATCGGCGCGTGGGTATGGTCTGGGGTCATGATTTTTACTGCGTCGATCCCTTTTTCTTGATCGAAGAGTTCCCGGTAATCCTCGTAACTCGCACAGCCCTTGTATCGCCCTGAGGGTTTGTTTATGGCGTAGTATTTTTCTACATATTCTTGACCGATGTCTCTGCCTCCGGGGATGCCTGGCTTTCCTTCCCACCAGGAATCGTCAACTAGGGTTTGCCGGATGTCGTTTCGGATTCCGTAAGGGGACCAATCGATGTAGTCGGTAGAGAATTTATTCACATCGCATACGGCGACGAGTCGAATTTTGGGATTTTTCAATAATTCCCCCATTTCGCGCAGCCCTTGCGTACCGCAGCCGATATTGGCAACGGTAAGTTGGTCGGAAGGTGGGATATGTCCCGTGCCGGCGATGACGGAGGAGGGGACGATGGAGATGGTGGCCGCGATCGTGGCGGCGGAACTAATAAATTCTCGGCGATTGAGTTTATCGGATGGAGACATACCTGGTTCTGAAAAGTTGGAACTTTAAATTAAACAAAACCAGGGATTTAAGAAGGGGGAGGCTAGAATTTTACACCAAAGGTTCAACTCCCCGACTCCGGATTCTCACTTCAAGCATTCCTTACCTCACCTCAAACACGGCCGACTCCCAAGGGCCTAGGACCAGGTCGATCTGCGCACCTTGGGCGTCTACGCGAAGTTGGGTGGTTTTCTTCCCAAATAGGACTTCTTGAATTTCCCGATTTCCTGGCTTCAGGTTCCAGGCTTTCAAGAGTTCGGGAGACAGGTGGAGGACAGTATTTACAGACCGGTTTTCATCAAAATTGGTCACTACGAGCAACTTCTGCCCTTCATCCCAGCGGGCGTAAGCAAATGTTTCGTCGGTGTAGGCCGAGTTTTTTGCGCGGTTGTAGCGGTGCAGATCCTGATAGGCCCCCATCAGCGCGGAACTTCCACGCGTGAAGTTGAGAACCTCCGAATAGTAGTTACGCAGCGCTTTTTCGTTATCGGAGAGTTGCCCTCCATCAAATTTCCCCCCATTCATCCATTTCTGGTGCTGGGGAACGCCGATGTAATCAAAGATGGAAGTGCGGCTGGGCTGTCCAAATCCGGCCATCTCTGCACCTGGCTCACCCACTTCCTGTCCAAAGTAAATCATGGTCGGGGAAGTTGTGCTGGTAGCCGATACGACCATGGCAGGCAGTGCCTTCCAAGGATTGCCCGCAAATTCTGGACTGGCGATGCGCTGCTCGTCATGGTTTTCAAGGAAATGCAGCATGTGGTGCTCCACATCGGATAGCCCTTCGAGAATGGGTACTAGGTTGTCAGTGGATCCGTGGCCTTGCATGATGTGC
>SXGQ01646159.1_pt1 | contig 13579 bp, 14 predicted proteins | sample 3178371 | NCBI WGS metagenome assembly SXGQ01 (sample SAMN11356859, study PRJNA531348) | freshwater metagenome | isolation source: freshwater sample F1-20 | place: China: Fuxian Lake, Yuxi | collected 2017-12-25
CATAGGGTCTATGCCTGTGGGCGCTGCACTAATTGGTAGCCCTTGCAGCATACTTTGCATAAATCTTAAATTCTCATACGGATACTTCTCACCGCGCAGGAACTCTTGGTAATCAAAGTCACGTTGCTCTTTACCAAGATCCCCCATAAGTCTTAGTGTCGCAAGATCAAGCTGACCCTGTTGAGTACCAAGACCACCAAGCACTTGACCAGCTTGGATACCTGTTTGCAGACCTTTAAGACCAAGCTCAGAACCAAACTGTCGAGACTGTTCAGCCATTTTCTGGGCTTCAAGACCACGATTCTGCTCAACGTTAAACTGCCCAAGCCCTTGTGTGTAAGCTTCTTGCAAACCTTTACCTTGTATATCGCCAAGCTGACGCATGAGGTTGCGTTGATTTTCGGCTTCAACCAAACCATAACGTGATCCACCAAAAGCACCTGCACCAACAGCTTTAGCAGCATTAGTCTGCCCCATCATTTCTGACTGTCGTTTTGCTTCACGCAAAGCAGGTTCAATTGCACCCTGCATATAAGGTGACATATATGAAGCTTGGACGTTGGTAACGTTCTGCCCACCGTAGTTGACTGGAGCTAAAGAAGCTACAGGTTGACCTGTGGTTATGTTCTGCCCTGATAAGTTAGTCGTTGAAGGTTGAGCAGCGGTAACGTCTGTACCTAAAGCAACCCCACCCCCGTCATTATATTTTCTTAATGACATCAGCCCACCTTCGGCTGCACCTCCGGGGGGTTTAAGCGATTGTTGATAAGTTTTATAGTCAGGTGTGCTTTGAAGATAAGTGTTTAAATTCCCAAGTTCTTTTTCGTTAGGTAACCGCCCAAAGTTTTGGAAAAACACTTTATCTGCGCCAGTAGGAGCAGAAGCAGAAGCAGTAGAAGAAGGTGAGGCTTGCGGATTAAATGCTGGGTTAGCAAATGTTCCGGTAATAAACGATGTTGGTTTGTACTGCCCATAGCCAAGAGCACCAATACCCGCAGCGGTTGCTAGGTTTGAACCTTGTTGAAACTGCGCCGGAGTTGTTAAGTTAGCAATACCCGCACGAGCGGATTCAAGGAGGGGCGATTCGCCCATGTATTTCTGGAAAGGCACATCAGCCTCAGCAGAGGCACGTTCAAGCATACGCTGAACATATGGCATATAACCGGAGCGCAACCCAGATTCTTCTCCAAGAGCGACACCAGTCCCCGTACGATCCCCACCCATACCGTCGCCATACCGCATCCGTGTAGTGAACGTATCCCCAGTACCTCCACCAGAGATTGTGTCGTTGCCTTTACCGCCAGTAACGGTAGAAGTTGTAGATTTAATCGTATCGTTGCCTTGACCGCCAGTAACAGTGGGGGTAGTAGTTTTAGACGTATCACCTAAAACCGCTTTTAAATAATCGGCAGTAGAAAGTTTTTCTGCTGCTTCTTGCCCACCTAAAGATTTTTGTACTGCTTTTTCCGCAGCAATTGCTTTATCAACATTAGACCCAATGTCATATTTACCGGAGGTATCAAGATTCATCTCGGTACCAAGTAAATAATCAATCATGTCTTGGTTAAGACCAAGTTTGTTTCCATAAGCAGCAAGATCTGCATCAGATATTTTATTTACGTTTTGACGCTGCCAAGCGTTCTCGGCTAACTTACGAACTTCAGGATCGGAAAGCGCAAGTTGCTCTCCGGCGGTAACTTTAGTATCGCCAAGGTCTGTAGCTAATTTAGTTATATATTGATCCGCAGCAATTGCCTTATCCAAATCGGACATAGCACCTTCTGGCCCCGCAAAAACTTGGGGTTGGTATTTTGTCTGAGCTAAAGCATATTTTATTTCCGCAGGGGTCATACCAATATTGGCCCCATAGGTTGCTAAATCTTTTTCAGAAATACCCGCCGCTTCACGCTCTTGTGCTTGTTTACGAATAGCATCTAAGGTTGCTACGTAGGGATCTACGGCAGGGGCAGCGGGGGCAGCGGGGGCAGCGGGGGCCGTTGCTTTTTCATAAGCCTTATATGCGGCAAGAGCTTGCTCTAAACTAGCATTAGGATTACCTGCCATATATTCATTAGCAAGGGCAAGAGGAACGCCATGATTAAAAAACAATTCAGCAACAGAAGTAGCCATGATTACCTCGGCATAAATTTGTCAGGGTTAATCTGTTTACCCTGTTTGGGGTTGCCCGTTCGTGCAGCACGGATATCATCCATCATTTTGTAAAGGCGTTTCGCACCAGCGTTGGAATTTCCATTACCAAGATGACTAACAACATCAGCAGGAATAACAAACTCGCCATCACTAAGTGCAGCAGGTCGCCTGCCGTCGATGTTCGCTGGGACTTTATCGGCCATTCCGTCGGAGTGTCCGTCGAGGTATCGTGGCGGTAGTGCACGTCCCCCTTGCGCCATATCCAGTGACCCAATTCCACCTCCCGCAGCGGAATACTTAGTACCTTTGAATGCAGTGCGTGTTGCCGTTGTTGGCCCACGAGACTCAAATTTAGCACCTTTTGCTTGCTGCATTGCATCTTTTGCAGACTTATACGCAGCTAAAGCACCTAGTCCACCAAGTCCGGCTGAGAGAAGGTTCTTATTACCGAGTAGTTTGTCGAGGAGCGATTGCCCTTTAGTTCCCCCCGATTGCGTACCAAAAGGGTTGCCCGACATGATGCCGCCCTTTTCTATATCTTGTTCTGCTTGTTTTGAAAGTTCCCTCATTTGATCTGAAGTAAGCCCGGAATAAACTTCATTCTCTAAAGCTCTACGTTCTTCAGGAGATAATTGCTGCCCAGCCTCTGTTTGAAAATATTGATTTAGCAGATACTGTTGTTGTTCTACAGGCATATCCCTCAACGCCCCATAAGCAGGGGAGTAGTCATCACCGTATATATCTTCAAATGGGGTATAAGGGGTTAAAGGATCTCCCATAAATCCTGACCCACCAATATCACCTTCACCATAATAGCTATAACTATCAGACATTATCCACCTCCCGGCCTACGCCGCGCTGCAATCATCGGTGCAGCAAATTGCATAAATTGATTAAGGGTTTTTGGATCTACCCCAACAGCTTTTGCGCCTTCACCCAAAGCGGTATTAATTGCTGCACCTTGAATGGCGGCTGCGGGATCAAACTTTCTACCTAAAGCCTTTGCTGTTAAAGCTGACGTGGCTAACGATTTAGCTGGAGTTTCCAACGACCCAAGACCTTTAAAAAGATCGGGAGCTAACGCATTCATCCCTGCACCAATACCACCCGACACTGCGCCAGACTTAAAACCTTGCCCAAACTTACCACCACCAAGTTTAGCGAGTGAGCCGCTAACCAAACCCGAAGTAAGTGCTTTACTTGCAATAGGGGCAAGTGAACCCAGACCCGAAAGCGAAGAAGTTAATGTATTAGTCAGTCCTGCCAACGGGCCACCAAGTCCAGCTAGTGCAATCGGTGCAACCGCCATAATACCCTGACGAATTCTTTGACCTTGACTCTCACGTTGATCAAGCGCAGGGCCAGCTTCAACGACTTTTCCTGTTTGAGGGTCGATTACAAGCTGGGTACCAAGCATCACCCCTTTATTACCAATATCAAACCGTTGCCCCGGTTTGTAAATAATTCGACCTTGAGCGTCAGTGGAAAAACCCTGAGTGGCAAGCTTCTGCTCTACCGTTTCGCCCGGATCTTCTTGAAATCCTTCGCGCCCACCTTCTGCCTGAATTTTTTTAAATTGCTCAAGCAAGTCTTTCTTTTCTTCCCCAACCGAACCTAACGCTTTTTGAGCTTCAATATACTTTTGTGCTGATGGGTCAGACCACTCCTTCATACCCTTAGACGCAAGACCCGCACGAATCCTGTCAAGACCGTAAGGATCTTTTTGCTGTGCAACAAACTGCTGGAAGGCAGCTAGGGGGTTAGTGGAGGTAGTCACGCTATTCAATACCCGAAACGAGGGTAGCAGTCAGGATGACTGATGGTATCGCAGGTCGCGTCGGTGAGGAAGGGGCAGTATAGTATTCGATGTAAGTGCTGGTATTGGAAGTACGCCAGTAAAGCTGAATGTAGTCGTTAGGCGTTACGTCCACAATAAAGTTTAAAGCAGCAATCACATGGTATGGGTCACCAGCAGACTTACGTGGAGCTAAACCAAACCGGCTGTTGGAGTCGGCAATATCCTGACCATTCTTACGAAACCAAATATCTACGTCTTGAGTGGCGTTGTCGTCGTTAGATAGCTGAACGCTGTATTGAATGTTGTAGTAACCGGGGTAATCAAAGTGGATCTCGGAGCTATTGAGTACTTTAATCCCATTAGAAATGCTTGTCGTGTCAAGTGTAACGGCATACTCCGTTGTGGTTGAAGCAGCCGTTTGATCCGTCGTGTCATAAAAAGACCCCAGCGGAAGCTGTACATACTGCCCACCGTAAGATCCAAACAACGAAAGTAAGTTGTTGTTAAGCCTGTTGAAGTATAGACGTAAGACGTTATTAAACTGCTCTTGATAGCGCGAGTCGTACTGCCCCGGAGCTAGCGGCAAGTTAGGTGAAGCAGGGTGTTGAATAAAGCTCATCTATCTACGTCCATCAGGACGAATGTCAATACGGGGTGCACCAAGCTGCCAAGTTGTGCCCAAACCATCTGACGAAATTTCAATAATCATCTGTCGCCCACGGATGCGGGTATAAACGATATTGGTGAACTGCTCAATCGTAACTGTTGATGTACGAGAAACAGCTTTAGCTGCTTCGGTGTTAAACCCAGACCCTGAACCGTTCATGCCATACATGGTCATCGTGACTTGAGGCGTATCCGCAGTTGATCCTTGGAATGTTAAATCCGGCACCATGCGCCAAACAAATCCAAACTTTTCACCATCGTCGATGTCAAACTCAGCGGACTCAATATAGGCTGTAATAGCAGTAGGTGTGCCGGTTTCGTTGTCGTCAATACCTTCTTCATGGTTGACAAGGTTATAGCTATAAGTAGCTGCAACGGGATAATCTCTTAGCCCAGAATCAATCCAAGCCGTACGCGCAAGAGATCCGTAATACCAAATATCTTCTGCGTAGTTGTAAACAACATAGGAATCAACTGTTGTAACGCCAGCCGAACAGTAAAACCACCAGACTTCATTAAAACCTTCACTGGTACCAGCAAAAATTTGTTCGTTTTGTTGGGTGTTTATATTGCTGAACACATGCCGACGAAGATCACAACGCAGTGTTTGAACACGCCCGTCGTATACGTAAAACTTATCAATACCCATCCAGTAGCTGCGCCCCGAAGCAATAGCTGTGGCGTTTGGCCCAATAATTGAAATGTTATCGCCAAGAAGTTGTGACCCCCATACATACGGAGGGCCGAGGTATTGAAGTGAATAAAGAGAAGAATCAGTCCACGTTAAAATTTCTTGACGAGTCTGTTGTGCGGCAACAATTTTAGAGCCGTGAGATAAGCGCAAACTACCTGCCTGATTAGTAATTGCAGGTACCCAATCAACAACAGATTCTTGATCCCCCCAACGCACAAGCATCGGGTCTAATACGGCTGAGCCTATTTCATTAGTGCCAAACACAAGCACAAAACGGGAAGTGTCGGATACAAAAATAATGTTTTGATAAGTTGGCACATCAACAAGTGTGCTAATGGATTGCGTCCCGGACTGTGAACCTGATGTATTAATAAGCGAACCTGTAGCGGTAGCAGATAAATTGGCAGTAAGCCCATCAACATTACGCAAGTAATAAGTCGTCCCCGCAGTAAGTCCTGTAGGTAGTGCGCCCGTTGTAGCAAGTTTTATTGCCGTGCCTTCAGCAAGTACGTTTGATAATGTAATAACACAAGGTGTTGCAATTGTTAAAGTTACAGTTCCACCTAAAGAATTAAGCGCAACCCCCCGTGTATTAACGCCGTTTGTGGCATCCCAATAGTAAAGAGCGCCACCACGAGGGCCAAAGATAAGATCTTCTCCCCAGTTATTAGCAGACCAAAGCCGCAGTGAATCCGTTTGGGTTGACCCCGTGCTCCACGAACCAAAGCCATAAAAACCTGAACCCCAACCTGTGAGAGGCACTTGAATCGCAGGGCCAGTATTGATTTGATACGCTGCCGTAACAGTCCCGCCACCGGGAGATCCTGAAACATCTGTGGCGTTAGCAACAACAGGAGCAATAGAAATCGTATATGCGTTAGGTCCGCTTACTGTGACTTGAAACTCTTGCTTCAGTACGGACGCTGTGACATTACCCCCCAGCCCTGTAACACCCCCACCACTAAACGTAACAAAATCACCTGTGAGGCACCCATGCGCCGTATCTGCAACCGTAATGGTTGAGCTATTAAGTGTGGCCGTAAATGGATTTGTCAGCGTTACTGTTTCGCGTATGGGCGTGATGTCGTAATAAACCCCGTCCTGCTCAACATAATACTTTAGGTTAGTGCCTAGCCCCATCAGGTTAAGAAAACCTAACGTCACCCAATTCCAAAGGTTACGGCAGATACCAAGAAAACTATCATCTGAGATGCGATTCCACCCACCTATTTTTTCAGGTGTGCCTTGACGAAACCGCACTTTGTCAGATACATACCAACCATTCTCGTTGGTATACCGAGTGTTTTCTTTGTTAACTCCGGGCTTTAGTAAGATCTTCTTGAGCATTGCTTACCTCATCAAGGCAGCTTCGGCGGCACGGCGACGAGTAAGACCGGGGAGAATTCGACCCGCACCTTTGTTCCAGAGAAGGCACTGATCGGCTGCACCATCCCAATCTCCCGCATCAATACGTTTCTTGAACGTGGAAACCCGATAGTTTCCTAAGCCACAATTGTAGACCCAGCTAGTCACAGCGGCAATGCGTCTTGGGAAAGCGTCTTGAATCTTTGGGGAAAGTTTAAACAAACCCCTGAGAAAGTATTCAACGTGATGATCTAGTGCATCCTCACACTGCTCAATCGTCCAGACCGTGCCGGGATTAATATCAGGGCCAGTGGCTCCCCAGCCGATTGTCCAAGGATGCCCACGGGTTCCGGGGTCGGGATAGGCTTGAACTCTTCCATCAGGCAAGCGCTTTGCCAAGCCCTCAAAAGGCTTGATCAGTACATCCTTGCAAAGCTTCTTTGCCTCTTTCATGCCTCAAACCGATTACGTTTTGAACAATTTTCGGATGCCGGTATTACTTGCAGATTGATTGGCACATGAAGCCCGCAGACGTTTTTACCTTTTAACGGAATGATGTGATCAACGTGCCACATAAACCCAAACATATGCGTCCGCAATTTTGCTAAGTCGTACGCTTCTTCAAGAAGCCAGTGATCATCTTCTGTTAGCCAAGGTGGAGTGGCGTTAAGTTTTTGTGCATGACGCTTCATGCAGTTAGCGTTAACTTTAGCCGCGTTTTGTTTTTTCCACTCAGCTACACGAAGCTTTACTACTTCTTTGCTTTTTTGGTAATTGTCGCTCATAAGTATTGCATGTCGTTCTTTATTTTGTTCGTAGTATCGACGCTTTCTTTCCTTTAACTTTTCTGCATGTTTTTCACGATACTTTCTATCCGCAATTGCTTTTTCTTGTTTGAAATTAGGGTTGGCTTTGCGAGACTGTTTATATTGAGTAACTTTTTCAGGAAATTTTTCCCGCCACAGATCTTGAGCTGCTTTATACTTTTGTTGTTGTAACTTACGATAATTGTTTTTGCATTGCTTGCACTGAGTGCAATAACCATCCTTACTCCGAATTGTTCTTGGGAATAAGTCTAACGGTTTTTCGGCTTTGCACTTACTGCATTTTTTCATGGTTAGTTAACACCCGCTTTATATCGCTCCAAGCTTCTCCCAACGAACCAAAACGTCAAAACCATTGTAAATAAAGCAAAATCATCCTCATCCCAGCACTTAGTTACAACTTCCATCCAGTTCGCGCCTGTCTGAAACGCAATAACAAGCGCAGCCGCCTTGACTGCCGCATACATAAAGAAGAGACACCAAGTAATCCCCGGACGCACCAACGCCGAGACAGCAGCCACAAACCAACCCGCTGCTTTAGCCGTTTCAGCTTGCTCTTGAAACGCAGCTTTAATCGTGTCCATCTGCTGGATAGAGTAGTCAACATACTTCTCCTCCATCTTGAACTCGCCCCGCATCTTCTCCAGATCAGTCTGTAGCTGGAACATGCTGAGTTCGTGCTGGCGTTCGTTCTTTTTGTCCAAGAACTTTAAGACTTCCGGGGCGAGCCGGAACAGACCTCCAAAAATGGAGCCAAGCAAACCACCACCGAGTAATTCAAACATCAGTGTTCCCCATTCTTGTTGATCTCTTCCTTGGCGCGTCTAGCCTCACGATCAATCTTTTCTCCACGCAGCCGCCGGACGGTATCAATCTTTTCATCCAGCCGGATCAGGTCGTTGTCGTGCATCCGCACCCGATCTATTAAGGATATGACTGACTTCTTGGCTGTTGAAAGCACCGGATCAATTTCCTCGGTTGACCACTTCCAGACGTAATACACCAAATACACAAGACCGCAGACAGCCAAGGTTGGGAAGCCATACTCCTCAATCAGCTTGCTGACATTAATGTCCATCAGTCTTTCCTAATGTCGTCTTTCTCGGCACGGGCTATCCGGTCGTAATCCGGTTCAAGCCCCAAGGAATGTGTGACCTTAATGTCTATTCGTTGTAACTGGGTATTCATCGTTTCCACACGCTTTTCCAACTGAGTGATGATGCTGGAAATTGAATTGATGGAACTTGTAACCCCTGCCAAGATGTACTTTAGCGTCAGGTAAACAAAGTAACCACCAAGACAGGCGGAAGCAATAGGCAAACCCACAGAATGAATAAACACAAAAAGGTCAAGACTCATATTCCTAACAGTTTGATATATTCGCCGTTGAAGTTTCTCGATCTATAGTTAACACGCCATGACAGCAAATGTTGTAGTCAACCCCGTTTGCATCCTTTTCACTTTGTACAGGCACCGTGATATTTAGGTTCTTAAACAAGTATTCCTTGTCATTTTCAAACACTCGCCACACATGGTCAACTGTCCCTCGCCCCGGTTGTCCTCGCGTCTTATTGAACCGGATGCTGTACTTATTCATACAATCTCAGCCGCTGGTGCAGGGCATACAGCCGGTACAGCCATTTGAACGGTGAGATTAAAGTGAACAAATTTAATTGGGTTTTCTGCTGCGTGACGGGTAAATGAGTGTGCTAACCAAGCATTTGCAAAAATCATTAGCCCCGGTTTAGGTTGAAAATTAATCATTTTGCTGGCTATTGTGGCCTGACTAATGTCAACTTCTGGTAAATCAATTAAAGATTTCCTAATGCGTGGGTCATGAAATACGACACGGCTTGAATTATCAGGCACTTCAAGAAAATAAAACCCAACGATTTGAGAACCATATCCGTGTGTATGCTGCTCCATCAAAGAATGTTTGTGATGCTCTTGAGTCCACATCTCAGTAAAACTTACAAGTTTATCTTGCATAGCGTATCCTTGTTCATTTAGGATATTCCATGCAGTAGCACCTACAAACTCAGCAAATTGGTTAAGTCGTGGGTCATCAAAATAATTGTTACTCATTATCACAGGGTATATCTCATCCAATGGGCGTTCTTTATTTTGCTGGGCTAATGATTCTTCAGAAACTTCAGACACAATTTCTAAAAAATCGGGTCGTTCAATCAAATAAATTGGGCATGGAAAGTGTATAGCAATTTCAAGTTGCGTGTTTTGTACCACCTCTTTAACCTGCTCTGCGGCTTTACAAGAATTACCCACTAACCACCTCAACCCATTGCCAAGCAAAAAAATCAAATTTATATAGTTTACCGTCTTGTGGGCGTGGGGGCGTGTCTTTCCAGTTGTTTTCTGCGCCACACCAAAACGTATGTATGTATTGACTTAACTTTTCTTGGTCGGGCGCAGGACGTGGTATAGGAGGGACCATTTCACAAATTTCTTCATCAAGTGTCCACGCCGCCCAATTTTCTGCTTGGTCCCGCATATTAAAAGCGTTGATAGTCGCTTGTTGCACGGCAATTTTTTCTTCAGTCGTCATAGGTCGAATCGGCCAAACATCTGACCATACGCCATTAATTTTTTGGTAGGTAGGTTGGCTGGACTCCAATGTTTCGTAAATAGCTGTTTTAGGTTGTTCTACACGAACAAACGGTTCCCAATTAGTTGGTACGGAGCCAAATGCTTGAATAAGGTTACCCTCAAAAGCTGGGTGATTAACGGGTTCACCGTTTTCAATTTGTATAAACAGGGTCATTATTTATCACCTGTACAAGTTGATGGGTACGAGCGTGTATTTCCCGGCCAAATAATTCTAACGCCGCCATATCCGCCACGAGAAGAGATAGTGGAACCACCACCACCTCCGCCACCACCAGACAAACCTCCGTTTCCAGCAGCACTATTACCTTGTCCTGCGTCCCCATCATTACCGCAAGAACCTTTTTTACCCCCCGGCTGTGTGGCACTCAAGTAAGTGCTGCTTACGGATGCTCCGCTTGTACCTTCACCCTTCAGCCCAACGCCACCACCACCTGACCCCCCACCTTGCCGAACACAACAACAACTGCCGTTATATATCGAACCCGATACTCCGCCACTGGCACCTCCGCCAGAACCCGCAGTACTTGTAGCGCCTCCCCCCGCACCACCATTGCCGGAGTACCCAGCCGCTCCACCACCACCTGTAAAAGACCCACTAGCACCATTCCCTCCAGTTCGATTGGCATCTCCACCAGACCCAGTTCCGCCAGTGGCTGGGTTACAACCGTTCCAGCCACTTTGACCAGTCGTGGCACTGACTGTTGTACCAGCAGCAAAAGAAGAAGTGCCTTCACACGCAACCGGAACGCTGGTTGTGGATGTACCCACTTTGACCGTGTAAGAACTACCCGGAGTAACCGTCATATTGTTTTTGTACGCCAGACCGCCACCGCCACCGCCGCGACCACCACCTTGACCTCCCGCCCCTACTACAACAACTGAAACAGAAGTAACGCCTGTGGGCGCAACCCAAGTATAAGTGCCGGGTGTAGTGTAAGCCTGTTGACCGGGAGGTGCTCCAAATGACCTCTGGTTCATAAAAACGGCTTGAGTTACTCCTGTCATGTCAGACCGCTCCCTGAAATAATCCAGTTTGTTGAGGTGATTTTGATTGCTGTAGCAGAACCGTACTGAGCTAGCGTTCTTGAGCCTGTAGTACCCGCTGAAGATAAGTACATTGTGTCGGTGTTAATAGCTATTGTTACATTAGCTGCTGCCATATTAATAAATGTAATTGCCGTTCCGATTGGGTAAGCAACACTTGAATTAGCAGGTATGGTAAAAGTTCTAGCGTTATTGTCAGACGATGGGTGAAAAATATGCTTTCCAGCATCCGCTAAAACAAGCGTATATGCGGCTGACTGTGAGTTTTGCGGGATGTTTCTAAACCCAACGGAATCAGTACCATCAACCGTGCAGTTTGAAAGCGTCCCTGAAGTTGGGGTTCCAAGCACAGGTGTTACTAACGTAGGTGAGGTAGCAAAAACAAGCGCCCCAGATCCTGTTTCATCGGTGACCGCAGATGCAAGATTAGCTGAAGAAGGCGTTCCTAAAAATGTTAAAACATTTGCCCCTGTCGTAGTAGACGTAATTGCTGTACCAGACCCACCGCCAATTAATAAGGCACTTGCTGTTAACGTACCGCTTTGTGTGACCAAACCGCCCGTGGTGTTAACGGCATTACCTACGGCTGTGACGACGCCCGTGCCTGTGGTTGTTGTGGCCGGGGCAACACCTGCACCACCTCCAATCACAATGGCATTAGCGGCTAATGCCGCCGAACTTGCCCAGGTTGAGGCACTTGAAAAATAAGGAATACCGCCTGAAGTACCGGCAATTGTAAATGCAGGGGTTGTGGTCGCGGTAGCGACTGAGACAATACCGCCTGTCCAACTAACACTTGTAACGGTTCCTGCCCCTGTACCCGCTCCAATTGCTGTACGAAACGTAGCTGCGTCAAGAGCAGATACCGTGTTATCCGCGTTCATTCGCGGAAAGGTAATTGCAGAAGGATTGGTTAGAGTAAAGAAGTTAGAACCAACTGTCGTGGCACCGATACCTGTACGCGCCGCAGCTTGAGTCGCGCCACCTGTACCACCGTTAGCAACAGGCAACGTGCCGGTGACGTTTGTGGCTAAGTTAACAAAGGTGGTTGATGTCGTACCCGTGCCACCTGAAGTAATCGGTAGCGCCGTGCCCAGCGTCAGCGAAGACGCATAGTTAAAGAAATCACCAACATCCGTGCCGTTGTTATATAGGAAAGCTCTTGTGCCATTTGGAACAGCAACACCCGTAAGCCCCGTTACCTTGACCGTCACGGTTTGACCCGTGGCGTTGATGATCATGTAGGGCTTTTGTATGGCTGGGACATTAAGAGTTCCCGCCCCTGACAATGCTTGGGTAAGATTTAAAACCAGCGCACGAGCATTTTGTGCAGCGTTGGTATCAGTCAATGTAAGCGTTAAGGAGTTGGTAACAAACCCGCTACTGATCGTAGCCATGCCAACAAGGGCTTGCTCAATCGCAGTGCCTAAGTTGGTGTTAGTGGTTGTTCCCCACGTACCAGACTGATCGCCGGTCCCGATGAGTTCAAACTTAAGATTGGAGAAGGTACTTGCCATGACGGTTCCTTATGCTGCTACGTCCACTTCAACCCAGGTGGCTGCTTGCGCATCATTAACCTCGACCCAGGTTGCATCTTGAAAATCATTAACCACGGTCCACCCCCGGATAAGCACTGTACCAACAAAACCAGTGCCTTCAACGCCGTCTGGAATAACGGCATTATCTACCCTAATGGCGACAGTTCCAATACTTCCGGTGCCTTCAACGCCTGTTACACCGTAAACAATTGCTGAGGCTACCGTGCCAACATCACCCGTGCCCGAAACACCTGTGGGCGTGACGTTGGAATTGATCATGAAGGCTACCGTGCCGACATCGCCTGTGCCAAACACGCCAGTAACAGCAACAATGTCATTAACAACAATGGACACCGTGCCAACATCGCCTGTGCCCGAAACACCTGAAACAAGTGTAGCGACAACAGGGGTTACTGTGCCCACGTCACCTGTGGCAGACACGCCTGTGACAGCAGCCGTATCATTAATCTGAACGGCTACCGTGCCAACATCGCCCGTGCCTTGAACACCGTTTGGAATAACGACGTCGTCAACCTGAACCTCAAAGCCGCCAATAGCACCCGTTCCCGACACGCCTGCGGGCGCGAATGCGACAAGGGGTGTAGTCGTTCCTACTGCGCCCGTACCCGACACGCCTGAGAGCGTGAATGCGACAAGGGGTGTTGGGGCACTGACAGCACCGTTGCCTGACACGCCCGTGGGCGTGATGTTTGCGCTGATTTGGAAAGCAACGGTGCCCACGGCCCCCGTGCCTTCAACCCCGGTGACCGAAACAATCTTGACAACCTGGGTTGTGACTGTTCCAACAGTACCTGTTCCGGAAACACCCGTAGGTGTTTCTATAGCGGTAGGCGTGGTTGTTCCAACAGCTCCA
>SXGQ01605374.1_pt1 | contig 13577 bp, 7 predicted proteins | sample 3178371 | NCBI WGS metagenome assembly SXGQ01 (sample SAMN11356859, study PRJNA531348) | freshwater metagenome | isolation source: freshwater sample F1-20 | place: China: Fuxian Lake, Yuxi | collected 2017-12-25
GGCAACCCGTACCTGCCGGCCCGGGGCGGCCGGGCGCTCCGCGGCTACCGGGCCAACCCGTACCTGCCGGACGATCAGGATCCGTTGTCGATCTACCGCTCGCGGCTGGCGAACCCGGGCAAGTTTCCCCTGTCGCCGCTCGATCACTACCGCGCTGCCCGCTTGCTCCGCGCACACACGCAGGGTTCGCAGAACCCGCCTGACTTCGACCTGGGCCAGATCCAGGCAATCATTCAGGTGTTGGAGCCCGAGGCCCGCGCCTATGGGAGCAAGGTCAATGAAAAGGTGCCCGCTCCGTCAGACCGTCTGATTGCATCCGATTATGAGATCATTCAGCCGTTGTCCGGGCTGGTCCGCTTTGTCACGAAAGCCGGTGTATTGGGGCTCCTGTCCTGGGTATGGCGGGGCAGCACGTTCGACATCTTCATGCCCTATTACCCGTCCGGGGTGGAGATCGGTACTGGAGGCCCGCGCGTCCTCTTCTCGCGGCCCCGGCATCTTCCGCAGGGCAGGGCTGACCTGATCGACGCTTACCAGTTTGTCGAGGCTCTGACGGGTCTGCGTTTCGGGGCTACGGTAATCACCCGCATCCGGGGTGAAGACCCGATCTTTGGAATTTCCGTAGAGGTGGGCGCGGCGCAGATTGTTGTAAATTCTCTGCTCGCGGCGGCCGACATTCTGGACAACGATTCGCTCCGGCTTTTCGGTAACCGTTTGCGGCAGGCCACCCGCGCGTGGGGTGACCTGAACCCTGCTGTTTTCGATGACGCCCCCTCGGCGTCTAAGGGCGACGCTGACAAGCTGGACGAGCTACTGCGGTTTATGTCCAAGGTGCTGCCGGAAAGCAGCGCATCTGCAAAATTTCTGGATCTGCTGGAAAGACGGGTCCAAGAAATCAAGCGGGGCGATACCAGCTACTATGACCCGGCCTTTATCAACCCGCAGGTGATCGGCGCTGCCCGCGTCCTGGCTGCCATCAAGGGCAAGCCGGGGGCGGTTGTCGCGTTGCCCGAGCCGGATAGGGATCTCTCTTACCCCTACGCATACGAATACAGCCCGCGCCCCGGCGAGGTGGTAGTTTCCCTGCCCCCGAAGTGCCTGCCCTTCTATCTGGAGCTGAGCGGGGGAAAACCCACTTTCTTTGTGGGTATGGAAGTAATTGGAAACGAGGGGGGCATCTATGCAATCCCGACGCCCGATGCCCTGGCCTGGAAGAGCGGTTGGTGGAATACAAAAGATCCAGGCAAAGGTGGTAATCCCTGGTTCTCCGCCTTGTCCGATCTGAGCAACGAGCAGCGCGGCATCGAATCTGAAAAGGCTACGCCGGGCATCCACTACCGGAGGCTGGATAATCAAAATCGAATTCCGGTAAAGTTTGCGGGAGGCTACAGCATCGCCCCAATCGCAGTCAAGCCAATGGCTCAGGGCTTCATCGGACTCATGGTAGACCCGAATCGGTCTGGCGTGTACGCCAGTCTAAACCAAGCTCCGGTGGCGGACCTGTTTAGTTCTAAGTTTCAGGCCCTCAGTGGAATTACAAGTGACAAGAAGCCGCGGGTTTTTGGGCGGTTCGCCTCCTTCCTGTTCCTGCCCTTTGTCCTTGCGGTCTATCGGGCCGCGTTGCAAGAGGGTATTGAGGGCAGAGTCTCCGATTTTACCATCTCGGACGATTTGATCCTGGCCCTTTCAGAAGGCAGCCCCACTCAGCCGGCAACAAAGATAAGGACAGGGGACGAGTCCGGAGAGCCGGAATGGTTCAAGGAGGAGGGCGTGCCCGTCGGCGCGGGGCGCATTGAGGACGGAGAGGTGACGAGCCGCACCACCGGGATCACCGTGCCGATTCGGGGGCTCCCCGAAAATGTGCGCGAACAGATCAAATTCCTTCGGCCGGCACCTACCTTCCGCGTTGTCGAAACCGTGATGACCGGCAATAAGAAAAGGAAGGAGGTCCGCAAGCCGTACCCGTACCAAGAGGTCGGTATTGCGTTCCTGCACGCTGCCGGCTGCCGGGCGATGATCGGGGACGAGATGGGCCTGGGCAAGACCATTCAGGCCCTCGGCGCCCTGACGCTGGACCCCAGCCCGACCACGGGCCAGCCCATGCTACCCGCTTTGATTATCGCTCCGTCAAGCGTTGTGGGGTCGTGGGCGGCTGAGGTTCGCCGCTGGCTGCCGCACCTGTCTGTGGGCGAGAGCGCCACGGATGACGTTACCATCATCACTTGGAAGCGGGCGGGTACTCGCTGGGCGGAATATGCCGGCAAGTACGCTACCCTGATCGTAGACGAGGCGCACTACGGAAAGCGGCTCTACGCGCTATTGAGAGCCGCAGCGCGGCCGACGCTGACGGATCTTTTGTCTCCTCCGAAGGCAACGAAGTCCGGGGACACGAAATCGCCGTACACCCAGCGCACCTACGGCTTTGTACGTCTCGCTCACTCGACGCCGCATGTGTTCCTGCTTTCTGGAACTCTAATGGAGAACGGAGGCGAAGACGCGGGTAACCTGTGGACCTACCTGTACGCCCTGGACCCTGACCGCTTCCCTGACCGCAGAGCGTTCAACAACATGTATTTCGCCGCAACCGGAGAGGTTACGAGAGAGAAGCTGACCCCCTTCCGACAGCTTTTCAATTCCTACCATATCCGCCGCATGAAATCGACCGTGGCAGATCAGGTCGGGTTGGGCTGCCTCTACAACCCGGACTACGAGAAGTCTGATCCGGGCTGCCCTGGTACGGAGCAAGACGCCATTATCGTCACAATCGGAGAGGACGGCGAAGTCAAGATTGTTAACAATCCTCGGGATCGCGGAAATCGGCGCTCGACGCGCCGGAACACCACTATTGGCAAGCAGCCCACGCTGACAGGGTACATGGCTGTCGGTAAGACCAAAGAGATCATTCGGGCTGACATCGACGCTACAGAATTTCAGAAGGCCGCCTACGCAAGCATCCTCCAAGAGATGCCGTCTGAAATCCTACGGGCGCGTCGGGATCTGTATATCAGGGAGGCCGCAAAGTACGCTACTCGCGGGGGGTCGTTAGATCAACGGGCTCTGACTGAGGCGGTCGAGACGGCGAATCAGCAGCTACAAAGCACCGACTTCAAGAAGCTGGCTAAAAACTTCGGAGCAGTTATCAGTAAGCTCCGCACGCTCACGGCCGAATTGAAGCTGCCAAACGCAATCAATTGGATCGCCCAGCAGATGAAAGAGGGCGAACCGTCGATTGTGTGGGTCCAGCACAAAAAGGTTCTGGAGCAGCTACTTGACGGTATCAAAGCGGCCAATCAGACGGGCCGCTCAAAACAGATTCGGGTTGCGGTCGTGCAGGGCTCAACGTCCAAAGAGCAGCGCACCGAGATCGTAAAGAAGTTCCAGAATGGGGAGCTTGATCTAATCATTGCAACGACAGCTATGCGCGAGGGCGTGACGCTAACCCGGGCCAACCGGGCGCTGTTTGTCGAACAGTGGTGGGTCGGCGCCTGGATGTCTCAGGCCGAAGATCGGATCTATCGGATTGGACAGAAGCGAGACTGTCAGATTTACTACCTGATGCTGCCCGGTACTGTAGACGAGCAGGTCTGGAATATTGTGCAGCGCAAGAAAGCCGCCCAGGGCCTTATCTTCGGGAGCGAGGAATTCCGTGAGGGCCGGCGGGTAGACGACGGCGGAGATGCGCGGGCTCTCTTGGAAGCGGGCCAGGAGGAGCCGGTATTCGACGACGAAGACATGGACGAAGCCAAGCAGGGCGACGAGGACGTAGACGAGGACCAGCGCAAGCGCGATAAGCAAACGGAGCGCGCGGCCGTTGAAGAGGTGACGAAGGCCCTGTTAGAAAAAATGAACGAGCAGGCCGCGGTTCGGGCGATGCTGCTGGGCTCTGGCATGATCGAGATCAGCGAACAGGACGTAATCGAACACATCAACGACAAACCGTTCTCTGGCTTCTCCTACCAGATCAACAAGGACGGTCAGGATTGGGAGAATACCTATAGAGTTCACACAACCGTCGATAAGCTGGCTTCGGCGCTCGCCCGCCTGCCGAATAGCAACGTAACAGAGAGCTTGCGGCTCGGGTTTAGCATAGCCGAAGAATTGCAGAAGGGGGGTAAGCCCGTCAACGCATACTACATGGATCAATATGAGGGGGGTGCAGCCGCATACCGAGCCTTGGGCGCCTTGGTTGGCCGGGGTGTTACGAAGGGCGAAGCAGCCATAATCAAAGCTGTCATTACGCACAAGCGGGTCGGTGTGGAGCTTTCACCCGATGAAGAGCGCGTGCTGACGGTTGTGCAAGAGCTAAGCAAGCCCATGCCGAAGAAGCTGGAGCTTAGACCGATTCACGAAGCGGTCAACGCGAGCCACAATCTGGAAAAGGGCGTTGAGCGCGTAACGATCGGCAGCGTCAAAACGACGACCAACGCCCTTGTGAAAAAGGGCCTGCTCCAGAAGTTTGACGAGGGCGCGATCCGAGCCAACGGGACTGCTCGGGCCCGCGGAATTCGCCACAACGGGCTCAACCCCGCGGTGGCACGCGCCATCATGCAGAAGCCCCTGCCCGCGGCGTTGGTCCGTCGGATGCAGAATCCGAGCCCGGGTGTCCTGCGGTCCCGCGCGGTCATGGCTGCCGTGGCGCTGCTGGGCCTCCCGGCAGACCCGAACGCCCTGAAATTCCGCATGGCCGCGGTGGAATTGGAGCGGGCCGCGGAAGAGGCTGAGGATAAGGGTGTGGTCCTCCCGCCCTTCGTGCATGATGCCCTTCGCCGGGCCCGCAGCTACTAAGGGATCAAGATGCAAAGCCCCCGCACTCTCACAAACGGCGTACTCGCCGCCCCCCGAGCATTGGTAGAATCGATCTTACCGTTTGCTTATGGGGCGGCTGCCCTGGGTGTGCGGGGGCTCCTGCCCGCGCTTGCGCGCTCGGACCCGAAGAGCGCCCGCGCGATCCAGAAAGACATCGCCCGTTTCCAGGGGTATAATCTCAAACCCGGATTCCATCGCCTTCCGTATGGGACGGAGGTTATGGGCTATCGCGCCGAGGTGCCGGTGCGCTTGTCGGACTTGGGGCGCAGCTATCCGGCCGAGGAGATGCAGCGCCTCAATCCAAAGATCGACCTGATTATCGACACCAAGGGCAAGAGTCCAGGCTTGGGGTCATTCACCCCGGGCTTAGTTTACGGCTCCAAAGTTCAGCGCATAAATCTCGTAACGCTGAACCTGCCCGTATTGGAAAAGATCCTGAAAGCCCGGCTCCAGCACAAGGGCGCGTCTGGCAGCGGGTACGCTGAGTTTCAGCGCATAGTGCGGACGACCATTGAGCACGAGCTTAGGCACTTCATTCAGTTCGCTTTGGCCGAGGGGATCAAGGGGGGCAAGATAGCGAGCACAAGCGAAATGGACGCAGCCTATTCCATCGGCCTGAGCGCGGAGCCCAAGGGCCGGCTTGCTGATCGCCACGAAGCGTACTTAGTGAGTGACGTTGAGTATTACCCGTGGCTGGGCGAAGTCGTCGCAACCGCGATCACCTGGGCCGAAAAACAGGCCAAGGCGGGGACGAAACCCCGGGCAGCCTACTTTCTCAAATACACCAGCCAAACCCTTCCAGAAGAGCTACAAGTATTCACGGCTACGCTGAGAAACCGAGCCCCTGCGCGGTATCAGCGTTTGGTCCGAGAGGTCACGGCTACGATTGAAAATTGGCGCGAGCGCCAGCAGGCGCGGGCGTCGTGGTTGCGCTATTCTACGGGCCCGCGGGTCGTGACGGAGCTTGCCGTCCGACTCGACCGGGACGATCCAGCACTGGCCGCGGGCCTCCGGCAGTATCGAAGCTGGGCGGAAGAACGCGCAAAGGAAGAGCTACATGCGTACCGTGCAAAGAGCGAAGCCATCCGGGCCTCGGCTGCGGCGAAATAACGAAACGGAAGCGGTCACCCGCGTATTCCAGGGCCTCTACGCCCGGCTCGTGGCCTCTGGCCCCGCGGCGCTTGCCGAGGGCCTGGAGAGCTACGCAGCCTGGGCGCAGGCTACCATCGCGGCCGAGCTTGCCCGCCGCGCGCAACGCGAAGCCGCGCCCCCGGCCCCGCGCGCCCCGGCGCCCCCGAAACCCGCCGTCCCGCGCCCCAGCTTAGAGGCTGAGCGGATTCGCGCTAATCTGTTCAGCCTTGCACAAGAGCTTGCACAGTAAGCTATACGGAGATTTCCCGATGCCCCCGAAGCCCGCCGCCTGGAAGCCTGAGAACGACGAAAAGCCCCTAACGATGCAGGAGTTTCTGGCCCTCGCGGAGCAGAAGCACCCGGGCATCTCCCGGCACCCCCAGCTTAGGCAGGCCATTACCGCCGACTTGCAGAAGGCCGTCAGCTTGCTCCCTCCGGTGCGAGCCCGCGCGAACGCGCGCCTTCGCGGCTATGCGCCGCCCCTAACCGACGCCCAGCATACCCAGGCAATCAAAGCCCATACTGGCGTGCGGACGTACCACCGCAAGAATTCGGGCGTGGGCAAAGACGAACGCGCCCTCCGTGCGCTGCTCCGGCGTAACCCTGCGTATGCCGTCGATGCCGTCAATGCGTGGAAAACGGCGACTGCAAGCATTTACCAGAGCAATGATCTTCCCCTGCTCGCCGCCCGTGAAGCTCTACAGAACGGGGTTGACGCCATTCGGCAGGCTGTGAAGAAGAAACAGATCAGGCAGGGTGAGGGTCTGTTTGAGATTGTGTTTTCGCCGGAGGGCCGCTGGCTGGAATTCAGGGATAACGGGACGGGCATGACCCGAGACATCATCAAAACCTTCCTAACGCTGAATCAGAGCGGAGAGGAGAAGCGAGCAACGGTAGATCCGGGCATAACTCTCAAAGTCCGCCGGTACAAAAGAACAGACAACGAGGGGTCGTACTACTTCCGCCTGAATGGGCTGTTTCAGTTCTTGCAGGAGAAGCGAGGGTCGCAGAACAAGCTGCCTTATGATTACATCTTTGACTACGCCACCCCGGGTACAACGGGTGGGTTCGGTATGGCGAAGGCCGTTATCCTGGGCGCTTCCAACCCGGGCCCTAAGTGGACGCTACGAACCCAGGATATGCGGTACACATCAGAGATGGCAGATGCAGATCCGATGGGCCAGCCCCAACCCGAAACAGGACTGCCCTACCACCAGGGGACGATCCTCCGCATCGAAAATATCGGTATGATCGATTCCGTCAAAGTCGAAAAGAAAAGCTACGATGGATACCCGTATTGGATTCAGGAGGATCCCCGCCCGCTGTCCGAGCGTATTCGCACCATGCTCGCAGCTAATGACGTACCCGACGTTACCCTGAAATTCAACGGCGAGGTTGTCGAACCCTTCTTTTCCGGGCGGCAGGGTAGGGTGGTAGAGAGCCCCCTGCTTACCGGGCTGACCGGGGGTAGCGGGTTGGCAGGTACGCCGAATTACCCGCTCAACCAAGGGCGGGATAGATTCAACGATCGGGCCACGGAGCGGGCGTTCTTTGAATTTGCCGATAGCGTAGAGACTGAGCCCACGATCAAAACGGACAAGGCTGACGAGCTTTACGATCCGGGGCTCTCCGCAGGCACCCGACCCGCAGACCAGCAGGCCGTCGAGGATACGCTGAACAACGCGCTGAGCAGCCCCGACATCAAGGCTCTGATAGCGAAGGGGGCCGAAGCCGCAAGTAAAATAGCACAAGTGTCCCTTGTCGGGGGCCTGGGTAGACTGGCAAGCCAGGGTGCTAAGGCCGCGCGAGAGGGCGAGTCTCGATCTACCGCCCCAACGACAGCGACGCCCGAGGCCGTAACGTCCATGACGCAGGCCACGAAGGTTGCGGAAGAGCTTGCCAAGGCGAGCAGCGCAGCCCAGGGCAAGGAAAGCCAAGACGCGGCCAAGAAGATCGCAGCTTTGCTACTGCGGGCGCTCAACGACTACGAAAGCAACGCCCGTGCTCAGGGACTCCCTACGATTTCCTGGCTCTCTTACCAGATTATCCTGGCCGATGTCGTGAATTCCGGCAAATTCCACAATCCTGGGAGTGACCTGACCGCGCTTTACTCGGTACTGGCAGAGGTAGCCAAGGGAGCGAGCGCGACGAATGGAGGGGGCCTGTCCGTTGTAGCCTCAATCCAAGGTTCAATTGAAGGGCTGATCGAAGCTGCCGGGGTGGACCCCTACTTTGTGGAGCGGGCAAGGGATCGCGCCCAAAACCCCAATCCCTTTGGCACCTTTGCCGGACTGCTCATTAGTCGGCAGCAATTTCTCAACGCCGAGGGCAAATACAACTCGGCGGGGGCCCGTAACTTCAAGAAGAACTACGCGAAATACCTGCCCCTCCTGATTGTGTGGGATCAGATACTTCGGTTGATCGCCTCCGCGAACAGCATGAAGAAGCCGTTTTACCCTGGCTTTATTCTAAACGATGAAGCGCACGCTGTAATGCAGCCCCTACCTTCGGGGGGCGTCATGCTCGCGGTCAATCCCCTGTTATTCAGGGACTACGCCAAGGCAGCGGAAAATGCCCAAGACATTGCGCTGAGATTACACGCTTACGCCTGTCACGAAATGGCCCACCTCGTCCGAGGATCGGGGCACAAGGATGGGCATGACGAGCAGTTTGTGATAGTCCGAGAAGAACTGGCGACGGTATCTTTCAGTTTGATCCCGGGCATGGCCCTGCTCGTTCACAATATCCTCGGGTACGACCTGCCCCGGGGTTTCGGAAAGGCCGCCGAGGCTACGCAGCGGGTGAAGGCCCTGGAGGCGCAGCTTGCCGCCGGGTGTCAGGCTTGCTACAAAGACCTTGTGCAAAACTTAGAGGCCACCGGGCGGGTCGATACCGTAACTTGGCTGCGCGCAAAAGCCGAAGACAGCCGCACGGGCAGACTTCCCGATGATGACGGGTACGACGAGGGGGGCAACGAGGAGTAGACCAGCCCCCGGCACCCCGCCTTCGGCCCGTGGCAATCTAACGGGATCTCGCCACGGGCCTTAGTGCGTCTTGTAGATCCTCCCAGGCGACGGCCCGGTCGAGCGCCGCCTGCGCCCGGTCTACATCGTGCTGGGCGAGGTTGGCTTCGCGCCGTAGTGCGCGCAGCGCAATCTCTTGGAAGAATTGAGCCGCTTCTAATGCGTGTAGCTTCCGCCCCAGGTCGCTCCCGTCAGCGCCGATCTCCCGTGCGTAGCTTTCAATATCTGCCGACAGCGCGAGAAAGTGCTTTGATAGCAGGCTCAGAATAGCGGGCTCTTTCCAAACGTGGTGAAGGCACGCTTGCATTGTGTTCACAACGCGCACCATCTCCGGGGGCAGCCCCGGGGAACGGCCATCGGGGGAACGGCCCCCGGGGAAACGGCCCCCGGGGAAACGGCTTGATTCGTTGTTATTCTTTGGCATCGGATCTCCGGTTGACCTGTCCAGGCCCCCGCGATAGCATGGCCCTTGCCAGCCGTCAAGGCTATACAGGAAGCGGCCGATGCTGTACCATCCCGCGAACCCGAAGGTATTGCTATGTCGTCCTACAGGTCTACGTCTACGCCGCACGAGATTTCCCGGGGAAAGCCCCTGGAATTGATCTCCGTTCCGACGATTGCCGCGATCATGCGCTCCGCCGCATCCCGCGCCCAGCACCCGGACGCGGAAGATGTCAAGCTGGCTCTCCGGGGGGCATCACACCGAGGGCACGATGCACAGCTTTACGAATTCACGAAAAGCGCGGTCTTAGCCGCGATCGAGGTTATTGCGGAGTGGCGCAAGGGGCTCCCCGCACCCCGCTCCGGGGTTCGCCCGAACATGAAGGACAGCAAGCACCCCGAACTCCGCAATCTATGGGTTTCGATTGGGGGGCTGGCGTTCGATACGGCCTTCTTCTCGCACAAGCCCGACATCACGAAATTCAAGCCCCTCAATCTGAAAGAAAGCCCAGGGGACGACGACCGGGTAAAGGCGGCCTGGACGGAGCTACGGGACAAGGCCCTTGACCCCAAGAATCGAGCGCAATCGGAGCGTTTCTATCAGCCGGGCATCGCGCTCTTCATTGACGAGGGTCTGGACCGCGGCTACCCCTTTGCGATTACGGGGGACGGGGTGTTCTTCTTCGATCCTCGCCCCGGCCAGGGTGATCGCCTGATCTTTGCGGGGCTGCCAATCCGGGCCGAGAGCGGCTACGGCTACGCGGTGGTTTCCCCCAATGGGTTCATCTCGTGGCCTCCCGATATGAACCCCGCAAAGGCCGCCGAGCTTGCCCAGCAGGCAGAGGCCGAGCGCGAAGAGAAGCGAGCAGAGGGAGCGCAACGGCGGGCGAAAGCTAAGAATAAGGAGCAATTCATTTCCGAGGCCCTGGTGAAACTCTTTGGCTCCGAGGCTGCCCGGGACGGCGCCCTGGACTATTACCTGGGGGTAAAAGATTGGCGGGGAAACCCAGCCTTCGATCTGGACGACATCTGGCGCGCGTTGCTGTTCCTGTTTGACCGTGAGGTTGTCCTGGGCCCGGGGGGCGGCTTCGCCGGGCCAGGGGAGCTTATCGTAAACATCTTGGATGATGCCCTTGCTTACGACGACGGGGCGGCGCGGGCTGTAAACCTTCAGAATGAATACACCGCACTGAGCAAGACGGGCCGCTTGGAGTATATGCAGAAGCTCGCAACGTCTCCCCATTGGTCGGTTGAGGCGATCCAAAGGGCTCACTGGCTCGGACTGCGGTTTGAGGGGAAGGTCAACGAAGCCGAGATTGCCTACAATCAGGCCGAGGCGGCCGATCGCGCAGAGCGGCGCCGCCGTTTTGAGGAGAGCCCGGAGGGCCGAGCGGCTGCCGCGCGGGAGGCCGAGGCTCAGGAGCGATACAAACAGGAGCGCGAACGGGCCCGGGTGGCCGATGAACGGGCCGAGCAAGTGTTCAATCAAATCATGGCCGCTGGTCCGAACCCCTGGGAAGGGCTGGAATCCGACCTGCGTTCAGGTCGGTACGAAGAGATGACGCTGGGGGGACTTGCAAAGCGGCCCCTCGACAAGAAGGGCGTCATTGAGCTGTCTCGGGGCTTCTACACGGTGATTGGAAAGCACAAGGACGGATACCTGCTGTCTTTCGACACCGCCACCAATACGCGGGGCTCCCTGTACGTCAAGTTCTTGCCGATCGCTGATGTGATCCGGGCAGTAGAGGCCGTTGTGCCCACCGATGTCCGGGCAAGCCCGCAGATATTCGACTACCTGCGGGGACGGCTACAGAAAGCGTCGAGCCTGCCAAGAGAAAACAACGAGCGCCGCCTATTGGATTGGCCGCTCGCCATCTACGCTGACTACCAAATGCGGAAATCGAGAGGATGGGCGTAATGAAGAAAACCGAGATCGAGGCTCAGGCCGAAAGGGTGTGGGCGCGCGTGCTCTTGCGCTTAGCCCGAGAGAACCCCGCGTTGCACGAGTACGCCACCGGGCAGGATTATCTGGACTTCGCGGACTTTACAGAATCCGCGCTGCGCGGAGCCCGTGAACAGGGGCCCGCTGCGCCGAGGAGCCCGAAGCCCGCGGGCCCGGCAGCCGCCCCGGTAGATCCAGACCAGATGCTCTACGACGCGATCAAGGCGCTGCACACGAAGGCCGGCAAGGTCCAGCAGGGCGTGTGGGCTCCCATCACGCTACAGGTGCCGGGACAGCCCGATATTCAGGGCGAGGGCGCGTGGTTCCAGGGCGGCGACCCGAAGAGGCCCACCGGATACCCCCGGTTCCGCACCCTGGAGCAGCGCGGCCCGCTAAGCTCCGTCTGGCGCGAATTGGAATGGAACAGCATCCGAAAGGCATTTGTGTTAGTCAAGAGCATCAACAGGAACGGAAGGAAGTAGCCATGCGATACCTTGTAATGGGCAGCGGCAGGATCTCCCGGCGCAACCCCCGCTATGCCGCGGAATCGGTTTTCAACGCCGTGGCCGACCGGGTAGCTGGCGCTCGCGCCTACCGCGCCTGGGGGACCGGGTTTGCCCTGACGGCACTACGCAGTCTCCCGGGGGGCGGGCCGTCCCGCGGCTCCGCGGGCTCTTTTGAGCCGTCCTCTGAGGACTTTGACGCCGCGCGAGATCAGCTTGGGCGGGCCGTCCAAGCGTTCATGGCAAACCTGCAAAGCGGCTTCCCCGAAGTAATCCCGTGGGTCTATACCTATATGTATCACACGCCGGGGCTGCGTCTCCCAAAGATCGTCGTGAACGCCGTGAACACCCTACTCGCTGATAGGGGGATAATCAAGCCGTATCTGGACCCCGAGCGCCTGACGCCGAGCGACAAGTACGCCATCGCCGTAACAGGAATTACAGGCCATCTTGTGAGTTCCACCGTCGCCAAATTCTACCAAGTGCTCGTGTTCAATCAAACGCAAACAAGCGCGGACGGAGAAGACTGGTATCCCGAGGAGGAGTGGGACAAAGACGGCTTGTCGTTCTTGTCCCTCGCGGAGAAGTACCAGCCCTTCTACTTTCAGGAGCACGCGGGGCTTTTGGATAAGGCACTACCGAAGAAACCGGGCAAGAAGGCCGTGAAGTCAGCCGCAGACCAGTACGCAAAGGAAGTCTTTGGGCCCCTGGCGTCCTACGAGGACTGGTACTACGCGACGCGCGAATGGGAGGAGGAATACAGCCAAGATGCCCTGTCCGACGCAATGAGCGCCGCGCGGACTGAATACGAGGAGGCGATAGACCAAGCGAAAGAGGACGGGGAGGCGCCCCCGACCTTAGCGGAGTGGGAGGCCGCGAACGGACCCTGGCCCTGGACCAACCCACCGGAGGCCCCACAGCCCCCGGTTCTTGTCGCCTTCGCCCTCGGCACCAACGCCGTAAGCGGGGGGCCTAACGAGGTGGGCGCAGACGGGGAAACCGAGTACCCGAACCCTGACCTTATCGAAATGAATCAACAAGTCCATCACATCATGGGGCTGGTAGACCTGACCCTGCGGCTCTTGACAACGGAGTCTGAGAAGTGCGATGATGCCGAACTCCTCATGCTAACCCGCGCCTTCACGAAGACCCTCAATACCCTCGCGCAAACGCCGCTGGGCCACAATATCCCCGGCCGCCAGAAGGGGCGGAAGCTGGATTGGGGCGCCGATGTCTTGGAGCGCGTGGCGGGGAACATGCTGGCGTTCATCACGAAAGACGTTGAGCCGTGCGTAGCGGGCCAAAAGAGCCTGCTCGCGGGTATTCGGAGCTAATCATGCTGAGCCCCCACCGCTACCGGCTGTTTCGGAATAGCTGGGCGATCTTACCGCGAAAGAGCGTAGATTCGCTGATGGCCCGGCTCCTGCGTGATGACAAGCCGCTGGCCCGCAACTTGGCCCCCTACTACCCGTGGGCAATTGCACAAGCGCGGGAGATACTGCGCGTGCTGCCCGTCGGGCAGGCCGAGGACGAGCCGGAAACCGGCGAAACGGCCGTGACGATCTCCGAGTTTTACGCACGGGGCGCCTTGGATTCGGGCCTCCCGCCGTTCCGGGCTCTCACCGGGTATCGCTGGGGGCTGTACGACGAGGGGGCCCTGCTCCAACGCGACGACGGCCGGCTCTACATTCGATCTCGGCCCGCTCGGGGCGGCTGGGTTAGCGGTCACCC
>SXGQ01270882.1_pt1 | contig 13576 bp, 14 predicted proteins | sample 3178371 | NCBI WGS metagenome assembly SXGQ01 (sample SAMN11356859, study PRJNA531348) | freshwater metagenome | isolation source: freshwater sample F1-20 | place: China: Fuxian Lake, Yuxi | collected 2017-12-25
CGTTTGGGGGTTGGCTCGTTCCTGGTAACAAGGCAAAATGCGGCATCGAAAAGTTATGGGTGCACGTTTGACCCCGATAGGGCGTTACGGGAGCTCATTACTTCCCGAAAACAAGTTAGGCAACGCAAGCCCCACCCATGCAGCTCGTTCGGCCGTCTGAACTCCACTTGCCCAGCTATGTCGCGGCGCTGGAGCGCGGGTGGTCTGCGGACAACATGCGCGCCGAAGCGGCGCAAGAAGAACTTGCCCGCGTCAGAAGCGACGCTCAGGCGTTCATTGCCAGCATGGAAGACCGCGAAGCCAAGGGTCCTCCGGTCACGCTCCCGGATGGCTCGGTCGTCAATCGGCTACCTGGGTTTCGGCGCTGGCTGTGGGACGGCGAGTTCTGCGGAAGCATTGGCTTTCGGTGGCAAGAAGGCACCACCGCACTGCCGCCGCATTGCCTTGGTCACATCGGCTACGCGGTCGTTCCCTGGAAGCAGAGGCTCGGCTATGCGAAAGCGGCGCTGGCGCAGTTGCTACTAGAAGCTAGGTCCGTCGGGCTGCCGTTCGTTGAGATCACCACCGATCCTGAGAATCAGGCTTCCCAACGCGTCATCCTGGCAAACGGCGGTGTCTTGGTCGAGCGCTTCACCAAGCCGCCACAGTTCGGCAGCAAGCCTGGGCTCCGGTTCCGCATCTCGCTCGCGTAGCGTTGCCTAACCCTTCGCTGGAGCGGGACCTCCACCGGGATGGCACTTGGCCCGCCAGCCGGTCTGGTCCATCATCCGTCTAGGGGGCCAAGCGCCATCCCTGTTCCGGCCCCTCAGCTCAAACGTTAGGCCCCACACAACGCATCCCTGGTGCGCCGTCTCGCCGCAGCTACAAATAAATTGCTGTCGAGTCAGAAGCGTAGCTACAATCAAAGCATGCCGACTTGGGACGAACCGAAGCGCGTTCGCAACCTCAAGAACCACGGACTTGATTTCGTTGGCTGCGAGGCTGTCTTCGATGGACCAGTCGTCACATGGGAAGATGCCCGGGAAGCCTATGGCGAGCAAAGGATCAGTTTGCTTGGGTGGCTTGAAGGCATCGTCGTGCACATGACATACACAGAGCGAGGCGATGAGCCGCACATCATCAGTCTTCGCAAGGCAGAGAAGCATGAAATCCGTCGCTACGCGAAAGAAGCTGCCGGCTACTCCCGCTGAGTGGGAGGCACTAATAGCTGCCGCCCCCGGCAAAGACCGGGCGCTCACGGCTGGAGAAGAGAAGAAGATGGCGAATGCCGTTGTCGTGAAGGGCGGTGGCTATGCCGCTGTTCGCGCCGCCGTTGCCCAGAAGCGTCAGCGCGGCGAACGCGGGCCACAGCTTGCTCCCACTAAGCAACTTGTCAGCGTTCGCTACAGCCCGGAGGTTTTGCAGTACTTCAAGGCAACTGGCACAGGCTGGCAAACGCGTATGAACGAGGCGCTGCTTGAGTGGGTCAACAAGCGCTCGGCGCGTAGTCGCAGTGGGGCCTAACCCCGCGCTCAAGCTGACCCGCTACGGCATGCGCTGTATGCCCGGTCCGAGGCACATGGTGCATCATCTCGTACCGGGCTTACAGCACATGCCTCCCCGGTCGGCTTAGCTCGAACGTTAGGCCGCACAGGGACAATCTGCGTTACTGCCCCGCTTTTTTCCAAGGAATGCGAATGACCACCAAAGGCTTTGTCACCTCACACGCCAAAGGGGCCGCGTTTAAACGGGGTCTTCGGTCGTTTTACGAGTACCGCGACCTGGGTATCAAGAGCGCCACCGAAGGCCGCGTAGACGCTCACGTCATTCGTGCTGCAGCCGGAACGGAGTTCTCTAGCCAGCCGCACATTCACAAGACAACGTTCCAACTCGTCTACATATTGAAGGGCTGGATCGAATTCGAATACGAAGACCAAGGAGTCGTTCGCCTGGAAGCGGGTTCATGCGTACATCAGCCACCCGAAATTCGGCACCGCGAGTTGGGCCATAGCGAAGACATCGAAATGCTGGAGATAGTCCTTCCTGGCGACTTTGGCACTGAGGAAGTAGACAACATTTAACCCTAGCCCATTGCAGCGAATGCGGCTTAACCCCGTGGTCGAGCAGACCCACAACAGCATGGCTGCGCGATGCGCCCATGTTGATTGTGCGCACCGCGGGGCCATGCAATTGCGGCCTGCTCGCCGCGAATATTAGGCGTTTCATTCAACAGCTGGACTACTGTGCGCCTTAGGCGTACGTCTCCTGCCTGCTGACCGTCGTCGAAGCCACGCTCTTTTAGCAACAATGGCCGATGTATTGGACCGAGGTGGAGCGATGTGAGTTCGCTGCCTATTTCGTCGAAAAGCCAACCGCCGGAAATTGTCATTCCTGAGCTCAGCGGCATCCGCAAGATCCTTTTAAAGCGCGCTGGTTCTGGCAACTTAGTTGGCGTACGCTTTGTCTACTTCACGCCCAACACGGGCCAAGGCCTAGGGGGTTGGGCACACCTTGTTGCTGACCTTCATCGCGCAGGGGTTGAGCGGCGCTTGAGCGCGCGGCAGGGCCAAGACGGGCGTGGTGAATCCTCAACGTGGCCCCGAGCCTCGAAATTGCAAGAATTCCCATCCTTTGGTCGCTGGTTCAAGTCCGGCACGGCCGACCACCAAACAAGCATTCGCTTGGTCATAAGCCTCGCAGCACCAAGCGCGCTGCTGCCAAGTCTTCCAGGGCCGTTCCAACCGATTTGAACAGGGTCAGGTCGCGTTCATGGCGCCGGCCGATGATGTCGCCTCGCAGCAGTTCAGCCAATTCGCCGACCACATGCTGTGGCGTGATCACGCCATTGGCCAGCGGTTGCACCAGGTCACCGGCCTGGCTGCAGGCGCCGGCCTTGGTGTCCACCACCACGCGCGCCATCGCCACTGCATCGTCATCGGCTTCACGCATATCAGGCCGAAATCCGCCCACTAAGTCCAGGTGTGCCCCCGGCGCCAGCCAGGCCCCGCGCACCAGGGGCTCGGTGGCCGTGGTGGCGCAACACACGATGGATGCTTGGCGCACCGCGCTGGGTAATTCGCCCACAGCCCGCGCTGGCAAACCTTCTCGCGCGAGTTCGGCTGCTAGGGCTTGCGCTGCGGCAGGCCGTCGCCCCCACACCAAGACGTTGAGCAGTGTGGGCCTAAGCGCGGCATGTGCACGGGCCATCCATCCAGCCAATCGGCCGGCTCCCACGATGAGCAAGGTATGCGCATCAGTTGCTGCAAGTGCTCGCGCGGCAAGCGCAGAGGCCGCAGCGGTTCTGCGCAGCGTGAGGGCTTCGCCGTCCATCAGGGCCAGCGGGCGCCCAGTGAGGCGGTCCATGACGACCACGGTGGCCTGCACGGTTTCAGGTGCGCCGGGGATCACCGTGACCAGTTTGCTAATTACCAACTCCTCATCCCAGGCCGGCATCAGCAGCAGCGTGTCTTGCTCAGAAAGCGCGTGTGCGTGTCGAATCGGGACTTGTGCACCGCGAATGAAGGCATGGGATAGGGTGTCGGCCAGCTCGACCCAAGGCAAAGCCCGGTGGACATCAGGGGCTGAGTAGACTCGTACCATGCAGGCCAGTTTAGACAATTCGCCCAGCAAGCCGAGCCTAGGATCCGACGTACTGGTGGTGGGCGGTGGGGTGATGGGCGCAGCCACGGCCTGCTTCTTGGCGCGCGACCATGGATGCAGCGTCACCGTGCTGGAGCGCGACCCGTTGTACACGCGCGCCTCGAGCGCCTTGTCGGCCAGCTCCATCCGCCAGCAATTCAGCACCCCACCCAACATCGCGCTTTCGGCTTGGAGCTGGGGCTTCTTGCGTCGGGTGCAGTCGGAATTGGCCGTCGACGGCCAGCCCCCCGTGGACATTGGTTTGGTGCAGGCCGGTTACTTGTATCTGGCCACAGCCCAGGGCCAGGCAGGTTTGTTGCACAGCCATGCCGTTCAGCGACAGGCCGGTGCCGACGTGGCGCTGTTGCAGCCGGCTGAACTGCGGGCGCGGTTTGACTGGCTGCAGGTACAAGACGTGGCGCTAGGGTGCCTGGGCCTGAGTGGTGAAGGTTGGTTTGACGGCCCTGCTTTGCACCAGGCCTTTGTTCGCAAGGCCAAGGCCTGCGGCGTACGGTTCGTTCAGGCTCAGGCCATAGACTTCGACCGGTGCCGTGCGCATGAGGTCAAGGGCGTGCTGACGCAGTGCGGGCGGCGCTTGGCCTGCGACGTGGCGCTTCTGGCAGCCGGCGCCTGGACGGCGCCCTTGGCTGCTAGGCTTGGGTTTGGTTTGCCGGTCGTGCCCAAGAAGCGCGACGTGTTTGTGCTGGATTCACCAGCGCACCCTTTGAAGGACTGCCCCTTGGTGATCGACCCTTCGGGTGTATGGTTTCGGCCCGAGGGTTCGGGCTTTGTGGCTGGCGCGCCGCCCCGGCCCGCAGCAATGGGCGGGCCCGGCGACCCGGATGAGGCGCCCTTGGACTTAATCGACCACGCCTTGTTTGACGAGGTGATTTGGCCGACGCTGGCAGCCCGAGTGCCGGCCTTTGAGGCCTTGCGGGTGCGATCAGCCTGGGCCGGCTATTACGAGATGAATACCTTCGACCACAACGGCCTGGTCGGTCGATTGCCAGGCTGGAGCAATGTGTTCACCGCTTGCGGTTTTTCAGGCCACGGCATGCAGCAGGCCCCTGCGGTGGGGCACGCCCTGGCCGCCTGCATCGCCGCCGCACCGGTGGCGGACCCAGACCTGCAGCCCTTTGATCCGCTTCGTTTGGTCTTGAATCGGCCTTTGCTGGAGCTCAATATCATTTAGCGTGCGGTAACGCCTCGAATCCCTTATGCAAATGCGTCGCCTCACCCGGGCCACTGCATCGGCCTTGGCTGCCCCTGCTGCGGCTAGAGCTGGCTCTAAGCACTGCAGTGGGTTGCCCCGCCTGGCCAGCATCTGCGCTTCGTGAGTGAGCCTTAGTCGACGGCCTTGATCAGCGAGAGCACCTCCCGAAACTGCGTGTGTTCACAGTGGTGCAGCCACTCGAAGGCGGCCATTTCATGGGTGATCACGGTGGCGCCGGCCTGCGACAGGCGCAGCATGGCCGCCGTGTGATCGGCTACCCGCCGTGAACCGCATGCATTGCCCACCACCCAAACCCGAAGGCCCGCGCGCAACAAGCCCAATGCCGTCTGCAGCAGGCACACATGGGCCTCGCAGCCGGCCACCACCACCTCAGCTGCTGCCGGATGGGCCTGACGCAAGGTGGCCAGCAGCCCGTCTTGGCACGCGTCGAAGTGGGTTTTGGGCAGCGTTGTTGCACACAGTGCCCGCAGCCCCGGCACATTGGGCCCTAGCCGGTCCGGATTTTGCTCGGTGCCTAGCACCGGAATCTTGAGCAGCTGCGCCGTGCGCGCCAAGAATACCCCACGCTGCACGGCAGCCGCGCCCTCATGAATCATGGGCATCAGGCGTTCTTGGTAGTCCACCAAGACCAGCGCACTGCTTCGGGAATTCAGGGTATCCATCGGGCGCTCCAAACGGGAAAATAGCTCAAGGCCGCATTTTCGGCGCGCTTGCTCCTCCACCCATTGTGAAGGCCCGATCATGAACAGTCCCGTCGATCCCGCTTTGCAGCCGTCTACCCCAGCTTCTCGGGTCAAGCTGATGGACGGGCAGGCTTACCGCGAGTCGTTACGGCGGCTCAAGCCCCGGGTGTATGTGGACGGCCGCGAAGTCTGCAGCGTGGCTGATGAACCCGCGTTGCGGCCGGGGGTCAATGCATTGGCCTACACCTACGATGCGGCGCTCAGGCCCGACTGGGCGCCCTTGGCCTTGGCCACACAAAGCCATCGAGGCCGCCAGGTCAGCCGCATGCTGCATCTCAACGAGTCCAGCGCAGACCTGCTCAACAAGCTTGAGTATGTACGACTGCTGTGCCAAGAAACGGGCTGCGCACAACGTTATCTGGCGCAGGACGCGCTCAACGGCTTGGCGCAGGCGGTGGCCACCATAGACGACGCGCGCGGTACCCGCGAGCACCGTGAACGCTTCCAGGCTTATCTGGCTCGGGTGCAGGATGAGGACCTGTCGCTGGGTGTGGCCATGACCGATGCCAAAGGCCAGCGCAGCAAGAAGCCGCACCAGCAGGCCAACCCCGATACCTATGTGCATACGGTGGAGCGCAATGCCAAGGGTATTGTGATCAGTGGCACCAAGGCCATCGTCACGGGTGCGCCCTATATGCATGAGTTGCTGGTGATGCCCAGCCGCAATATGGGCCAGGCTGATGCGGCCTTTGCGGTGTGTTGTGCGGTGCCCGTTGATGCGGCTGGCCTGACCATTGTGTCGCGCCCGGCGGGCCGGCCAGGCGAAAAGCTTGAACACGGGCAGGCGCTGTTCTCAGCCAAGTACGGGCAGGCCACGGCGGTGTGCATCTTCGACCGGGTGTTTGTGCCATGGGATCGGGTATTTTTTGTCGATGAGTGGGAGCACAGCTCGGTGCTGACCTACAGCTACGCCACCCATCACCGCCACACCTGCATTGCCGCGCGGGCGGGCTTTGGTGACCTGCTAATTGGCGCCGGTGCCCTGATGACCGAAGCCAACGGGCTGGATGTTGACCAAACCCATGCGCTGCGGGAGCCCATGGTGGAGCTCATCAAGATCACCGAAGGCTTCTACGCCTGTGGCGTGGCCGCCAGCGTCTACGCCGCGCGCGATGAGCTCAGCGGCGTGTTCATGCCCGATGCGGTGTTCAGCAATATCGGCAAGCTGCTGTTGGCCACCCAGATCTACGATATGCACCGGCTGGCACATGAAGTTTCGGGCGGTTTGATTGTGACCTTGCCCGGCCCCGACGAGGACCACAATCCGGCCACGGCTGCGCAGCTTTCAGCAGTGCTGCAGGCCAGCCCCAATGTGCCCTACGACAAGCGTATCCAGACTGCGCGATTCATCGAGGACCTCACCGCTTCTTACCAGGGTGGGTGGTATTCCGTGATCAGCTTGCATGGGGGTGGGTCTCCCGCAGCCATGAAGCAAGAGATTTGGCGCCACTATCCCGTGGGCAGTAAGGTGGAACTGGTGGAGCGTCTGCTTGAGCGGGGAGTGGTGCATGACCCATCGCGAGCCATCACGCAAAATCGGCAACCCGGCCGATGCTGTGATCAGGGCTGCAGTGCGCCAGGTCAGCCGGTGATGGTGCCCCTGCCGACACCGCCACGCTAAGACCTGGTGTATGCCGTGCAACGCTCAATTGGGGCCCACATCTTGGGATCTGGTTTTTGCCTAAAGCGCTATGCCCATCCATTTCGACAACAGCTATGCCCGCGAACTGCCACAGGCCTGTGTGTCCTGGCAGCCCCAGGCTGCGCCGGCGCCGCGGGAATTATTTTGGAATGAAGATCTGGCACAGACACTGGATGCCGGTTTTGCCGATTGGCACCTGGCGCAGCGCGAGGCGGTGTTCGGCGCTGTGGCGCTGCCTAAGGGGGCGCTTCCGGTGGCGCAGGCTTATGCAGGGCATCAGTTTGGCGGGTTTTCACCTCAGCTCGGCGACGGCCGCGCGCTGCTGTGGGGAGAGTTGATCGACCGGCATGGTCAGCGCGTGGACTTGGCATTCAAGGGTTCGGGGCGCACGCCCTTTGCCCGCGGGGGCGACGGCAAGGCCGCAGTGGGACCGATGCTGCGCGAGGTCTTGATTGGTGAGGCCCTGCACGCCATGGGCATCCCCAGTACGCGGGCGCTGGCAGTGGTGGCCACCGGCGAGTTGGTGCCCCGCGAGCGTGCCTTACCCGGCGCCATCCTCACCCGCGTGGCGCACAGCCACCTGAGGGTGGGCACCTTTCAATACTTTGCCGCGCGCGGTGACGAATCTGGGCTGCAGCGGCTGTTGGACTACACCGTGCAACGTCACCGGCCTGCGCCTGAATGCTTCGAGCAAGCCCAGGGCGATGCAGCCTTGGCCCTGCTGAAGGCTGTGCTGCAGCGGCAGGCCAGGCTGGTGGCGCAGTGGATGGGCGTTGGGTTTATCCACGGGGTGATGAACACCGACAACATGAGCCTGTCGGGCCAGAGTATCGACTTCGGCCCCTGCGCCTTCATGGAGGTGCATGATGCTGCCACTGTTTACAGCTCCATCGACCACCATGGGCGCTACGCCTACGGCCGCCAGCCGGCCATTACCCAATGGAACCTGGCCCGCTTGGCCGAGGCCCTGCTGCCGGTGATGCAAGGTTCGCAAGAGCAGCGGCTGGAGGTGGCCACGAACGTGATCGAATCCTTCAGTACGGTCTTTGACGAGGCGATGGCGCTTGTTTGGCGCCGCAAGCTCGGCTGGCCTGAATCGGCCCAGCCTTCCGAGGTGCGAGGCAGGGCCCAGGAGTGGCAAGCGCTGCTGCAAGCCCACCAGGTGGACCATACGCGCGGTTGGCGGGCTTTGGTGGAGGCTGCAAAGGGCCATGTGCCGGGCCTGCTCGACCAGTTCGGTGCCGGGGCTGCCCAGGCCCAGCAATGGCTGGTGCGTTGGCAAGCACAGGCCAAGGCTGCGGGGTGGGCCATCGATGTCCAAACCTGTAAGCAAGCCAACCCGTTGGTGATTCCACGCAACCACTTGGTGGAAGCCGCCTTGCAGGCCGCCAGCGATGAGGGTGATCTGCGGCCCTTTGAGTCCCTCTTGAATGCAGTGCGTCAGCCTTGGAGCGAGGACCCGGCCTTGCGGCCTTATGCCCAAGCCGCACCGCCTGAGGTGGCGGCCTCACACCGCACCTTCTGCGGAACCTAATACACGGGCGGTGTGCCCGGTGGCCTGCGAGAATCTTCAAATGACGATGGCTCGCTTGCAGCAAGCCCTATCACTGGCCTGTGCTGGTGCTGCGCTGGGATGGTTGGCGTGGTGTTGGCACACGGGCTGGCTGCACGGCGCTGGGTGGGCTCTGGCTTTTTTGTTTCCGCAGGCCCCGGTGCTGGCCCTGGAGTTGATGTGGGCCGCCTGGGCCGCCCGGAGCGATGCTGCGCGCTGCGAACTGGGTCAGGCCCAAGCTGTGCCGCAAGCTTGGCCGGGTACTGGGGTCTGGTGTGTCGCCTGGTTGCGTGAGGTGGGGGCCTCCGCACAGACCTTTGGCTGGCGCCAACCCTGGGCCCATCAGCAATGGCCCGACTATGTTCCGCCCAATTCCCAAGGCCGGCGTGGGGTGCTGTTGGTGCATGGCTTTGTGTGCAATCGTGGGTTCTGGAACCCCTGGATGCGGCGGCTTCGCGCCGCCGGTGTGCCGCATGTGGCGGTGACGATGGAGCCCCCTACGGCTGACATCGCTCTTCAAGCCGGCTGCCTTCAGGCGGGATGGGAGCGCCTGATGGCCGCAACCGGTGTGCCACCGCTGCTGGTGGGCCACAGCATGGGCGGTCTGGCCCTGCGCAGCTGGTTGGCGAGCTTGCCGGAAGAACTGGCGCTGCGGCATGAGGCCATCAGCATCGGCTCACCCCACCATGGCACGGCACTGGCTACGCTGGCGCACACTGAAGCAGGCGCACAGATGCAATTGTTCAGCCCCTTTCTGATGCAGTTAGCCCAAGCGGAATCGCTGGCACGGCGTGCGCGCTGGACCTGCTACTGGAGCGTATGCGACAACATCGTCTTTCCCGCTAACACCGCCACCTTGCCGGGTGCGCGTAACTTGGCGGTACAGGGCTTGCCCCATGTGGCCTTGGCCCAGGCGCCGGTGATCATGGCCGATGTATTAGGCCGCACACACAGCCGATCGCTATAGTCCGGCTCCTATGGCCAAGCTCTACTTCCGCTACGCAGCCATGAACGCGGGCAAGTCCACTGCACTTCTGCAGGCCGCCTACAACTATGGCGAGCGCGGCATGCGGGTGGCCCTGTACACCGCCGCGCACGACAGCCGCAGTGGCAGCGGGGTGATTGGCTCGCGTCTAGGCCTGCACAAAACAGTGGACACCTTCGGCCCCCAAACGGTGTTCGGCCGTGAGGGCCTAAGCGCCGATATTGCCTGCGTGTTGATCGACGAAGCGCAATTTCTTACCCCCGAGCAGGTGCGGCAGTTGCATCGCATGGCCCACCGCGATGATGTGCCGGTGCTGTGTTTCGGCCTGCGCAGCGACTTTCGCGGCGATGGTTTTCCAGGGGCGATCACCCTGTTGACGCTGGCCGACGACCTGGAAGAAATGAAGACCATCTGCGCCTGCGGACGCAAGGCCTCAATGAACATGCGCATCGATGGCCAAGGTCGCCGGGTCTTGCAAGGCGAGCAGGTGGAAATCGGCGGCAACGAGCGCTACCGTGCGGCATGCCCTACCTGCTTTTATGCCGATGATGGAGTGGGGCGGGATCAGGCGCCCGGGCTGTTCGGTTGAGGCAAGGCCTTCAGCACAAGCCCAATGCCGCCCGGTCCACCGGGTGGTTTTGACCACCCCGGTGCGCGATCTTGATGGCGCCGATGCGGTTGCCAAGCTCCACGCAGCGCTGCAGCGGCCAGCTGCGCTCCAAGCCAAAGAGCAGGGCCGCTCGGAACGCATCGCCACAGCCGGTGGGGTCGACCACCTCGGTGGCCTGATGCCCCGGCACATGGGTGCGCACGCCTTGCACCCAGACCTCGCAACCCTCAGCCCCCAAAGTGACCACCACGCCTTGAAGGTGCGAGCGTGAAAGGGCCTCGGTGCTTTGACTGGTGCGCTCGGCCAGCATGCGTGCTTCATAGTCGTTGACGGCCACCCAAGTGGCCTGCTGCACAAAGGCTTTGAGCTCGTCGCCGTTGAACATGGGCAAGCCCTGGCCTGGATCGAAAATGAAGGGACTGCCTGCGCTGTGCACCTGCTGCGCGTGCACCATCATTGCGTCTCGGCCATCAGGGGCGATGATGGCCAAGCGAATGTCGCGTCGATCGGTGGGCACCGGGGTCAGATGCGCTGCGCCCCTGGCGCCGGGATGGAAGGCGGTGATCTGGGTGTTAGACTCATCGGTGATGATGATGGCCTGCGCGGTGTAGTTGTGCTCAATACTGCGTACACAACTCAGGTCCAGGCCCAAGGCCTGCAGCCGCGCGCGGTAGTCCTGCCCGTCCGAGCCTAAAGTGGCCATCACAATCGGCTGGCCGCCCAAAGCTTTGTGGGTGTAGGCGATGTTGCCTGCACACCCTCCGTATTCGCGCCGCAGGGTCGGCACCAGAAACGACACGTTCAAGATGTGCACCTGCTCAGGCAGGATTTGCTGAGCAAAGCGCCCGTGGAAGTTGGTGATCGTGTCAAAGGCCAGGGATCCACAGATCAGGGCAGGCATCGAAGGGCTCCGGAAGGTGCATGGCGGCCTGTTGGGCCGTCGTGTTCAAGGGTAGAAGGTGGACACGCGAAAGCTCGCGATGCGCTCGGGTTCCAGTGCACGCAGGTCGAGCAACACTGAGACCGTGGCCTCGGCTCCCGGTGCTACCGAGCCCAGCGCGGGTTGCAGCTCACCCGCTTGGACCATGCGCTGGGCCAACACCTCGCCTTGGGCATCCACGATGGACACATCCAAGGCCGGCATGAATACCGGGCCATCGATGGTATTGCGCAGCTGCACGCTCAGGCGGTGGTGGCCGGTACTGCTGTCTTGCCACAGGGTGCTGCCCTGAACCGTAAGGGCCTTGAGGTCACGGACGGCTGGCAGTTCGCAGCCCAAGCTGGCACACAACTGCAGCACCACCGGGCGCAGCGCTGGCCAGTGGTGCATCAATGGGCCCCGCGCCGCATAGGCCAGCAGGGCCGACAGGCTGATCAGTAGGCCCAGGGCCACCAGCACAACAGGCCCAGAAGAGGGCGCGGGCTGGTAAGGCGAAACAGCGGCTGAACGGCTTGTGCCTGGTGCGGGTGTAAGGGTGGGTCCAGACGCCGCCTCAGGGGCTGGCATCGCGCGCAGGTCGGGCAGACTCAGATCGATGTCGGGCATGGCCGGCAAGGGGGGGCTTGCAGCGTCGGCTCTTGGTTCGGCCTGAACCGTAGGCAGCTCCAAGGGCTCGCCGTTGGGGGTGGCCAGGTGGACCGTGGCATCAAAAGCGGCGGAGCAGCCCCCGCAACGCACCCAACCCTGGGCTGCGCTCAGCTGCTCGCCGCTGACGCGAAAGACGGTTTTGCAATTGGGGCAGCGCGCAGCCAAGCTCATTGTTTCATCATGCCATGAGGGCGGTACCTGGCTGCCCACTGGCCTGGGCAGTCATCAGGATCCAATCGTCTTCTTCGTCCGTGACCGCCAGGGTAAGCCACGGCGCATAGGCGGCCTTCAACTCATCGGCCTGTCGGGCCAGGATGCCGGCCAGCACTAAATGCCCGCCAGGCTGCACATGGCCGCACAACAGCGGGGCCAGCAGCTTTAGTGGCATGGCCAGGATGTTGGCCACCACCAGCGCGTATTGGCCTTGCGCGGCCTCAGGCAAGGCGGCATTCAGGGCAACTCCGTTGGCCTGCGCATTATCAAGCGTGGCCTGCACCGCTGCGGGGTCTATATCCACGGCATCGATGCTGCGTGCCCCATACAAGCCCGCGCCGATGGCCAGGATGCCCGAGCCGCATCCATAGTCCAACACCCGTTGCCAGGCTGCACGATCGGCCGCGCTGCGGGCGGCGATCCAGCGCAGGCACATGCGGGTGGTGGGGTGGGTGCCGGTGCCAAAGGCCATGCCGGGGTCCAAACGAAGTACTCGCTGCGCCTGTGCGGGCGGCTCATGCCAAGAGGGAACCACCCAAAAGTCTGCGGTAACAGATACAGGCTCGAACTGAGCCTGCGTCAGGCGCACCCAATCGGCTTCGGGCACGGACTCAATGGCCTGAAGTTGCAGACCCTGAGTCCACTCTTGCGCCAGCAGCACGGTGGCCGCTTGTGTGGCGGCCTCTTCGGTTTTGAAGACTGCCTTCAGCGTGGAGCGGTTCCAGCCTTCAGCGGGCGCGGGCAGGCCGGGTTCACCGAACAAGGCCTCTTCGGCTTCAGTGTTGGCATCGGCGTCTTCCACCGAAACCGCAACTGCATCAAGTTCATCCACCAAGGCATCGGACACATCTTCCACAAGATTGGCTGGTGCGCGCAGCACAAGTTCGGTCAGGGCCATGGTCGTAAGCAGGCGCGGATTCAGCGCCGATGGCCGTTGAGCCAATGCTCCAGGTAGTGGATGCTGGTGCCGCCTTCGATAAACTTGGCGTCGGCCATCAGTTCCCGGTGCAAGGGCACATTGGTCTGAATCCCGTCAACCAAGGTTTCCGACAAGGCCGTGCGCATGCGCGCCAACGCCTGGTTGCGGGTGTCGCCGTGGCAGATCACCTTGCCGATCATGGAGTCGTAGTTTGGCGGCACAAAGTAGTTGGTGTAGACATGCGAGTCCACCCGAACCCCGGGGCCGCCGGGCGGATGCCACATGGTCACGCGGCCCGGCGAGGGGGTGAACTTGTACGGGTCTTCAGCGTTGATGCGGCACTCAATCGCATGCCCGCGGATTTCGATGTTGCGCTGGGAAAAAGGCAGCTTTTCGCCGGCCGCCACGCGAATCTGCATCTGCACGATGTCGATGCCAGTGACGAGTTCGGTCACTGGATGCTCCACCTGCA
>SXGQ01116647.1_pt1 | contig 13575 bp, 13 predicted proteins | sample 3178371 | NCBI WGS metagenome assembly SXGQ01 (sample SAMN11356859, study PRJNA531348) | freshwater metagenome | isolation source: freshwater sample F1-20 | place: China: Fuxian Lake, Yuxi | collected 2017-12-25
AAAATAAATTATTATTAATAATAATAATGCAGATTTTTGTAAAGACTTTAACAGGAAAAACAATTACTCTTGAAGTTGAAAGTTCTGACACCATTGATATGATTAAAAGAGCTGTAAATTTATAAGCATCTTTTAATTCATCCCAAGTATAATTTTTACGAACTTCAAGAACTTCATATGGGTCTAATAAATCATAATTAATTTTTGAAAAATCAAATTTTTTATCATTTTTAATTACATTGTAATATTGATGATAGGTATATTGTCTAGAACCTGAATTACCAATATTAAAATAGATTTAAATGAAATTTGTTTAATTAAATTAGTATTAATTATAATGAAAATTAATTTAAAAACAATTACAGGTCAAACAAGTACTCTTAATGTTCATGATGTATATGAAATATATGCAAATTATATTTATTCGTTTATTAATACAGATATTAATAAATGGAATTTTAAATCTCATCTATATTATACATATATGTTAGAAGATTTATCATATGAAATAGGATTGCAATATTTAAATTCTATTATTGATAAATTTTCTGATTTTTATAATAATAATAAAAAATATTTAATTGATTTATGTCATAAAAATGATTTAATTGGATTTCCAATTAAATATGATTACAATATTTTTACTTCTTGTTCCCCGACTAATTTAAGATATATTTTACACGCTTTGATTATACTTACATATATGAAAGATGAATGTAATTTAAATATTATTGATATTATTGAAATTGGCGGTGGTTATGGCGGATTATGTTTTTTTATCAATAATTTGTCATCATTATTTAATATAACTATTAATAGTTATACATTATTTGATTTAGAATCTCCTAAATTATTACAAAAAAAGTATTTGGAAAACTTAAATATAACAAATTTAAATTTTGAAGACATTAATAATATTAAAAATTTAAAAACAAATAGTTTTTTAATTAGTAATTATGCATTTAGTGAAATAAAAGTTGAATATAGAAAAGAATATTCAAAAAAAGTTTTAAATCCATATACATCATATGGTTTTATTACTTGGAATTATAATCAATATTTAAATAAAAATGCAACTGAATATAATTTTAATGATGAAAAGTTTATAGATAATAAATCAATTAAAATAATTAATGCATATCCAGAAATTGAAAATTATTATGTTTTTTATAAATAATTTTTATTTAAAAATAAATTATTAATAATAATAATAATGCAGATTTTTGTAAAGACTTTAACAGGAAAAACAATTACTCTTGAAGTTGAAAGTTCTGACACCATTGATATGATTAAAAGTAAAATTCAAGAAAAGGAGGGAATAGCACCGGACCAGCAACGTCTTATTTTTGCAGGAAAACAATTAGAAGATGGCAGAACTTTAGCTGATTATAATATTCAAAAAGAAAGTACCCTTCATTTAGTTCTTCGTTTACGCGGTGGCGGTTTTTGATTTATTTTTATTAATATTTAAAGATTATATTAATATGCTTATATTAATATTTTATATGGAATGTTTAAAATATGCATCATTATTTAATAAAATAACTGATGAATATTTTGAAGATATTGACTATGAAGATTATTTAAAATTATCAAATAAAGAAAATTATAAAATTAAATGTTTTTTAAATCATGAATTAATTTTTTGTAATGGTTCAAAAATAAAACCATATTTCAGACATAAAAATTCAAATGATTTTAATAATTGTTCTATGTCAAAATGGCATTTGGAATTTCAAAATAATTTTAATAAGAATGAAATTGAAATTGAATTTATAAAAAAAGATGATAAACAAATTAAGACAAGAAGAGCTGATATATATTTAAAAGATAGTAATTATATAATAGAACTACAACATTCAAGAATAGAATTACAAGAAGTTAGAAATAGAAAACATGATTATAATATACATAATAAAGAGATTTTATGGATTATAGATGGTAATAATAAAACAGATGTTATTAATAAAAATAATAGACTTTATTTAGAATTTAAAGGGTTTTCTAATTGGAGATATGATAGTTTTAAAGATTATAAAACAATATTTATAGATATAAATGATAATATTTATGTAATTTTTCCAAATTTAATTAAAAATAATATGATTGATGTAATAAAACCATATGATAAAAAAGAATTTATTAATTTTCTTAAAACTGATATTTATGAAATAAATAAAGATATCCCATATCAATCTAATTTATACATAAAACAACAAGGTGCAGGTAATGGTAAAACATTTGGTATTATTCAAGCTATTGATAATAATGATGATTTTTTATTATATAAATCTTTTATTATTGTAAGTAAACAACACAGTGCTAAAACTATTATTTATAACGAATTTAAAGAACAATATAATAATGGATTATTAAAAAATATTAAAAATATTGAATTTATTGAAAATAATAAACAATATATTATTACATTTAATAAAAATGATATTAATTGTAAAATAGTTATTTGTACTATTGATTCACTATTTTTTCAATTGGGAAATTTTAATAATACTTATACAAATAAATTTGAAGGTCTTATTCAATCAATTATAACTGATTTTAATAAGGATAGAGTTATTTATAATTCTCTTAATTTTAAACTTAATAAAGAACTGTGTTTAATTATTGATGAAACTCAAGATTTATCTAATGATTATGGTAATGCAATTATAAATATTATGAAAAATAGTTATATTGATTGTTATATAGTAGGTGATAAACTTCAATCAATTTCATTTGAAAATAATGCATTTTTATATTTAATTAATAATGATTTTACTGATTTACATATAAATAAAATTAAATATGAAGATACTAATATTTGTAGGAGATTTACAAATAAATCTTTAATAAATTTTATAAATGAAAAAATTCCATTTAATGATTATCAATTACCATCAATAACACCTTATAAAAATTATAATAAAAATACAAATAATCTTTGTATTTTTAAAAGAGAACCTATTATAAGTCTTAAAGAAGCTAATAAAATAAATAAAGCAATTGATGATATTTTAAATTTTTATATGGAAGAAGTTAATATCAATAATAGAAATCCAGAAGATTTTTTAATAATTACTCCTTTTACAACAAAAAATTGGTTTTGTGAAGCTTTAGAACGTTCAATTCAAGTATTTTGGTTAAATAAATATAAAGATAATTCATACAAACAATATGTTATTTTTCATAAATCTGAAACAGGAACATGCATAGATTTAAATGAAAGTTTAGATAAAACAAGAATTGTTTCAATTCATACATCTAAAGGTGATGGTAGAAAAATTGTATTTATTATTAATTTAACAACTGATGGTTTATTAAGATTTACAAGTGGTCAATATAATTTAGTTTATTATTCATTAATACATGTTGCATTAACCAGACAAAAAGAAAAATTATATATTAGATTAGAAAATAATAATGATGATATTTATAATTTATTTTCAACAGATATAACTAATAATAATATAATACCAAAAATATCTAAATATATTCAATTAGATACAAAAAAAATTAATAATACTTTACAAACAAATATTATTTTAAATTCAATATATAATAATTTTTCAATTGTAAATGAAAATAAAGATAAAAAAATAATTGATTTATCACATCATAATATTAGATTTGCTTGTATTTATACACATTTCATTATATATTCTATGAAATATGATAATAAACATCAAATTAAAGCAATATTTAATGATATTATTAATACTAAAATTAAAATTTGTGATAATTTGAAAGAATATAATCAATATTTATGGGGAAATAAAAACATACAGAAAGAAGAAATTTTTGATAGAGAAAAATTTAAAAATAAACAAATACAATTTAAAACAATACCTATTATAAATCTAAATGATAATTATTTTAATATTATTTTAGAAAATATTAAAAATATTAAGAATAAATTAGAAAAAGGTAATTATTTTAAATTATGTCCATTTGAAAGAATTTTATTATTATATATGAAAAATATTTGTAATAAACCATTTAATTTAGATATTTCTATTACTGAAATATATAATATCATTGATAATTTTAATAATGCTTTTAATTATAATTTAGAAGGTCATAATAGATGTTTGTGTAAAAATCAATTGAAAAATAATGAAATTGATAATAAAAATAATGATTATAAATATTTGCAAAATTTTTATCAAGAAATGATTAATATTTCTAAAACTTATAAAAAGTTCTTTTCTAATTTTAGTAATTTAAATATTTTAATAGATCATAATATTAGTATTAATTTTAATTGTGATTTGGAACTCATAAAAAGATTTTCTATAATACTTTTTAATGATGAATATGTTTTTAATATTTATCTAAAACCCAATTTAATAGAATTAAATTATTATGAAATTTTAAATGAAAGTATTATTGATACATTTTTAATTAAAAACTGTAAAGGTAAAGATAATAATTTAGAAGATAATAAATTAATATTTAATAATAAAAAAATAAAAACTTTAGTTTTTTCTTTAAATTTAGATGATTATTTTGAAATTGAATGGTCTGAAAATGATTTAAATACCGAAATTATTATGAATGTAATAAAAGATTATTTATATAATGAATTAAAATTTAAAACTAATAATTTATTTTCTAATTATAATTATTATAAAAAAACAAATAATTTAAATAATCTTATTAAGAATTTTAAAGAAAAAAATAAAGATTTGCCAGATTTTATAATTTCTTTCTTTGATAGAATTGATGAGGAAAAAGAAGAAATTACTAAAGATAAATTTAATATTATTTTAGAAAACAGAATTAAATCTTTAAGTGATAAAATATCTATTTAAAACTTATTTTTATTATCTATAGTAATAAATGACACATAAACTATATGATAATTTAGGTATTGATAGAAATGCTTCTCAGGATGAAATTAAAAGGGCTTATAAAAAACTGGCTTTTCAATATCATCCTGATAAAAATCCAAATAATCCCGAAGCTGATGCAAAATTTAAAGAAATTTCAAATGCATATTCAATTTTATCAAATGAAGAAACAAAACAAAGATATGACCATTTAGGTGATGAAAATTATAATGGTAATGACAGTGGAGGTGGTATGCATCATCATACAGATATTCACGAGATGTTTAGACAGATGTTTGGTAGAGGTGGTGGAGGTGACCCATTTGGTGATGACCCTTTTTTTAGTGGATTTAGACATAATAGAAATAATCATAATCAACAAAATAAATGTAGTGATGTTTTAAGAGTTTTTAATGTAACATTGGATGATGTTTATAATGGAATTAATAAAAATTTAAATATTAAAGTAACGCATTATTGTAAGAAATGTATTAAGACTTGTGAAGGTTGTAATGGTAATGGAATAAAACAACAAATCATTCAAATGGGACCATTTACACAAATAATTCAAGCTAATTGTAATAATTGTCAAGGTTCCGGTATTTGTTCTTGTCCAAATAAAAAATGCAGTGAATGCAAAGGTGAAGGAACATACGAAGTTGATAATTTATGTAATCTTAAAATCTCTAAAGGGTTTGAAGATGGATTAAGAACTATTTTTCATAAATTTGGGGAACAACCAAGAAAAAATAATCAAATTGCAGGTGATTTAATTATTGAACTTAAAATTCAGGACCATTTGAATTTTACAAGAAAAGGAAATGACCTATATCATAAAGTTTCAATTAATTTAACTGAAAGTATTTTAGGTAAAGAAATTAGTATTGTTTATTTTGATGATATAGTTAAAATAAATACAAATCAATTTGGTATTATTAATCCTAATAAACAATATATTGTTAAAAATAGGGGTTTACCAATAATGGATACAGATAAAAAAGGTAATATGATAATTGAATTTAATATTACATTTCCTAAATTAGAAACAGATGAAATTTCAAATTTAACAATTGCTTTAAATAAAGCTTTTAAATATAACTAAGACCGATTATTGAAATCAATTGATGTGTATTGTGTTTTTCCTGATTCATAAGCATCTAATAAACCACTATAATGGTCTATTAAAAATCCATCACCATCTAAATTAATCCTATCTTTAATTATATTATTAGTAGTACTATCACTAACATCTGTTTTATAATTATTATCACAATAACAAACCTTACGTCTATTTTCAATTTTAGTATCTCTTTGATTCCATACAGGGATATTAAATTCATTTATAGTATTACCTACAGGACAAGCACAATCAATCTTATAATTATGTTCAGATGTATTATCATAACTAATTTCAATTATATTAGTATTATTAGTTTTATCATAAATATTTAAATTATATGTAACATCACTATTATTAACAGCTATTTTACATCTACCATTATTAATAATAGACCTATTTATATTATCCCAATATAAAATTACTAAAATAATAAAGATAATTAATACAAAACTCAAATTTAAGATAAATTCAAAAAAAGATTGTTTTTTTCCAATGACAATATATATGTCATCAATTATCTGTTTTATATTTATCATTATTTCTATAATTATTAAGATTTAATTATTTGAACGAATATAATTACTTATTGATTTAGCTTCACAATTCACTTTTTCAAAATTATTTTTAATATTAGTTTGCATTCTTTCACTTGCACTCATATCAGGTGTTATCATAATTGTATTTTGAGCTATACACATTTCCTTATCAATTTCTATTTGCTTATAAATCTCATTATTATTTAAATCTTTTAATTTAGGTTCTTTATTTTCATTATTATAAAATTGTTCCTCTTGTTTTTTTGCTTGCTTATTAATTTCTTTTTCTAAACTTGGAAAGAGAAAAATTAAAACCTCCTTTATATTATCTCTTGAAAAATCAAATAATGCATTCATTAATTTAGTTATTGATTTTAATAAAGTTTCCTTAAAACTTAAAATCTCTAAAACTCTATCATATAATCGGAAAACACCCCTATTTATTAATGGTGGTAACGGATATATTTGCAATAATAATTCTCTTATTGGTATAAATAAAGTTGCAAATCCTGTAGGTGGTATTACATAAATAATAATAAGATAAATGATATACATTAATGTGAATAGCATTAATATTAATATTAATATTGGTATTGACATACCAGCTAACATATCTTTAATACCAATTAAAATATTTTTTAAATTTCTTGGCATAAATGTACCATCTTGATTTGATGTTATTGGTTCATATAAACCAAAATAAAATGATAATATAAAATTAATTACATGACAAACAATTATAAGTATTGCTATAAATATTAATGAATCTATAAAATCCATTTATTACTAATAATTATAATTTATTATCTAAATATGATTTTACGGAAATTGCATAACATTCTGAATATTTATTAACATCAGTTACTGATGAAAATGATTTTTTAGTATCAGGTGTTGTAAACGATTGTTTAGACTTTAAACATAGTTGTAATTCTTCTTCTATTAAATCCATTACTTCTTTATTTTTTCCTTTTTCATCATTTTTTATTATTTTTTTTGCTTCTTCTTTATTATTATTTCCATTATCAACTGATGGTATTTTATCTGTATCATCGTTATATTGAGAAATTGATGTTTCAGTATTTTGTGCAAAATCACCCAAAATATTTTTAGCATCATCATAGAAAAACCCATAAGTTTCTTTAAAAGCTCTTGAAAACTTTGTATTTATTGCATCTGTTGATACAAAGATTAATAATAACCGTAAACATAATGGTAATATACCCCTTTCTGTTAATATTCTAAATGGTGGTATGAAATATAACATTAGAAATTTTAATGGTATAGGTATTATAAATGGAATAAACGGAATAAATATAGGTACTATAAATGGAACAAATATTAAAATTATCATCCAAAATACAAAAATCCAACTTAATAATGATAATACAAAACATAAGAATAAATTTGCAAGTATTAATAAAAAACGATGAGCATAACTTATAATATCACTTCCAAAAAATTGCCAATCAAATAAAATACCATAAATATTTGCAGAATTAAATAAAAAAACTATTAATATATATATATTTGATATAAACCAAAATAAAAAAACCCATATCGTAATATTAATGATGGTATCTATAATACTTAAATTGGACATTTATCTTCTAATTATATTATATTTACTATAAAATTCAGTAATTAAATTTTCTGGTATTTGTCTTAAATCTACCAATTGCTTATTTAATTGATAATTATCCATTAATTTATTTTCCTCTAAATATTTATTTTTATCTAATTCAGCCATAGATGCTAATTTAAATGCTTTTTCTTTACTTAAAGATGTTTGAATTCTTGGTATATTATCACTTTTATCACCATAAATAATTTTATATTCTAATTCAATTAAAGGATTACTTTTAAGTCTCAATGATAAATCTTTGAATTGCATATTGATAATAGTTGTATTTTTATCATACATCTGTAAATAATCATTATCATTTGTAACAATAATTATTGAAGGATTGCTTATTTCATCTTTAATTTTTCTTTGAATAAGATAAGTAATATCATCACCTTCCAATTTATCATATTCGCTTGAATAATAATTATGATTTGATATATAATTTTTAAATAATATAAATATGTTTGAATTAAAATTTTGTTTTTTTGCCCGCGTTGCTTTATAATCTTTATAAATATCATTTCGCCAAATTTCAGTTCTACAGCAATCACCACAGAAAATGATATTTGTTTTTATTGTTTTATATTTTTTTACTAATTTTGCCATATCATTTTCAAAGTGACGAAAGAATGCCAATATAAAATCATCATTATCTATAATTGTTTCAGAATTTAACTCAATATCTGTTTTTCTATTATACCAACTATATGTTGCATAATATCTATTGAATATATAATAACTTTGGTCAATAAGAATTATTGGTTTATTTGAAGTTAATATAATCATTGACATTTATTTGGATATATTTATGATAAATATAAATAATCATTTTTTTTTATTATAAATATAAAAATTGATTTAATTATAATAATTATTATCAATAATAATGAATGAAAAGCAATTAGAAGCTTTAAATGTTGTTAAAATGGGTAAAAATTTATTTTTAACAGGTTCTGCTGGTACAGGTAAATCATTTACTTTGAAAGAAATTATAAATCATTTAAAATTTAAAAATATTAATTTTGGTGTAACAGCTCTTACTGGTTGTGCATCAGTATTAATTAATGGTCAAACAATTCATTCATTTCTTTATTTAGGTATTTCTCGTAATTTAGAAGAAATTTATAAAAATTTATGTAAATTTAAAGGTTGTCTTATTAAACTTCAAAAGTTACAATCATTAATTATTGATGAAATTTCTATGATGGATGAGGAATTATTTGATTTAATTAATAATTTACTCATGAAAATTAAAAATAATAATTTTCCATTTGGCGGTATACAAATGATTTTAGTAGGAGATTTTTATCAATTACCACCAATAAATGGTGATTATTGTTTTATTAGTGATAGTTGGAATAAATTAAATTTATCAACTGTAATTTTAACTGAATTGATAAGACAGAAAGATGATAACAAATTACAATTAATTTTAGAAGAAATTAGAAATGGTAAACCAAGTGATGAAACAATAGAAATTTTAAGAGAACTTAAAGAAACAGTGTTTCAAAATAAGGAAATTAAACCAACTCGTTTATATCCTATTAATATCAATGTTGATAAAATTAACACTAATGAATTTAAAAAGTTATTAAAGTTAAATAATAGTGATGTTGTTGAATATAAAGCATTTGCTAATAAAGGAGATAAAACCGATAATTATGATATAACTTTAACTATTGGAGCTCAAATTATGGTAATTAGAAATATATCAATTGAAAATAAATTATTTAATGGAACAAGAGGAATAGTCGTTGATTTAGATAAAACGTGGGTAATTATTAAAGATATAAATAATGATATACATAAAATAGAATATTACACAGATATTAATCAAAATGATAAGTCTAGATATATTTCATTTATGCCCTTGAAGTTGGCTTATGCAATGTCTATACATAAATCACAAGGTGCGTCTATTGATTTTCTTGAAATAGATTTAGGCGATGATATATTTATTGCTGGACAATTATACACTGCTTTATCAAGAGCAACAAATATAAATAATATTAAAATTTTAAATATTTCTAAAAATTCATTTATATTAAATAAAAAAGTAAAAAAATTTTATGAGTTAAAAAAAAAATAAATATTTTGTTATATATAGAAACAATTTATAATAATGGACGAAGCTTTTAATAGTGTTTTTGCAACTGGAGGTGCTGATGAAGAAGATAAATATGACTCTGATATGTTTGGCGGATTTCGCGAAGGTTATGATTCTTATGGGATATATGACCCATCCACTAAAAAAACTATTGGTCGTTACATCTCTAAGACTCCCATAAATGCAGCAATGAAGGCAGCCAGACGTGTTTTCTTTCCAATTGTTCGCGATGCCAGTGGCAAAATTATAAAATCTGCTAAAGGCAAAGCTGCTAAAGTACCTAAAGGTGCTAAAGTACCTAAAGGTGCTAAAGGTGCCAAAAAAGGAGGATATGAAAATGATAATAGTGACACATATGGCGGTGGACGACGAGGAAGACAAGCTGTAGGCGATAATGATGACCTTTTTACAGGTGTTGGTGAAACTAAAAAATTTTTCTTAAAAAAGACTACTCGTGGTTCTGCTCATGATTTATATGCTTATGTTGCAGTTTTACGATATTATAAGGACCCTATTGTAACTGTACGTGATGGTGTTCCTGTCACTTATACTTATAAAATTTTTGTATCACGTGATGAATTACCTTCTGCTATGCAAGAACAAATGCAAGTTAAAAAAGCTGCTATCAAAGAAAAGAAAAACAAAGAAGTTAATAAAGAAAAGAAACTTTTAGCTAAAGCTAAAGCAGCTGAAAAGAAACTTTTAGCTAAAGAAAAAGCTGCCGAAAAGAAAGCCTTAGCTAAAGCTAAAGAAGCTGAAAAGAAAGCTAAGGCTAAAGCTAAAGAAGCTGAAAAGAAAGCCAAGGCTAAAGCTGCTGAAAAGAAAGCCAAAGCTCCTAAAGCTAAAGCTCCTAAAGCTAAAGCTCCTAAAGCTAAAGCTCCTAAAGTTCCTAAAGCTCCTAAAGTTCCTAAAGCCGAAGCCCCTGCTAAAAAAACCCGTGCCTCTAAAATAAAAGGAGGATGCAGTGGCTCTTGTAGTATGTTCTATTAGATTTAAGAATTATCAATTATTTTTATTTATGAATATTAAATATTATTGGATAAATATTGATAAAAGCACAAAAAGACGTATTTTTATGGAAGAACAGTTTAAATTAAGAGGTATAGATAATCAAAGAATTAGTGCAATTACACCTGAAAATTTAAAAGAAATCATTGAAGATAAACCACCATATGATTGTGGGTCTCCTTGTTGTATTCATAATAATCATAAAGACTGTATTCTTGAATATGCTTGTAGTTGTTCGCATTTAAAAGCAATTAAAGAAGGTTATGATTCAGGTGCTTCCTATTTTGTTGTATGTGAAGATGACATTTATTTTCCTTTTGAAATTAATTTTTCATCAATGATTGAAAAATTACCTAAAAGCTTTGGTATATGCCAATTAATGGTTTTAGATGAAGGTGGTAATAATTATTTATATGATGAATGTTTTAAGACAAAAGATATAATTTTTGTTAAATTTGACCATTCAAAAAGACTTTTTTCTACAGGATTCTATTTAATATCTAGACAAGGAGCTAAACAACTTCTTGATTTATGTATAAATAAAGAAACCAATAAATTTGATTTTAGATATATTGAGGGATGGAAACAAGCTGATTATATTTTATATTGTCATATAAATACTTACACAGTAACATTACCCTTTTGTTTTCCATTTTTATTATTTATTTCTGAAATTCATCCAAATCATTATCCATTTCATAAATCTGCAATTGAAAAAATTTTATCTATTATAAATGAAGTTCAATACAATAATCCATTTATTACTAATCATTATAATTTTGAAGATTTTTATAATCATTATAAAGAATTATTAAATATTAAAAATAATAATTAATGCTAGAATATTATTGGATAAATCTTGATAAAGCAATTGATAGACGTCAATTTATGGAAAAACAATTCAAAGATAGAGGAATTATTAATCATAGAATTTCAGCATATACACCAAATGATTTAAAAAATGTTCTTATTGATGAACCGCCATATAATTGTGGTTATCCTGAATGTATTCAAAATGGTTGCAAAAATTGTCCAATTGAGTTTTCAGTTCTTTGTTCTCATATGAAAGCTATAAATGAAGGTTATAAATCTGGAGCTTCTCATTTCATTATTTGTGAAGATGATATAGGATTTCCGTTTGTAATTGATTTTGAAAAAATGATAAATTGTTTGCCTAGTGAAATTGATATAATTCAAATGATGGTAATTACAGAAGGTCATACACATAACTTTTACAATCAATTTTATAAAAATAATATTTATTTTATTAGATATACACCTATTACACCTTCGGCTGCTTTCTATTTAATTAGTAGAAATGGTGCAAAGAAACTATTGGATAATTATTATAATTGTTTATTAAATAAATATACATTCAAAAATTGTAATTTTCTTAAATTAGCTGATGTTCTCATTTTTCAATCAGTAAATACAATAGTAACAACAATGCCTCTTGTTATTCCAAATATTAATTTTGAATCACAAATTCATCAAAATTATTATGATACTATTATTAAACCTGCCTATTTTAAAATAATTGAAGTTATTAAAGATGACAATGGTAATAATCCTTTTATTAAAAGTCTTGTTTATCCGTTAGATGAAGTAGAAAATTTATTCAAATCATAATTATCATTGAAGAAATAAATTGCTATTAATTTTTTACGATTTATTCTTAATTTATCAGCAACTTGTAAATTAATTTCTTCATTATCCTTATTTTTAATCCAAGTTTTAAATAAATCATTATAAATATCTACACTTTCTTTAATTAATGGATATTTATAACATTTATCTGTGGCTAACATTTGTGCCTCTTCAGCTAATCCTATTATATGAAGAAAATGTTTAGTTATACAATCACGACATCTTTTATTTTTATTTGTAATATGTTCTTCCAATAATATTGATTGTTTTACTATTTGTTGCATATTATATGCAGGATTACTTACAGGGTCTAATGCTCCACAACTTTTGATATCACAACTACCCCCTTTTGTTTCTTTTTTATTATTTTTATTATGTTTTATTTGCATTGCTAATAAAAGTGATACAAGTATTATAATTAAAATTACTAGAAATAATAATAATAAAAATTCACTAATTTCCATAATTCTTCTATAATAAACATTCAATAAAAATTATATTTGTATTAAAAATAATCCTTATAAATACAAAAATTGATTTTAGATAGTAATTATAATTTCACCACCTGACAAGATGGCAAACACTGACAGCAAAGTCTGCAAGTTCAACTGTATCTGTAATCGTGATGGCTGTTCATTCCGTCATTACATTACAAATGCCGAGGATAGGAAGACTTTCAAGGGTCTGTTGGATTCCGTCTA
>SXGQ01375834.1_pt1 | contig 13575 bp, 12 predicted proteins | sample 3178371 | NCBI WGS metagenome assembly SXGQ01 (sample SAMN11356859, study PRJNA531348) | freshwater metagenome | isolation source: freshwater sample F1-20 | place: China: Fuxian Lake, Yuxi | collected 2017-12-25
GCGGGCCCTGGGTCGACAGATGACGGCGCGGTCGACGCGGTCCCAGTCCGCGGATGCCGCGATTGCGTCGACGGTGCAGCAGACCCTGGCCCATCTTCCAGTGATCCAGAGCTTCACGGGGGAGGCCGTCGAGCGGACCCGATTTGGGGGGCAGGTCGGGACCGCCTGCGTGGCCCGATCGAACCAGCATCGATTGGAACTGTTCTACCTCACCGCTGTCGGAACCATCCTTGCCGTGGGCACCGCCCTGATCGCGTTTCTCGGAGCGGGTCAGGTCCGATCGGGAGTCTTGAGCGTGGGGCAGATGATGGTGTTCGTCGCCTACCTGGCTCAGTTGTACGAGCCGCTGACCCAGCTGTCGCATCTCGGGGCGACCCTGAGCGATGCGCGTGCCGGGGCGCGTCGGGTGTTGGAGTGGATGGGCGAGGTATCGGCGGATGAGCTGACCGCTCCGGGTTCGCCAGGAATTCCATCGGAGCCGCTGAAGGACTGGAGTCTGGAGTTCGATGGGGTCGGGTTTGCCTACACGCCGGACCATCCGGTCCTCCGTGAGGTCGGTTTCCGGGTCGGCAGTGGCGAGACCGTGGCGATTGTCGGGGCGAGCGGAGCTGGGAAGTCGACGTTGCTGCAGATGGTGAACCGGCTGCTGGATCCCGACGCAGGAACGGTCCGTTTGGGGGGTATCGGGCTCCGGAGTCTGCCGCGGGGCTGGTTGCGGAGGCAGGTGGCGGTGGTGCCGCAGGAACCGGTCCTATTGCCGGGCACCCTCGCGGAGAATATCGCCTACGGACGTCCGGACGCCACGCGGGAGATGATCCGGGAGGCGGCTCGGAAGGCGTTCGCCATTGGATTCATCGACCGACTACCGCAGGGCTTGGACACCCGGGTCGGGGAAGGGGCCGCCCGACTGAGCGTCGGCGAGAAGCAGCGGATCAACCTGGCACGGGCCTTCCTGAAGGATGCCCCCGTCCTGCTGCTCGACGAGCCGACCAGCGCCCTCGACGTCGCCAGCGAACAGGAGGTGCTGAAGGGACTCCTGGATCTGTGTCGTGGGCGCACCGTGTTGATCGTGGCCCACCGCGTCGCTACGTTGGAGCAGGTCGACCGGGTCTTGGAATTGAAGGACGGACGCATTCACGAGCTTGGATGCGGATCCACCTTGGCTTCTCCCGGGGCCGGGATCCCCGAGTGATCCAGGATCCAGACATGAACAGCCGCCCCAGCTTCGATGCTTTCCCGCAATGGACGATTCCCCAGACGGGGTTGGATGTGGTGTCCCGAGTTGCGGTGACCGGGGTCGCTGTGGTGCTGTCGATCCTCCTGGGGTTCTCCCCGCTCGAGGCGACGCAGATGCCCTCCTTCAGTCTTCGGTCCATCACGGAGAGGGCTGAGCGCGTGGTCCATGGCCGTATCGAGTCCATCGAAACGGTAAAGGGTGGTGACGGACGCCTCCGGACCCGGGTTGAGGTAGCGGTGGACGACACCTGGAAAGGTCCTGCGGAACCCCGAGTGACCGTGGTCCAGGCCAGCGGGTTCCTTGGTGAACGTTGGGTGCGCGTCGTTGGCGAGCCGGAGTTCAGGCCCGGTGAAGAGGTGGTTCTCTTTCTTGTGAGGACTCCGGCAGGGGATTGGGTGGTGGCTCCGTTGAGCCAAGGGAAGTTCTCCGTGACCCGCGACAACGAGGGCGTTCGGGTTGGCAATGGCATCCTCGGGGACGGTGGTGCGAAACCCATATGTCTTCAGACCCTGCGCGAGGCAGTCTGCCCCAAGGTTCAATCGGGAGGTGCGGAATGAGTCGGATCCTCCTCGCGATGCTCGTGGTCCTGCTGGCGCAGATGCTGGTCCCAGCGGCCGTCTATCAGCGCGGGCCGAATGGCAAGCCACTCCGTTGGAATCTCGACTTCTACGACGCGAACCTGTTCCCGGACCAGAATCCCCAGACCCTCGCGATCCGGTATCACCTCTCAACCGAGGGGTGGTCCGTGGCAAACCGGGAGCGGGAACTCAATGCGATCCGCGATGCGTTCACGATTTGGCAGTCGGTTCCCGGCATCCGGTACACATTCGAGGAGGCCTCGCCGGTCAGCGGGGTTCAGGACGTCAATAGTCTCGACGGGATCAACATGGTGGTCTGGCTGCCGTCGAATCGGACGCTGAACGGGGGATCGCTCTTCTTTCCGTCGGGCGTGGCCGGACTGACGGTGCTGTCGGGCAGCACCGCAGATGAGATCATTGCCGAGGCGGACATAGTCCTGAACCGGGATCTCCAGTGGATCACCGAGTTCAACCCGAGCCGCTCGGCCGTAAACCACGTCGAGACGGTCGCCCTGCATGAGATCGGGCACCTGCTGGGCCTCAACCATGCCGCGGTTGGGGGATCCACGATGTTCTGGCATATCGCCGACGGTGTCGGGTCGAGCGCTGGTTTGTCGTCTGACGAACTCACCGGCATCCGCTCCGTCTATGGCCGAGCCAGTGGTGGCACGGGGCGTCTGGTCGGCACCGTGACCTCCGGTGGTGTCGGCGTGAAGGGGGCGGTGGTGGTGGTGGAGGACTCCTATGGGCGTCTGCTCGGGTCAGCGGTGAGTCGCACGGGTGGGTCCTATGAGGTGGGGGGATTGGCCCCGGGGACGTATCGGATTCGGGTCACGCCGCTGGATCCCGGCAACCTTGGTCGCGACGCCTACCTGGTTCGCGGCGAGGATCTGGATGTCACGACCGCCATGGAGTTTGCCGGGGTCGCGCCGGAATTCCTGCCGCTCACGGTGGATGGGGTCGTCGTGACGTCGGGTCAGGCCACTTCCCGTGCCCTCGCCGTCACCGCAGGCGTGCAGCCCTTCCGGATCACGGAGACGCGGCGGTATCTGGATCCCACCGGCTTCAGCAGCGGGGATGACACGCTCCAACTCACGCCCGGCCAGACCAATGCCTCGGTGGCGGTCTACGTGCCGAATCTGGCGGCGACGGAGGGTCAGCTGCGGATCACGGGTGTGGGCATCACGTTTGGGCCGACCGAGTTCAAGCCGGGTTCGTTGCGCAAGCTCACGCGCGTACAGGTACCCGTCTCGGTCGCTCCCGACGCCCAACCTGGGGTGCGGAGCCTGTTCCTCACCGTCAACGGCCACACAGCCTGGGCGAACGGATTCATCGAGATCGTACCACCGGTCCTCGACTTCAATTTTGACGGCCTGGATGACCTGTTCCAGCGCCGGTACTTCAGCCCGTTCACCCGGAAGGAAGCGTCGCCCGGATCCGATCCGGATCTCGATGGGTTCAGCAATGCCCGGGAGGAACGCATGGGGTCGGACCCGACCGACAAAGCGTCGGTGAACTATCGAATCGTGTCCGTGAAGCGTTGGATGGATCGGGCAGTGATCACCTGGGAGAGCGGGATTGGGCAGACCTATCGGGTGTGGAGTCGGGCTCGGCTTGACGGGGCCACCTGGGAGCTCCGAGCGACGGGAATCCGTTCGGCGGGTGAGCTGACAGAGTGGACGGACACCCAGCCCGGGACGGAGCAGCGGTTCTATCGGGTGGAGAACCTGCCTTGAAACGGATCGACCCCGTGCACGCGCCCGTGGATTCTGGGGCCACCATGAATCCCAGAGAAACACTGTCCCGTTACTTTCACGCGTTCTCGAACAAGGACCTCGACACGCTGACTTCGATGTTTGCCGAGGAGGTGTCTCTTGTGGACTGGAACATCTCCGCGCATGGGAAGGCCGCCGTCTGTGAGGCCAATCGTGGAATCTTCAAAAGCGTTCAGACCATCACTGCAACACCGGTCCACACGTTCTCGAATTCCGACCGCGCCTTCGCGGTCGAGATTGTGATCCTCGTCAACGGTTCCGAGCGGCTCGACGTCATCGATGTCATCAAGTTCAACGAACAAGGCCTCATCCAACAGATCGAGGCGTTCAAGAAGTAGAAGGAGCCGTCGTTCCGCCGCTGTCCCAGATTCGGATGCTCCACCCAAGCCTCGCATGAATTTTCACGTGTCCCGCATCGCAACCCATCTCGACATCACCGTGATGCGGTCTGCATCGGCATGGGTGCTGGCCCTCGTAATCCTCTGCGGACTGATTCCAAGTGGAGGTCGTGCCGCCGAGGGGTCCGCTCCGACCCCGGACGACGCCAAGACCGTCAACCCGGGGCACTCGATGCACGGGCAGGTCTTTAACGAGGGCCCGCGTCGTCGCGCCCGTCTCATGGCCGGGATGCCGGAGATCCGGTTCCAGATCACCACGACCAACGATCTGGCACGGGCCTTTTTCCTCCAGGGTGTCGGGCAACTGCACGGCTTTTGGTACCTGGAGGCGGAGCGATCGTTCCGGGAATCGGCCTCCCGGGATACGAACTGTGCGATGGCCTACTGGGGCATGGCCATGGCCAACGTCAGCAATCCGACCCGGGCTGCGGGATTCATCCAGGAGGCGGATCGACGCAAGGGTCCGGTCAGCCGTCACGAGAAGCTCTGGATCGAGGCCCTCACCGAGTTCCACAAGGACCCGAAGCGTGACGAGAAGGATCGCCGCCGCGAGTACACCCGGGCCCTCGAGAACATCATCTACGAGTTTCCCGACGACGTGGAGGCGAAGGCCTTCCTCGTGTTCCACCTTTGGGACAGTGGCTATAAGGGGTGGCCGATCGGCAGCGCTCAGGCTGTGGAATCCTTGCTCAAGGAGGTCTTTGCCCAACAGCCGATGCACCCGGCCCATCACTACCGAATCCATCTCTGGGATGGGGAGAAGGATGAATCCGCCATCCGCGCAGTGCCGTCGGCCTCGAAATCCGGACAGAGTTCCCCGGGAGTCGCCCACCAGTGGCACATGGCGGGTCACACCTTCAACAAGCTCAAGCGCTACCCGGACATGGCCTGGCAGCAGGAGGCGTCCGTGCGTGTGGACAACAGCCAGTTGATGGCCGACCGGATGGTTCCTGACCAGATCCACAACTACGCGCACAACAGCGAGTGGTTGGTCCAGACCTACAACTACCTTGGTCAGGCGGGACGGGCCGTGGAACTCGCTGCGAACATGATCGAGATGCCACGGCATCCGGCCTTCAACACCCTCGACAAGCAGACGAATGGGATCGCGTACGAGAAGCGCGGCACGGCCTCGCATGGACGACGGCGTCTGATGGAGACGCTTCTGCGATGGGAGCTGTGGGACGAGACCCTGCGTCTGGGCGGGACGCCCTATCTGGAGCCGACGGTCCTGGCCGAGGAACAGGGTCGGCGCGCGCGACTGCTCGGGCTGGCCCATCTGGGCAAGGGGAACCCGGATGGCGCGAAGGAACAGATCCAAGCCATCGAGTCGGCCATCGCCCTGTTGCGTGAGGAACGGCAGGCGCATGTCGACGCCGCCGAGGCCAAGGCGAAGGCCGACAAGAAGGGACGCGGTGAGATCGACGCCGCCATGGCTGAGGCCGTAAAGCGGACGAGCGAACCCCTCGAGACGTTGGAGAACTTCATCGAGGAACTCCGGGTGGGCGTGGACCTGCACGCCGGGGAGACCAACGACCTTCCGAAGCGGCTGGAGGCCCTCAAAACGGTCTCGAAGGAACGCCTGGCGGGGATGTGGTTCCAGATCGGCAACACCAATCAGGCCCTGAAGCTCGCCCGGGAAGCGGTGGAGGGTGGGACAAACCAGGTGCATCCGTTGGCGGTGCTGACTGAGCTCCAGTGGAAGGCGGGCCAAAAGCAGGAGGCGCTCACGAACTTTGCAACCCTGCGCGGGCTCAGTGCCTGGATGGATCCCCAGCTCCCCATCGTGAAGCGGCTGGGCCAGGTGATCGCCGCAGCGGGGTTGGGGTCGGACTGGCGTCCGGCACCGAGCTATCCGGTGGATTCCGGGATTCGTCCGGCCTTCGACACCCTGGGTTCCTTCCGCTGGAACCCGCAGCCGGCCCCGCCCCTGGCGGTCACGGGTGCCGATGGCAAGCCCATCGGGTTGGAGACCTTCAAGGGACGTCCGGTCCTGCTGGTCTTCTACCTGGGCGGTGGCTGTGTCCATTGTGTGGAGCAACTGCGGTTGTTGGCTCCTTGGACCGAGGCGTTCCGGAAGGCCGGGATTGATCTCCTCGCCATCAGCACCGAGACGGTGGAGGGGCTTGGGAGGACCCGTGAGAAGGCGGGGAAGGATGGAAAGGTTGCATTCCCGCTGGCGTCGGATCCGACGCTGGCGTCGTTCAGGCAATGGCATACCTTCGATGACTTCGAGGGCACGGCGTTGCATGGGGTGTTCCTGGTGGATGCCGAGGGTCGGGTGCGATGGCAGGACATCGGGTTCGAGCCCTTCACCGATTTTCATTTCCTGCTTCCTGAGGCACGTCGACTTCTGAGTCTCCTGCAGGAGTGAGCCCGGGATGGGCTCGACTTCAACAACGAGCCGATTCACGCTACTTCCATGCTTCCCCGAATTGTTGTCGCACTCGTCGCTGCCGCCCTTCTGTCCACCGCCGAGGCCGCTCCCAAAAAGGTGATCCTCGTGACGGCGACCAAAGGTTTTCGTCACAGCTCCATTCCCACGGCTGAGAACGTGGTGACCACCCTCGGGAAGACCAGTGGTGCCTTCACGGTCGTGGACGTTGTCCGTGGCGGTCCCAACGGGCAGGACGATGCCGAGGTGCGCGAGAAGTTGACCCTCGACCGGTTGAACGCGGTGGATGGGGTGATCTTCGCCAATACCACAGGGGACCTCGCGATCCCGGATCGTGCCGGGTTCCTCAAGTGGCTTGAGGCTGGGCATGGCTTCATCGGGATGCACTCCTGCTCCGACACGTTCCATGGCTTCCCCGGGTTCATCGAGATGCTGGGCGGTGAGTTCCTGACGCATGACGCCCAGGTGGGGATCCAGGCGATCAACCAGGATCCGAAGCACCCCGCCACCCGGGACCTTGGACCGACCTACGACGTCTTCGACGAGATCTACATCTTCAAGAGCTTCAACCGGAACAAGGTCCACGGGCTGCTTGGGTTGGATGCGCATCCCAACCACAAGTTCCCGGGTGACTATCCCGTGGCCTGGTGTCGGCAGGCCGGCACGGGCCGTATCTTTTACACGTCACTGGGCCATCGTGAGGACGTCTGGACCAGTGCCACCTATCAGAAGCATCTCCTTGGGGGCATTCGATGGGCACTGGGGTTGGATACAGGCAGCGCCCAGCCCGATCAGCCCGGTGTGGCCCTCAGTGCCGCCGAGAAGTCCGAGGGGTTCCAGCCGCTGTTCGATGGGAAGACGTTGAATGGATGGAAGCTACGGCGTCCGGACGGCCACGCCTCGTGGCTTGTCGAGAACGGCATGCTGATCAACCGCCTCGAGCATCAGGGCAACAAGATCACGGGCCACGGCACGGATCTGGTGTCGGACGCCAAGTTCCGTGATTTCGTGGTGCGCTACGACTACCTGATCCCGCCCGGAGCCAACTCGGGATTCTATCTGCGCGGCCGGCATGAAATCCAGATCTTCGACGACCATGGCAAGAAGCCGGAGATGGGCGGCAATGGTGCGCTGTACAGCGTGGCCCCCGCCTCCATGATGGCCTCCCGCAAACCGGGAGAATGGCAGTCGGTCGAGGCCAAGATCGTGGGCAACCGGGTCACGGTCGTTCTGAACGGGGTGACCATCCACGACAACGTGGAATGCACCCGGGGCACCGGGGGGCATCTGGATGACAATGTGGACCAGCCCGGGCCGATCCTCCTCCAGGGGGACCACGGCGAGGTCGCCTTCCGGAACATCCGGATCAAGCCGCTCAAGTAGGCAAGTCGTCGCCTTGCGGCGGACGCCTGCGGATGTGGTGGAGTCCGTCTCAGAAGCTGCGGAAGTAGCTGGTGACGAACCAGGACAGGAGGAGTCCCGCTCCGAGCGCCCCGATCGCCGCGGCCACGAGGGTGGCCCATCCGCTGAGCGGGAGTCGCAGAGGCGACGACGCCCGTCCGGCCTCCTTCTCCGAGTACAGCCTCCGTGCGATCCCGAGGGTGATGGCAGCCGTGAAGAGCAGCAGGGGGATGGTGATCCTCCCATTCAGGCGGTCCCATAGAAAGTCCTCGAGCGAGAGTCCAGCCCGGAGTCCGGTGAGTGATCCCAGCGCAGCCCAGACCCAGGCCGTGTAGGCGACGGCGCGCGTGGTGGCGAGCGAGGCCACGGTGAAGCCGATGGCGAGGGCCGCGAGGGGGACGGCGAACACCGTCCCGTAGAGGAGTTCGGGTCGGCGGACATCCACCGTGGCGACACCCGTGGAGACAAAGAAGCTGAGGATCAGGTCGGCGAGATTCGGATAGAGCACCAGGAGGTTGAGCACGGTGAACAGGCCCAGCCAGCCGGTGGCGAAGAGGAGTCGGGAGTCGAAACGCTGTCGGCGTGTGATTGGTTGCGAGAACGCGTATTCCTCGCACCCCCCCATCACGTCGCTGCCCCCGAACACGGGACCTGTGATCACGGCGAAGAATCCGCCGAAGGCCAATGCCCAGAGCGGATGGGTGAACCGGGGCAGAACCCACATGGCGAGCAGCCAGAGTGCGAGGAAGATCAGCATCATCCGGGCATGGGCCAACCACTCCCCCCAGAGGAGCCCCATCCAGAGCCGCGCCCGCCGTCCACGATCGGTGCCCGTCTGTCCAGGCAGGGGCGATCCCGCGATGGATTCGATCGGGCCTGGAGGGGTCTTTTCGGTCATTGGCGCGCGGTTGGGAAGACGTATTGGCGCGGGCTATCGCAATGGCGGCGGAGGGGCATCGGAATAGAATTCCCAAGGGTACTGGGGCTTGGTCGGAGCCTCGGAGGCGTAGCCCGCCCGAAACACCCTGCGACGGACCACGGAGCCATCCCGGGCTCCGCGGAGGAGGAGGCCTTCGTATTGCCGGAACGGCCGGAAATCCGCGGATGCTGCCGGGTTTGGAACCCGGACGCCGTGGAGCTGGCAGATGGCGATCCCGGTTTCCGGACCGAGGACCGTGAGGCGGCGCCAGGCCTCCCGACGCCAGGAGAGGGGATGGAGGTAGGAGAACGGCTCGGTCTCGTTGACCTCCGCCAACTCGGCAGCCCACGAACCTGATTCCGGTTCACGCAGATCTCCCTGTCCGGCCCACGGTTCCTGGGACGGGTTGGCGAAGCTCCCCCAGAACAGGTTCGACCTCCCGGACATCCTCCAGGCGGGATCAGCGGGGCAGAGGAACGGGTTGGTGGGGTCCGTCTTGAGCAGCTGTGGCATCACCCTCGACAAGGCCCTCGGGCGTCTGCCGGTCTGGTGCTCGTAGTGGTTCACCGCCTGGACCACTTGCCGGAGGTGGTCGGAGCAGGTCGTGAGACGGCCATGGATCCGTGAGTTGGACAGGAACGCCAGAACGAGCGTGCCCAGCACCGCGGCAAGCGCCACGAGGGTCGCCAGCTCAATTCGGGTGAATCCATGCCTGCGGGTCCCTGGAGTTCTGGATCCGGTGGGAGCCACCTTCTGGTGCAGCTCGAATTCCTGCCGGGAGCGGGGCAGCCATGGACTGTTTTCGCGTCTCAGTGTCATGTCATCCGTGATGCCGATCAGGATCAGGACCCGGGTTTCCCAGGGATGTGGATCCCTGGAACCAGTCGACGAACAGTTCCTCGAGGGTCAGGGGGAAGACATAGAGCCGGGCGCCGTCCATGGCCCGGATCGCGTCCAGCTGGGACTCGTCCTCGATCCGTGCCAAGGCACTGACCACGGGGCCGAGGGTCTGGGAGCGTATGGCCCCCGGGATGGAGAAGTCCCGCGGTGGATGCTCCTGGGAGAAGACGATCTGGATGCGACGCATGGTCCTCTGCCATTCCTCGACAGCCCCCTCGGCGACCAGTCGCCCCTCCTCGATGATGCCGACCCGGGTGGCCAGGCGTTCGAGGTCCGCAAGCAGGTGGGTCGACAGCACGATGGTGCATCCTGTTCCTTCTCCAAGGACCTCGATCAGGCACTGGTTGAGGTCCCGCCGTGCGATGGGATCAAGGCCGGCCGCGGGCTCATCGAGCACCAGGACCTCGGGTCGTGTGGCCAGCGCGAGCGCAATGGCCGCAAGACGCTGGTTCCCGCCGGAGAGCCGCGAGATCGGTTGGTTGGCTGGGAGATTCCATCGCCGGAGGATCTCGGTGAGAAAGGGCTGGTTCCAGGCGTCGTAGAGGAGGGATGAGGTGCGTGCCAGCTCCTGGATCGGAAGCCAGTCTGGCAGCTGCTGGGACTGCGAGACATAGGCGACGCGTTGCCGGTGGTGTCGATCTGCCTCCCACATGTCCCGTCCGAGGACCCGGGCGGTTCCGCGGTCGGCCCGGAGGAGACCCATGAGGATCCGAAGGGCCGTGGTCTTTCCCGAGCCATTGCGGCCGATCAGACCGAACACCTCCCCGCGGGGGACCTTCAGTTCCAGGCCGTCGAGGACCGAGGGACCTCCCCGGAACGATTTCGACACGGAGCACAGATGGACCACCGGTGCCATCGGCTCTTCCTCATTCCGCGGAACTGGGGGTCGATGCGGTGAACTTCACCGGCGTCTCGGTCCACTCCCTTGCCGGGTCGAGCGCATCAAGCTCTTCGCTGACGACATGGATGACCTTCGGAGAAGGCACCTGAAGCTGGGAGGCCTCGACGGCAAGCTGCTTGGCGGAGCGTCGGATCGCTGTCTCCTGCTCGACCTGGGTCAGCTGGACCGACGCTGCCGAGATGAAGGCCCCCTTGCCATGTCGCTTCTCGATGACTCCTTCGCGTTCGAGCTCGGTATAGGCCTTCACGACGGTGGTCGGATTGACGGTGAGCGCGGCGGCGAGTTCCCGGATGGATGGGATCTGGTCACCCGGCCTAAGAGTCCCGCCCGCGACGTAGTATTTGATCTGATCCATCATCTGCCGATAGACGGGCACGCCGGAGCGATCATCGAGCTGGAGATGGAGTCTCGGAGTCACGGGATCGTAGTGCCTAGAGGGTGGGAAGCGGTCGTCCCGAGTCAACCGTGCAGATTCAGACGATCCTGGGTCCTCCGTTCTTCGAGTTGTCATGCCAGCTGCATTCAGGCTCGCAAAACTGAGTGTTCCATTCAGGTTGGCTGGGTATTTCCTATGGCACGCACGACACGATGGTCCGGAGTGTTCCCGGCGATAACGACCCAGATGACGCGCAGCGGTGCGGTCGACCCAGACGCGACGGCCTTGCATGCGGACGCGCTCGTCGCGTCAGGGATCTCGGGTCTCGTCTTCCTGGGGTCCCTGGGTGAGAACCAATCTCTGGATGGCGCCGAGAAGCGGGAGCTTCTGCTGCGCATGGTCAAGGCTGTCGGCGGCAGGATCCCTGTCCTGAGCGGAGTCGCCGAAAGCAGTGTGGGTGAGGCGATCCGTTTCGTTCGCGATGCCGAGCGGATCGGGGTGGACGGTTTCATGCTGATGCCGCCCATGGTCTACCGGTCGCCCGACCCCCGGGAGTCGCTGCATCACTTCAACTCGGTTGCCCGCGCCACCGGGTGTCCGATCATGATCTACAACAATCCCATCAGCTACGGGCACGATCTGACCCCGGAGCTGATGGCGCGGTTGGGTGAACGCCCGAACTTCGTCGCGATCAAGGAGAGCTCGGGCAATACCCGTCGCCTGACGGATCTCCGCAGGGTCTGTGGGGATCGGTTCTCCCTCTTCACGGGTGTGGATGACCTGGTTCTGGAGAGTGCGGTGCTGGGTATTGACGGCTGGGTGGCGGGATCGGGGATCGCCTTCCCCAAGGAGAATCAGCGGTTCTGGGATCTCACGCGGGCCGGGCGATGGGACGAGGCCCGGGAGCTTTACCGATGGTTCACCCCGCTGCTTCATCTGGATGTCCACCCGAAGTTCGTCCAGTACATCAAGTTGGCGGTCCAGGAAGTGGGTCTTGGAACGGAGTGGGTCCGGGCTCCCCGGCTCCCGCTCACCGGACCCGAGCGACGGTCGATCCTCCGGATCATCCATGAAGGGATTGCGAATCGTCCCAAGCTTGGGGCAATGCCAGTGGGCCGGGCGAAGCGGTCCGGTGGGAACTCGGGTTCCCGACCCGGCCGTCGATGACGATGGCGGCGCCGCGAGTCCCATGGGGCGCGGCCGCAGGCCTGCCGTTTTTGGGCCTGTGGGAATCACAAATCCGTGCTTGCCACCGAGTTTCTTATTCCTAGGTTACCGACAGTTACTTCCTTTATGGGTTCCTCTTCTCGAGTTTTGTCTATGGCCGTCGCGGGTGCGGCGGTGGTGTTCACCGGCTGCAGCAGCATGGAACACAAGCTTGGCCGCGGCATCGCCAACGTCATGGAGCCGCTCCGAATGGGGGAATTCACCCGCTCGACCGAGCAGACCTATCTGGCGGACGGCCCGGTGGTTGCCCGCAGCTATGGCTACGTGCATGGAGTGACGCGCACCGTGCAGCGCACCGTGGCAGGGGCGTTCGACATCGCCACCTTCCCGATCCCGTCGGAACCCTTGATCATGCCTAGCGAGCCCGTCTTCCCCGACAGCGTGGTTTCTGAGATGTCCAGCAACCTGGGTGTCTCCACCGACCGTTATGTCGGTGTGGATGGTGGCGGTGCCTTCCTGTCGGGGCTCGGATCGACGTCCTTCAATCCAACGGAGGACTGATCCTAAAATTCCACTTTGCGCGCCAACCCGGGGTTGGCGCGTTTTTTTATGCCCATCACTCGGAGTTCTCCCTGCAAGGTCAATCTGGTCCTGAACATCCTTGGACGGCGTCAGGACGGGTTCCACGACCTGGAGACGCTATTCTTCCCGGTTCCGCTCCACGATGAACTGTCGTTCGAGCGAGGAGGCGAGGGGATCCGCCTCACCTGCTCACACCCGGAACTTCCGGTCGATGGATCGAACTTGGTGATGCGCGCCGCACTCCGCTGGGTGGAAGCCTCTGATGTTCGGGAAGGTGTCGGCATCCATCTCGAGAAGCGCCTGCCGTTGGCGGCCGGCCTCGGGGCCGGAAGCGCCAATGCTGCGGTGACTCTAATGGGTCTGAACGAGGTCTTCGGGGCGCCGCTGTCTCCGGACCGGCTCAACGAAATCGCCGCCGGGTTGGGATCGGACGTCAATTTTTTCCTCCAGCCCCATCCCGCCCTCGCCACGGGCCGGGGGGAGCGCATCCAGCCGCTGGGACGATTCGGGGTCCTCTCCGGGACGGCACTTTTCCTGTTCCACCCTGGGTTCGGGGTCCCTACGCCGTGGGCGTTCCGGGAGCTTGCGGACTTTCCGGAATATCGGGATGGCCGACCCGGTCGGGCGGCAGCGGTGGCGGATGCCCTCGGCCGTGGTGACCTTCCGGCCGCCGTGTCCGGTTTCTACAACGGGCTGGAGGCCCCGGTGCTCCGCAAGTACCCGATCCTCGCCCTCCATCAGGAATTCCTCAGGAACCACGGGGCCATGGCGACACTGATGTCGGGGAGTGGATCCACGACCTTCGCTCTGTTCCGAGATCTGGGTTTGGCTCAATCGGTCGTCCCCGCATTTCGGGCCGAGTTCGGCTCTGCGGGTTGGCTGGCGACGGTCTCACTCTGAGCCGGCGCGGGTCGGGCTGGGTTGAGTATCGCAGAGGCCGCTTGAA
>SXGQ01609929.1_pt1 | contig 13572 bp, 17 predicted proteins | sample 3178371 | NCBI WGS metagenome assembly SXGQ01 (sample SAMN11356859, study PRJNA531348) | freshwater metagenome | isolation source: freshwater sample F1-20 | place: China: Fuxian Lake, Yuxi | collected 2017-12-25
AATTAATTTATAATATTGTTCTTTTAATGAAGTATACGTATCCATATTATTTATAATATTACATATATGATAAAAATGCCCAACGTAAATTCTAATGGAAAGTTTGGAACTTCTATGGATTATTCACAATTACTAGATATTAAAAAAAGATATAAAAATGTACAAAGACAGAATACTAAAGTTATTCCTGGTAACCAAGCTGTAAAACCTGCATTTAATTCTAATCAAGTTATTAGTGGTAGTGGACAATATAATGGTGCTGTAGATTATTATATGGTTAAAGGTTTAGCTGAACTTTATAAAAATCCTAAACTTTTTCGTTAGTAATTAAATAAGATGACAGATTTTTCTAAAGCTTATGATTCATTAACTGATGAATCAAATAATTTCATTACTACACAACTCAATCAAAAATCTATATGGAATGCTATTCCTGGATCTTTGAATAAAGTTAGTACGTCAAGTTTAGGATTTGCATGGGGAATAGATTCATCTAAAGTATATTATTGTCAATTACCATGTTCAGGACAATGGAATAATGTTCCTATTAATGAATTACCTTTGGATATTGCAAGTGATGAATCAAATATTTATATTTTAACTTCAAATAATCTATTTATTAAATCTGCAAATAATCAAACGGATTGGTTAATTATAAAGGTACCTTTTAGCACTACTCAAGTTTTCTCTACATCATCATATATTTGGATACAAGATTCTTCTGGCAAAAAAGCAAGATTACCTAAACCTGGAACTACATCTAATTGGTCATTAATTCAAGACACAACTAAAATTTCTTCATCTAATCAAACATCTTTATTTTCTATTAATTCTCAAGGAGAAATTATGAAAACTGATGAATCTTTAAATTCAGGATGGTATACTATTCCTGATTACGAAGGATCTAAATTCTCAAACTTACTTGAATCTTCTAATGCTCTGTATGGTATGTCATCAAATAATCAATTGAATAGATGTTCAGATAATAAATGTGATATTGTTGATACACAAGGTATGAATCCTTCATCATTAAGTATGGAACCTACAACTAAATCTTTATGGATGACAACTACTAATGAAGGTAGTATTGGAAATTTATTTAATAAACAAGATTCATTAGATTATAGTTCAACAATGAAAACTATTAATGATATTGAAGAAAAACGCGATCAAATTAAAAATAATATTGAATTAGAATCTGAAAAAAATAAAAATACTTCTTTTATAATTACAGAATTACGTAAACTTAAAACTTTTTTTGATGAATTTTTTAAAAATAAACCTACCAAAATTCCTAAAAATTTAAAATCACAAGTTATTGAAATTAATTCACAAGTTCAACAATTACAAAATGCTATGCCAATAATTCAAAAAGTTTTATTTTATATTATTATTGCTGTTCTAATATATTTCTTATTTTCATTTCTTGGTTTCTTATGTACTCTTTTAGTTTTTGGTGTATTGGCTTATGGAATTTATGATATTTACTTCTTAGTAAATAAAGTAAATGAGTAATTTGTTACAAGATGAAAGAAATAAACAAATTGAAAATGCTTATTTATTAATGAAAAATGCTACTCCTGATGCTTATGAACAAGCACGTATAAATTATTATACTTTAAAAGAAGGACAAGGATGGATAAGATCTGAAAAAGAACGTATTATTACAAATGAAATTGATCCTTTTTTAAATCAATTATCTACTGAATTTAAAGAATTAAGTTCAGGAACTTATATTGATGATAAACCTAATGAAATTGGTGATGAATCTGAATCAAGATATTTAAAAAAATTATTAATGAAAGAAAAAGATAAAGTTTCAATTCGAAATAGATTATTAGTTTTAGGTGGTTCTAATGATAATAATACATCATGGATACCATTAATTTTAGATATTTTAATAGGTGTTTTAGGTTTATCAATTATATATTTCTTAATTAATGGAAAATTCACGAAATTAGTATCAAGTATTTATCCTATGAATAATAATAACGTAGTATAAAGATGTTTGAATATGTTGTATTAATCTTTATAGTTATTTGTATGTATTCTATAAGTTTATGGGATAGAGGTAGAGAAGATTTCGAATCGGGTAAAACTATGAATGTTGAAGATATTTATGATGATTTTTATGCGAATATTTATATGCCTTTGTGGCATTCATCTAAAGAAACAAATGAATTTGAACAAGTAACTATTCAAGAATTTATGTTAGCTGATAAACCTATAACTACAGTTAAAGTTTTAGATATGTGTTGTGGTGTTGCTCCACATGCATGTTTCTTTAAAGAATTAGGTGTTGAATATTTAGGTGTTGATATATCTTCTGCAATGCTTCAAAAAGCACGTAATAATTGTCCAGGCCAAAAATTCCAAAAAGGTAATATGAAAGATGCTTCCCTATTTTCACCTAAATCATTTTCAGGATGTATGTTACTAGGATTTAGTATTTATGAATTCCCAAATCCTAAAACTTTATCTGATAATGCTTATTTATGGATACAACCTGGTGGTGAATTCCTAGTTCATTTAATTGAACCTGATAAATTTGATCCTATGTTAGATCTTGCTTCACCTTTTGCTGCATTTTCATTACAAAAGTATTCTTATGATAGACAAACTAAATCTCAAATTTATTTTGATGATTTTAAATATTCAGGTGAATTCAAGAAAAAAATGAATGAAGATGATGCTTCATTTGATGAAATATTTACATTTTATAACCCTTTGAATGATGGTACTAAATATAGAGAACAATCACATAAATTAAATATGCCTTCAATGGAAAGAATGATTGATATAATTAAATCTTCAGGATTTAGATTAAAAGAAAAAATCCATTTAGTTTCTGTCGGTAAAGAATATCAATATTTAGTATTATTTACTAAATAACTATTAATATGGATATATTTGATACAAGAACAATCGTAGATTTCCAGAAATTTACATTTTCTGGACATTTACGTACACACGTATATAAAGTTCTTAATGAAAATATTAAATTAGGTCATGCTGATTATTCATGTTATTGGACTTTGGAATTATTAAGTTCAGGATTAATTCATTCTTATTGGAATACTATTTTTTTATCTACAGCTTTAAATATTAATAGATCAGCTCCTAATGCATTTTTATATCTTGTTAGAATGTATGAAAGATTCGCTCCTTATGAAAATCAATATTCTATAATGCAAATTACTGATATACGTAATAATGCAGATGTTAGAAATTTAGTATGTGAAGTTTCTGCTTCTATAGCATTATGTAAAAAATCTAAATTACCTTCATTACCAACAATAAAATCTGAACATGATTTTCAATCATTTATTATACAAGAAAATTTAAAAGCTCCTTCAAATTTATATGCTCGTGAATTAATGAAACATGATGATCCTATGGAATTATATATTCCTATTAATGAACTCATATATTCTTTAAAATCTGAAATTAGAGATTATATTAAAGCTTTATATTGGACTTCATGGATAATTAAATACGCTTCAAAATTCAAAGAAGATAATAAACGTTATCTTACATGCGCATATCGATCAAATGAATATGTGAATGAAGAATTATTAAGATCACATATATGGTTAATATGGTCTGTAATTATGGAAAGTGCAAAAACATCTCCTCAATCAGGAACATTAAATCCATATATTGATGCTCTTTATAAAATGTATTGTTTAAGATTGGCAAAAGGTGATATGAAGAAACGTCTACCATTTTTAATTACTGCTATATTATTTATTTGTGAATCTAACACTTTAGATATACATTATTCTGTTCCTACAAATATTGTTTTAGTTCAAAATATCACTACAAATATACCACAATGGATAAAAGCCATTATAGAAACTAAAAAAACGTTTACTTGAGGTAAGAAACATTTACATAGTTAAAGCTTTCCAACTCATAGGAAATTTTTCTTCAATTAATTCAGATAATACTTTAGCATATTCTTGAATTTCTTTTTGGGCATGTGGATCTAATCTTAATTTACATAATCTTGCATATGCTGCTAATGATGCTGTTTCAATAAATTCAGTATACATTGATTGAGGTAATATTCCACGAGCAACTTCGGGAGCAACATTTAAACTTAATAATTCTTCATATGTACATAAAACTTTATCTTGAATATCTTTAATTTTCAATGCAATTTCCATATTGTTTTCAACATTTGTTAATTTAGATCCTTGTTTTAAATTTGTATCTCTTGCTCGAATATCTTGAGGATTATAACATTCAGGTGGAGTATCAACATATCTTCTCGAAACTTCATTTCTTGCAAATCCTATAGTATGTCTATACCATTCTCTTGCTACATAAATAGGCATTTTAATACGAAATCTTAATTGAGGATGAAAAAATGGAGTAATATGATTATGTTTAGCTAAATATTGAATTAATTTTTCATCTTTGGAATTTAATTCAGTAGATTCTTTATTAAAACTTACTCTTGCAGCATTGACAATAGTTAAATCATTTCCAAATACATCTAATAATTCAATAAAACCTTTATCTAGAATTTCAGGCATTTTATATTTATTTGAAATAAGTTAGTTGTATAAAAACGGATTATTTTTTTATAAGAAATTAGGAATAGTGTAAATTACTAAGTTCGAGCTATTAAAAAGCAAGTTAAAGTAAAATGAGCGAGAAAATCGTGCCGTACACCGAGTTTAACTCGAAGGGGAAGCGCGTGGTGCACTTTACCGACCCGAACGGGAAGGAAGTGTTTGTGTCATACGACCCCAGGACGTGGGGCGACTTGGACGACAAGGCGGCGTACCCCCAGGGGTGGAGCATCTTTAAGAAGGATGGGGAGACCAAGCAGGACGTGATCTTGCGCGTGTGTGGCTCGATGGAGTACCACGCGGAGATCTGTAATGCGTGGTTGCGTGGCGGTGGCGGTGGCCCCGCTTCGCCTCCGCGCGTGCAGAGGGTGCCAGTGGCGCCATGGGCGCCCGCAAAGGCGCCATCGTATGCGCAGAAGGTGCAGTCCAACCCGGAGATGCCGGGCTGGATGGTCGCGGGGAAGAAGTTGGAGAACGACTTCCCGGAGATCGAGGAGACGTACGGGGCGTACAAGCGCGCGGTGGAGACCGCGATTGTGACCAAGAAGGCGGCAGAGGCCGCGGCGCAAGAGGCGTACAAGGCCGCAATTACAAAGGCGGGCGGCGGCAAGAAGAAGCCGCACGTGCCTGTAGGCCTGGGCGACACCGGTAAATTCGGCAGCTTTGCCGACGAGGCGGAGATCTCCGATGAGGAGTAAAAAAGATGATCTCACAGCTAAAGTGACTAAAATAGGGTGGGCCTGCTGAACCAAATCAGGCAGGGCATGGAAGTTTCCGAATATCTTTAAAGCGAGAAAGGAAATTGGGCCATGGCTTTTTTTACACTTTTAGAATTTTCAATAAAAACTCTAAAAGGGTTTTTGCGGACTATATAGGGATTGAACCTATGACCTCCCGGTTAACAGCCAGGCGCTCTAACCGCTGAGCTAATAATCCACGTGAAGGACTAGGCGAGAATCGAACTCGCGACCTTCAGCTTACAAGGCAGATGCTCTACCCCTGAAGCTACTAGTCCTTATTTTATGTAGAGATTATATTCTTTAAATCTAAATCCGATAAAATAACTTCATGTGGTAATTCCAAAAATAAAATTGTACTAAAAAAAGGAGTAGTTCGATTATCCAAAATCATATATCTAGTTTTAGAATTTTCCAGAAGAGTATTTAATAATTTATTAAATAATTTTTTCTTTGAAAGAGTATCTCTAATTTGAATTTTACATTTATCTTCTGACCATCCGCACATATTTGAATCTTCGCATACAGATTTAGATTTTAATTGTCCACAAGGTTTACGTATTTTTGATACAAATTCAATAGGATTAGAATTACTAATAAAATAAATAGTTTTATTAAACCACGAATCTAATAATTCATATAGATCTTTACTTGTAGGATTTAATATTTCTAATTTAGATCTTAATTCAGCATAATCTTCTAATTGTAAATCTTTAGTTAATTGATAAATAATAAATTCAAATATTTCAGAATTATAAGATATTTGTTTATATAATTTTAAATCTTCATTATTCGTTTGAGAAAATGTAAGAGCAGATTCAGATTCTTGCATAATAGTATTTAAAATATCAGTAGGTTCATTCGAATCTTCAGATTTAATAGGTTTAATAGGAATTCTTAATCCGGATTTTAAAAGAATTTCAACAATATTATTATTTGAATCATAAATATTTTCTTGGTATTCGAATCCAGGATGAATAGTTGAAGCAACAACTAAATATAATTTTAATTGATCTAAGTCGGGTAAAGAATCTTTAATTTCAGAATAAGTTGTAAAGGTTCCAAGATCTCTAAATGATTGTTGAATAGGTGTATTTTTAAAAGGTAAAATAATTTCATTAGGAATAGAAAATGCTTGAACTCTACTAAAAGAATCTAGGATAAATGTACGTTCTTTAGGTTCATCCTCGTAAATTTTATCTAAAGCCATAGAAGCTTCTTCTTGATTGGGTATTGTAATATGACAAGCTTTTTCACGTAATTTTTTAAGTTCGTTCAAGGTTTTTTCTTTGAATGGCGATTGAAATATATTTGGACTATATTCAAAATCTCTTTTAACTCTTATAATATGGCATAAACAATCTATATCGGAACCTCTTTGTAAAATAATTAATCCTTTTTTTGCACTTAAAACTTGTTCACTAAAAAATGTACATCCTAATTTCTTTTCATCAATTAAAATTCTATAAAGATCAATTTTATAGAATAAAGCACAATATTCTAATTCTTGTAATTGTGTTAATTTATTATTTTTAAATGCTTCTGAAATGCCAGAAATTAATTTTGATACTTTAATTAATGCTTCTGAATCATTATTAAAAGGTTTAATATTTTGTAATTTTGTTTGAATTAAATCTAAATGTTCTTGACCTTCTATAGTCCATGTGGATAAGAATGAACATTGTAAAATTAATATCGGGTATTCATAAGGATAAGGTATTTTTTCTTTAATTTTAAATAGAAAAGGTAATGTTTCGGAAACTTTTCCAAGCCCAACTCTAAAATATCCTGATAATCCGGAACTTATACGATTTCCAGATTTTAAAATTAATTCATAATTTTCAGGAATAAATAAAGAATTTAGAATGTCTAGTGATATTAAAGCAAATTTCAAAGAATCTAAATTTGTTTTTGTTTCACCTAAAACATAATATTTATTTTCTAAATCATCTTTTTTTAATTTCTTAGTTTCTTTTTTAGATGTGCCAAAACAACAAGGTAGTTCTCTCTCTTGATTTTTAGTTAAGAAATATCCAGGATAAGTTTGTCCTTTTTTTCTTTTAATTACAGAATATTCTCTTGTATCTTGATCTTTACCTAATTTAGCATCTTGGATTTTTCCATTACATTTAGGACAACATAATGAACCTTTAATTTCAATTAATTGTGATTTTTCCAATGGTATTTTATCATACATACACCAATATTCAGGACAAATCATTAATCCATTAGGATCTTCTAATTCAATTTTTTTATTATCTTCTAAATTTAATCTTGGATCATATTCTTTCATAATATCTTTTAATTCCAAATCTGTCATAATAACAGGTTGTCTACCTTGTTCACATTCTTTAGGATAATTAATATCTTTAGGTAATTTAAATGTTTTCGGATCAAATTCTTCTAATCTTTTTCTGAAATAATTATATACTGTTGATTTCTTTGTAGTTTTAGTTTTTACATCTTCTTCAACAATCTCTTCTTCGGGTTCATCATCTTTAGATTCAGGATTTTCAAGATAACCAAACAAATCACCAAATTCATCATCAATATTTAATTCTTTTGTTGTTGTAGTTGAAATTTTAGATTCAACATTTTGAACTTTTTTAGGACATATTTTATCTAATTGTTTAGATGAAGGATTTGATAAAATATAACGTAATAAATTTGTATACTTCAGAGCATTTTTATAATCTAATATATTAGTTACAACAACAGAATTGGCATCCGAAAAATACATTAATGGATAACCACGTTGTTTTCTATGTAATAATTCAGGATTAGTTTCTAATCTTAATTTAATTGATTGTAAGATTTTGGTTGCGTCAATTAATGAAATTTTCAAAATAGTTTGAATTTCTTGAGGTTTTATAAATTCATTATCTTTTAATAAATCAAGTACATGTAATTCCAAAGAAGAAAGATCTTCTAAAACATAATCAGTTCTTAAAAATTTAAATATAGTTTTTTGTTTATCATCTTCTTTAAATATTGAAGATAAACATGATAATCTTTTTGTATCTAATTCATCTAATTTTTCAGAATATTTAGCTTCAAATTTAATTTCTTGTAATGACCATCTACATTCAACAATATCTGATTTTTCTATGAATGGAATTATAGAATCAAAATTTAAGAACCAGTCGTGTAATTTTTCACGTAAAGCACCTAAATTATTTTTATTATTGAATTCGCGATAAGATGCAAAAGTTATATCATCAGCAGAAATACTTATACGATCAAAATGTTTTTGTGATTTACCTTTATATAAAACTAAAACAGGTCTATTACCTTGAGGTTTAGATTTTGTCCACCATGATGTCCACATAGGTATATCTAAAAATGTAACTTTAGTTTTAGGATCTTCTGTATAAAATTTATGTCTTGATACTTCTGAAGTTCCTGTAAAAAATGATATACATGGAACTTTTTCTGATAAACTTAACCCATAAAACATTTGTTCAAATCTTGTTCGTATATGATCTTCCATTTGTGTATCGACTAATTCAAGATACCATTTAGCTTTTAAAATATGCGTTTCTTTAGGAATAGGAACTTCTAAGTTTACAAGATCTTCTAATAATTTAGAATTTCTATCTAATAAACTAATTTCTGAATCACTTAATTTTATTGGAGTTATAGATTTCAATAATGGAAAATACGATAAAGATTGTATATCATTATAAGGTATAAAACCAAATTCATATTTTTCACCTGTGAAATACAAAGAATTAAATAATTTAGAATTTTCAGGTATAGGTTGTTGTGATGCTAATATTCTTGACAAATTTGTAATTTCAAATGGTAAGCAATAAGATTTTAAATCTTCAACACCAAAAATAAAATATTCATAGAAATTTGCAGGTGGATCCCACAAATCTTTTATTTCAGGTGGATAAGACATCCATAAATCTTTATCAAATTCTTCATATTCAATATTTAATGATGGAATTCTATAATTACTTAAATATGAAATAAACATATTTTTTTCTATTGGTTGACCATTCAAAGATAATCTATTAAATAAAGTATCCCAATTTCTCTTATCTTGTTTATAATAATAATTTGTTAATTCACATTTAATTACAATAAATAAACGATCAGGATGAATATTTACTGATTTTGAAATTTGTTGTCTTACAACTTGAATTGTATCATCAACAAAAAATTCTATTGGATACGATTCAGAATTAAGTAAATTTTTAATTTTAGTTTTGATCATCTTATATTTTAAAATGGATTTTTATTTCTTAATTTAATTTCGTTCATAAAAAGAAGAAATGCTTAGACATGGTAATGGTTTAGTTGATTTAGCTAAAAAAGCAGTTTGTACGACATGTAAAATTGAAAAACTGAATACAGAATTTAAATTTTATAAGAACCGAGTTAATCCTGTTACAGGATTATGTCTTTATGCAAATAAGAAATGTAGAGATTGTTCAAAAGATTATATGATACATAAAAAGAAATCTGTAATGCAAATTAAAGAACAAGGTATTTCAAGACCTATACCATCGAAAGAAAATCCGTATAAATGTGATAATTGTTCAAAAGATATTGTTACAACTAAAACTTTACAATTAGATCATTGTCATCTAACTGGAAAATTCAGAGGATGGTTATGTAAAGAATGTAATATTAGTTTAGGTAATTTAGGTGATAGTATTGAAGGTTTATTTAAAACAATTAAATATTTAAATAAAACTCAACAAAAATCTATAGATGAATTACATGATATGTTAGATAAAATTTAATTTATTTTTTTATAAAAACGAAATTTAAAAATATACAAATTTTTTATTAATAATTAATTATTTCTAAGAAAAAATATCATGGAAGAATATGACATGCCAGCTGCTTTTATTATAATTATAATTGTAATGTATTTATTTAATGAATGTGGTAAAACAAACAGAGAAAAATTTGCAAAAATTAATGGGGGAATAAGTTAGTATGATATGAATTGTAAAGAATATATAATTAAATCCAATATAATAAATTCTATAAAAACGAATTTTTAGTTCTTAAATAATTATACCTTTTAAAAAGCGAGACAAAAGATGTCTAAGCGCACGCATGATTGCGGCATTTCAATGTCTAAGTCAGGCATTTGCCTTCAATTTATTTTGTTTCATTTGGGACTTAGTTCCATGGTGTGCGATGGCACGTGTAACTGCAGCCATGACCTAAGTTTGAACGAGTGTGTTGAAAAGTACCGCCAGAATGGCTGGTACAATCTTGGTAATATTATTACTAACGTAATTCGATTTGGCGCTGAGAAGTGGAATTTGACTCCTGAACAGCTCCGTATAGTTTATGGTTTCTTGAATGGACAACTTAAAATGATTTATAAAGCCCAGGGCCTTGCAGCTCAAGGCCTACTAATTAATACGAGCTGGGCAAAGAAATACTTAGTTGACGGCCCCAAACCTGAAGGCGCAAAAGCCCCCAGGATTGAAGTGTTGGAAGTTGCTGTAGTATAAAGACCTTTATAAAAAAGGACTAAAAATTTAAATAAACTTTTTAGTTATTTCATATAATAAGGATAAAAGAAAGTAATTACTAAAATTCCTAAAATAGCAATATCAAACCATCTAACAATTTTTTGATATTTTACAGGTAATTTATCATATTCATCAGTATAAGATTTTGGTTTAAAAGGCATAGATAACCATCCTAATAATGTAGGACCTAATTTATCATTACAATCGTATATAAGATCATACCATGCCATTAGAATATATGCAGATGTAGCTAATAAAAATGCCATAATATATTGATGTTGTATAAATTTAGGATGAGGTAACCAATAAACTACTAAGACAAATAAAGAAAATACTAAACATTTTGGATTTAAGTATAAAGGCGTTCCAAATAATCCTCCACCCATTTAATATATCATATAGGTAATTAAATAAAATCCTAAGAATCCTAGAAAAGATACTAAATCTTTATTTTTATGTTCTAAATATTTGTATAATAAAATAGATGATCCAATCATCGCAGAATCAGCAATAATTGGTTTATAAGAATTTTCTTGTGCATATTCTTTAAATATATCAATAATTTTATTAGTATTTGTTGGTAATTGTAAAATAACAAAATAATATAATGAAAGATCGTGAATAATTTGTATCATAATTGCATATATTACTAATTCAAATGTAGAGACGTTTGGAAATAAATAGAATGTAATATAAATACCCAGAATAATAATCAAACAATCTGAAAAAACTGCTGTAATTCCAAATTCTTTATACCATTTTTGTACTATTGTACCAAATCTACCTGTTTTTGAAATTATTAGAAATAATAAATCAATCCAAATAACAGAAACTATTAAACTTAATTCTTTCATTATTATTTCTCGCCTGAAAATATTGGTGGAGAAGGATCATTCATTGATCCAAATGTTGAAACCACACCACTTTGTGCCATATTTGACATACCTTCTTTTGATTCAGGACCTTTACCTCTAAATAAACCACCAGCTAAAATTACAAAGGCAGCTGTTAAGATTATTGATACTAAAACATCTTTAGTTCCAACAAAACATACAGCAAAAACACATAATCTACGTATAAGAATATTTTCTCTATATTCTTTATCATCACCTGAAAATTCATGAACTATAAATCTACTTCCTACGTTTAAAAGTAATAACATAATACCCGCAAAAAAAGTATTTTGATTTAGAAATCCAGCCACATTATTAACTTGATCTAAAACCATTTATTTAAAAGGCAGAAAAATGTTCAGTTTTGTTAACATTTGATGGCGTTGATGGTTTAGGAACATTTACTTGAGGAGGAGGTTTAGTTACATCTTTACCTTGCATTGCCATTATTTTGCCTAGTGCGCCTTTAATATCAGGTTCAGGTGCTCCTGATGAAGGTTGTTCTTTTTCTTCTTTCTTATCTTCTTTTTTCTTAGGATCTTCAAAATATTCTAGAGTAGGATTAGAACTTAGTAAATAAGCAAGACCTAATAAAAGACATACAACTAGATTAAATCTCGTAGACACGTATACTAATAAAAGTAACATGCCAATATGTCCAAAAGGATTAGCAAATAAGCGTTGTATAAATTGAGGAGGAGGATGAGTAAAAAATGCAACGTATAAGATTATAATTCCAATAATCAAATATTCGGCTTGTGAAAATTTCATTTATTATTAAATACTCATAAATTTTTATATGTTCTAATTAACAAGTTGAATAAATGCAGTTTTCTTCATTAGAAGATGTATGGGGAACATCTTTCCCAAAAAAAAGTCATTCAATGACACATAAAGTTCAACATCCTGAAGATAAACGAGACGCCGAAAAAGAAGCTCGGGTATTTCCAACTCCTCAACATCGCAGTCAACATAGTATACAAAAACACAAGAAAACAATAGATGATTTATCTAAATCTCTTCCTATTTCAGAAAATGACGATGAATCAAATTTTTCCCCTGTGTTAGTCCCATCTACAAATTCCAAATTAAAAGAACATTTTACGTCAACTAAATCCGGATATTCAAATCCTTATTATCCTATGGATACAGGAACAGATTTTCCTTACGCTCCTCCCTCATTTCAAATGGAATCACATGATTTGAAATTAAATCATATATTAAAAATGATTAATGATAATCAATTTGGCAGCGAAACACCTGCAACACAAGATATGCTCTTATATATTTTTACAGGTGTGTTTTTCTTATTTACATTTGATACATTCGTAAATTTAGGTAGAAAATTGAAGTGATGATTCAACTGAATACAAAACTTTCCTCAAACCATATTTAGTTATGCATTTATTAAGAAAACATTCACAATCACAACACGGCTTTGAATTTAGTAGATCGCCTAATGAATTATTACGATATACAATTAATGTAGCTCCACGTAGTAGTGAAATATCTCCTAAAGATTTCACTACTGCGACTTCAGCATGAATAGTATTATCATTATACCCTGAACCTTTTGATCTTGTTCCCATAGAATTATGAGCAGATGCAAGAATTTTATTACCTTTAATAATCAAAGCTTGATGGTAATGATTACAACCTGGCTTTAATTTATTGGTACGCGTATCTAATTCAATAAAATCGCGGTGCCTCCGTCGAAGTGATGCTGCCATTTTTTAAGAATTTCTTATTTAAAAAAATAATTATTCGTTTTTTAAGTTCCAACACCAAAGAACCCCGAATCTGATCTTTCATTTAATCTTGTTTCAATAGATGAATAATCATCAAAAGAATTTTCCAA
>SXGQ01396939.1_pt1 | contig 13571 bp, 8 predicted proteins | sample 3178371 | NCBI WGS metagenome assembly SXGQ01 (sample SAMN11356859, study PRJNA531348) | freshwater metagenome | isolation source: freshwater sample F1-20 | place: China: Fuxian Lake, Yuxi | collected 2017-12-25
CGCGAGCACGGCGCCGCCGTCATGGTCGACGGTGCGCATGCGCCGGGCATGCTGCCGCTTGAACTCGATCGGCTCGGTGCGGATTGGTACACGGGCAACCTGCACAAGTGGGTGTACGCGCCCAAGGGCTGTGCCTTCCTGTACGCCTCGGCGGAACGAGCGCACGAGACCCACCCGGCATCGATCAGCCATCACTACGGCGCGGGCATGGAGCTTGAGTTCGGCTGGCAGGGGACTCGCGATGTCGGGGCATGGATGGCGATCACCGAAGCCATCGACTGGATGAATGCCTTCGGCGAAGGCGCCGTGATGAACCACAACAAGCGTCTGGCCGAGTGGGCGCACCAACGCATGGTGGACTCGGGTTTCTTCGAGCCGATCTCACCGATGGATGGTTCGATGCGCGGCTCGATGGCCGCGTGCAGGCTCGATGCACGATGGAGGGATCGATTCACGACAGTCGAAGCGCTGCAGGCCGCCATCCTCTCGACGGGTGCCGTCGAGGTGCCCTGCATGGACCTGCATGGCGATTGGCTGCTTCGCATCAGCGCCGCGCCGCACAATCGCCCGTGGCAGTACGAACGGCTGATCGACACGATGCGCGCGCTCGATTCGTTGGCCTGACGCCGGGGCGCCGCATCATCGAGCCGACCATCACCTCGGTTCACGCGGAGGATTCGACTCGGCCGCGCGTGCAGCGAGGATGGGCAGGTACGTGTCGTTGTACCACGCCACCCACGCGTTCAAGTCCCAACCGAGGTGGGCCGTGCTCTGGCCCGAGTCGAGCGTGGCGAGCGCCATGAGCGACTGGTGCACGCCGGGGCGATAGGTCGTGGCCACGGCAGCCGCATCGTCGATGGCCATGACCACCCCTTCGTAGATCTGCCCGATCACGGGCTGGAAGCCGGCGGACGAGTTGCCCGTGATTGGCACGAGGTTGGCGACGTAGCTGCGCTGCGGTCCGATCGCGATCCACGCGAGGTCGGCCTGATCCTGCACTGGATCCTGCGCGAACTGCGCGGCGATGAGCAGGGGAATCGCCTTGATCGCGTTGATCTGGCCAGCGAGCAGTCCAGCCTGGTTGACGACCATGTGGTTGGGGCTGCGCAGGGCACCCTCGAGCACCGCGAGCGAGTCGTTCGGGGGCGGCTGTTCGATGCGCTGCGCAGCCTCGTTCCTGACGGCCGCATCACGATCGTGGATCGCGATCCACGTGAGGCCCGCCTGCCCGGACGGACCGAGCGATGCGAGATGCTCGAGCACCTGCATCGTGATTGGGGCGTCGGCTCCACGGCTCGCGTGATAGATCGCCCACTGACCTTCGGGGGTGGTGAACGTGCGCAGCATGCGCAGTCCGTCCTCGCGCAGCGCTGGCTTGGGCGACGAGAGTCGCTGGATCGCCCTGCGGGCCTCAGCATCGCTGACACCCGAGGGACTCGGGACGTCCCGCTCCGTTGCCTTGGCTTGGTGCAGCGTGCTGAACAGGCTCGAACCGGTTCCCGGCACGCACGACGGGACCGGCTTGTTCTGCTCGAGCCGCGGCGGGACCGACGTGCCCGCGGGCGCCGCCACTGGCGGCGGGACCATCATCAAGCCGAGCGCCAATGCCACCATCGTGAGCATGCACGCACCCTACCATCGCCCGTGCCATGAGCGATGCATCGAATCCAGGATCCGGCCAGGAGAGCCTCTACGCCCGACTCGGTCCGGATCCATTCTGGGCCATCGCCCGTGCGTTCTACGCTCGCATCGAAGCGCACCCTCGCCTGCGGCCCATGTTCCCGCAGGAACTCGATGAAGCGATCCGCAACCAGGCGGAGTTCCTGATCCAGTATTTCGGCGGCCCGGCGGCCTACAGCGCCCGCAAGGGGCATCCGCGCCTGCGCATGCGCCACATGCAGTTCCGCATCGGGCTGCAGGAGCGCAACGATTGGGCCGAGGTGATGCGCGCGGCACTCATCGACGCAGCGATTCCCCAGGCGGAACATCCCGCGATGATGGCGTACTTCGAGCACGCCGCGACCTTCCTAATGAACGACGACGGGTGAACGCCGCGGAGCGACGTCGCGCTCAGTCCGTCGTGCCGAGCAGGATGCCCTTGCGGCCCCAGCTCTCGAGCGCGGCCTTGGCGAGTTCGCGGCTGTCGTAGATCCCGACCTGCACCCGGTACATGGTCTTGCCACGGACCGTGACCGTGACCACCTCGGGCACCGGCAGGCCGCGGGCGTCGGTTTCCTTCTCGAGCTCGGCCGCGAGCACATCGGCCTTCTTCTTCGATTCGAACGCACCGGCCTGGAGCGTCCACTGCGCCGACGATCGCTTGGTCGCCGGCGCTTGCGCCTTGCTCGCCGGGTCGGCCTTGACGGCCTGCTTCGAGGCGGCGGGCTTGTTGGTTCCAGCTGCCTTCTGGGCTCCTGATCGTGAGCCGACGCTCGATGCTTGAGCCGAATCGCTCGACGGCTTTGACTTGGCGGGGACCGCCTTCGCCAGGCGCTGCGCCTCGGAGCGCGCGCGAACCTGCTCGCTGCCCGTGAGCATCATGCTGGCACGATGCATCGACTGCGCCGCGGACTCGATGCGGCCGCCGCGCTCCTGGATCGTGGCCAGGGATGCAAGGGCCGTCCCGGCGCTCTCGCGATCCGGTCCGTTGGAAGCCTTCAGCAACCACGACTCGGCGTCGGCGCGCCCCAAGTCCATGGCCGAGAGTCCGGCGACGAGCTGAGCTCGCTGCATGGTCGCAGCGTCGGTCGATGCAGCGGCCTCGGAGGCAAGCGCGAACGCATCGTCCATGTCGCCATCCTCATAGAACTCCCGCGCACGATCGAGCGGCGTGCCGACCTTCTTGGTCGTTTCGCATCCGAGCGCCACGACCATGGGCACGAGCGCGAACGCAACGATGTTGAGGCTCCTCGGCATGCGCCATACTGTACACCTCACGCCATGCAGCTCGGCAACGCCATCCTCCGTCGTCTTGCACTCCGTCCGCTGCGCACGGTCGTCGTCGATGACCAGCGCACGTGGCCGGCGTGGCAGCTCTGGTGGACCGCGTGCCACGTCGCGTCCGCGATCGAGCGCGCGACCACGGCGGATCGCGTGGGCATCATGCTGCCGACCTCCGGGCTCTTCCCGGCCGCCACGCTGGGGGCATGGATGGCCGGCCGCACCTGCGTGCCGCTCAACTACCTGTTCACGCCGCAGGACATGGAGCACGTCTGCCGCGACGCCTCGATCGATTGCTGCGTCACGGTGGGTCCGATGCTTGAGTTCACGAAGGGCCTGCCCGATGGTGTGCGACCGCTGCGGATGGAGGAGTTGCCGGTCAGGTCCATGCCCCGACCGCGATGCTTCACGCCAAGCCGCGGGGATCGCTTGGCGCTCCTGCTCTACACCAGCGGCACGAGCGGCCGCCCCAAGGGCGTGATGCTCCCCGAGGACAACCTCTGGGCCAACGTGCGGCAGGTCCGCGACTGGGCGAGCTTCGGAAGCCATGATGTCGTCCTCGGCGTGCTGCCGCAGTTCCACAGCTTCGGCTTCACGGTCCTCACCATGATGCCCTTGGCCGTCGGCGCCAAGGCGGTCTACACCGCCCGGTTCATGCCCAAGCGCATCGTCGACCTCGCGGCGCGCCATCGGCCAACGGCGCTCGTGGCGATTCCGAGCATGTACAACGCCCTGCGCGTGGTGAAGGATGCGCCGAAGGATGCGTTCTCCTCGCTGCGGTTCGCCGTGAGTGGCGGCGAGCCGTTGCCGCAGTCGGTCAGCGATGGCTTCCACGACGCGTTCGGCGTGCGCATCGCCGAGGGCTACGGACTGACCGAGACGAGCCCGGTCGTGAGCTGGTGCCTTCCTCACGAGTATCGCTGGAAGAGCGTGGGGCGACCGCTCGACGGCGTGCAGTTCCTGATCGCCGATGCGGATGGCCAGCCCGTGCCGCAGGGACACGATGGCGAGATCAGGATCACGGGCCCGAACGTGATGAAGGGCTACTTCAACCTGCCGAAGGAAACGGCCGCGGCCTTCGATGCAGCGGGGTGGTTCCGCACCGGCGACCAGGGGCGGCTCGATCCGGATGGCCATCTCTCGATCACAGGCCGCATCAAGGAGATGCTCATCATCGCCGGCGAGAACGTCTTCCCGCGCGAGATCGAGGAAGTCCTGAACCACGAGCCTTCGATCAAGGAGAGCGCCGTGATCGGGATGACGGATGGCTCCCGCGGCGAGGTGCCGCTTGCCTTCATCGAGATGCACGAGGGCGCGACCTTCGATGAGCATGCCGTGCGCGCGTGGTGTCGCGAACGACTCCCCGGCTACAAGGTCCCGCGCGAGTTCCGCGTGCTCGCGGCCATGCCGCGCAATCCAACCGGCAAGGTCATGCGGCGCGCGCTGTCGGCAGCGACGCCCGGGATCAACGCCTCGGCGTGAGGGTCGCGCTCGGCCGTGCGCTGCGCCTGACGGCCTGCATCACTGGCACGGGCCCCACGCACTCAGCAGTGCGCCAAGGTCTGCACCGTCGATGGTTCCATTGCCGTCGATGTCGCCAGTGGCATCGATGCCCCAACCGCTGAGCAAGAGCCCAAGATCGGCGCCATCGATGGCCCCGTTGCTGTCGAGGTCGGCAGGACACGCACCAGGGCACGGCGGTGCACCGGGAACCGACAGCAGCACGCTCGCGCGACCGAGATTGCCCTGCCGGCCGAGCACGCGCACCAAGACCACCTCATCGCAGTCGACATCGATCGAGAGTTCGGCGTTGGACTGCGGCGGGCAGAGCCCGATGTCGCTGCAGCCTGCAGGTTGCAGCCCGGTGCATCCGCCGCGGTACGCGACAAGCAACGTGTCGAACAGCGTGGTGCTCGAGCAGGTCGAGACGAGCACCGTGGCGGCGCGGTCGAGCGGACCGATCGAACACCACACGTCCTGGCCGGCGATCGTGCCGGTGCCCACGCAGCCCGCGGGGAATGGCAGCCCGCTGGGCGTGGCGGCACCGGTCTCCACGATGAGTGGCGTACCGGGCACCAGCGGCGTGGCACCGGTGCATGCATCGTTCGATGGGGGTGCGATGCCACACGCCTGCACGGCGGCCGCCACGCACCCTGCATCCCATTCCTCATCGCAGCAGTAGGGGTCGACGGCGCAGGTCGCAGCACAGCACGCTGCATCGGAGCAGCCCGGCGACGCATGCGGCGAGAGGCAAGGTTCAGCCGAGCCGCAGGGCACCGCACACACCTGATCGATCTCGACCCGCAGCGAGTACGGGCGGCCAGGGCACGGGTACGACTGCGGCGCCTGCTGCTGCGGGAAGGTGCCCGACGTGCACACCACCCACCACTGACCCGCGGGAATGCAGGCTTGGTCGACCGCTTCGATGCAGCTGAGGACTTGCGCGTGAACCGGCGCCTGGGACAGGGCGCAGCTTCCAGCCGGAACGAGCGCTGCGAAGGTGCCTGCATTGCACGTGAAGCCGAGCGTCACCCGCGCGAGGCCGTCACCATCCGGGTCCGGCACGGTCAGGGACCACACATCGACGTCGACCCTCGTCAGACCGCCGGCAGGCTCGTACGTCAGCCAACCACATGCCTTGCCCCCGGTGAGCGGCTGCGCCTGTGAACCTGGCACCGGCGCAAGGCATGCATCGTTGAGGTAGAGGCCACACTGCTCGTTTTCCGTCACCGAGCCCTGCGGGCACGGCGGTTCGCACTGCGCCGAGCAGGCTGCTGCCGCGTATGACACGCACAACGAGTCCCAGGCTTGCGTGCAGCACGTCGGGTCCTTCGCGCACACGGCGTCGCAACATGCAGCATCGCTGCAGGCAGGGGTGCCGTGGGGCACATCGCAGCCACCGGCATTCGGATCGCCGCAGGTGCCCGGGTCGCCCGGCTCACAGAACGCATTCGCATACACCGCGCAGGTTGCATCCCACTGCACGGAGCAGCAGAACGCATCGAACTGGCAGACGGTGCTGCAGCAGGTGGGGTCATCGCACTTGGAGGTCGGGTGCGGAAGGAAGCAGCTCCCCAGACCTGACGCGCCACAGATCGAGCAGAACGCGTTGGCGATCTGGGCGCAGTCGGCATCCCACGCGACGGTGCAGCAGGTGCTGTCGATGGCACAGGTGCTTGCGCAACACGCAGGATCGTTGCAGCCGGGCGTGCCGTGCGGCACAAGGCAGTCACCCGTCGCCGGGCAGGACTGCGCAAGGACCGAGGATGCGGGCAGCAGGAACGACGCAGCGGCCACGAGGATCGGAAGCAGGTCTTGGCGTGTCATGGCAATGGGTCAGGGGGTCCAGGAGGTCAGCAGGATCCCAAGGTCGGCGCCATCGATGACGCCATCACCATTGAAGTCGCCTGCGCCGTTGGTCCCCCAGCCCGTGAGCAGGATGCCCAGATCTGCACCGTTGACCACGCCGTCACCGTTCAAATCGCCCTGCACGGGCGGCGGGCAGATCGGCCCGGTCTGGGCCAACGTGAGTTGCCCCGTGCCCTGGAACGTGGCGGCGCTGAAGCCACCCACGGCAATCAGGTACGTCTGTCCGCAGACCGCCTGGAACGTGAGGGCACTCGTGAAGCCGCCGCAGCCGGGGCCATCGTCGTTGCAGCCGATCGTGGACGATGCACTGCACGAAGTCATCACCGCCAGGCGCGTGTCATGGTCGGCAGCGTTGCACGTCGACACGGTGCAGGGGCCCGAGCGCTCGGCGCGATACTCGAACCACACGGCGTTCCAAACCTTCGTGTTGCCAGAGGATCCAATCGCGCAGGCACCAGCCAAGTCCAGATCCTGCGTTGCCTCGGCTCGGTCGAACGGCGTGATGCCCAAGCCGATCGATCGGGGATTGGTGCACGAGATGCCGACAGGCCCCTCGCTCACCCTCAGCGTGGCTTGGCCAGCCGAGGTCCCGATGCCACCGACGCGGATCGTCACGGGTGCCCCAGCGGGCAACTCGACGTTGAGGCTCGAGCGCAGCGGCAGGCAGGCCGCTTCGTTCCCGTCGTCGTTGCAGGCGATCAGGATGCCGCCCGCATTCGGGCACGCCGTCCAGGCCTCGATCACCGTGTCGAAGGGAGCCGTGTCGCCGCCGCCGCAGGTGTCGAACGTGTACACGCCGGTCTGCGGCGGGACGAACAGGAAGTAGACGTCGCGACCGAGCGTGATCCCATCGCACGTTGGCACGGCCGTCTCAGCCGAGGCCAGCGCCGTGGAGAAGTCGATGGACTGGCCGAGGATCACCGGCACCGCCGTGGCACACTCGTCACTTCCGCCGAGGGTGCCCCCCGATCCTCCGCAGACCTCGCAGTACGCGCGCGCGTACGAGGCGCAGATCGAGTCCCAAGTGATGGAGCAGCAGAATGCGTCGATGCCACAGACCCGTTCGCAGCACGGATTGTCGGAGCAGAAGGGCTGGCCATCCTCGTGCGCCACGCAGCAGCCAATGGAGCCGGGATCGTCGCAGCTCGGTCGCGTACCGACGAACTGCACGAAGAGCGAGGCCTCGCCAACCGCACCCGCCCATCCACCAACGCGGATGATGTATGGCTCGGCGGCCGTGGTCGCGCCAAGATTGACGTAGAGGCTCGAGGCGAACTGCAGGTCCGAGCCGTTCTGAAAGTTGCACGATTCGCCGTCATCGTTGCAGGCAATCGGCGAACCGCCCACCGTCGGGCAACCCCGCCAGACCTCGATGCCTGTATCGAAGTACGGTCCGTTCTCGCCCTGCTCGCAGGTTGAGATCAGGTAGTCACCCTCGAGCCCAGCCGGCGGCCGGAACAGGAAGAACACATCCTTCGTGAAGGCCTCGCCGCCGTACCCGCAGAACGCCTGCTGCACGTTGGTCGTCGCGAAACGGTTGGAGAAGGGGATGAGCACCGACGGATTGGGCTCGCCCGTGTTGGGCAGGATCACCGGCGTGGCTCCCCCGCAGGTGTCAGTGGCAGGCGGGTTGGCGTCGCACGGCTCTCCGCTGATGCGCAGCACGTACTGGTTCGATGGGCTCGATGCGGTGGGCGGGAAGGGTACGCCGCTGAAGGCATCGGGTGCCACGAACACCTGATAGAAGCCTGGCGCCAAGCACACCTGGCCCGAGGAGGGGCACTCGCCGGTTTCGGCGCTCGACTGCGTGACCATCAGCAGGTTGTTGCAATCGCCTTCGCGCAGGATCGCGGCGAAGCACAGGGCTTCGGAGAAGACGTCGAGCTTGACCTTGGTCGCGGTGGCGATCGAGAGCTCATACCAATCGGTGTCGCGCTGGGCGGCGCCGCCTTGTGGCTGGAACGCCCACGTGCAGCCCAAGATCGAATCGCCCACGACCAATTCCTGGTTGGCCGGGCTGCCGCAGCTGCCGTTGAGCTCCTGCAGGCACTCCTCGGTCTCGGTCTTGTTGTGAGGCGGCAGCGTGCAATCGCTGCTGCAGACCGCGCCACAGAGCGATCGCGCCAGCAGGGCGCAACCCCCATCCCACTCGACCTCGCAGCAGAACGAATCGTTGGTGCAGACCGTGCCGCAGCACGCGGCATCGTCGCACCCCAGACCGGCGTGCGGTTGGCAGCAGTCCCCCGTACCGCACCGGCAGTCCTCACAGATCTCGACGGCCTTGTTGGCGCAGATCGCATCCCACTGCGAGAGGCAGCAGAACGGATCGACCGCGCAGACCGCATCGCAGCAGGTGATGTTGGCACATCCGGCCCCGGTGCCGGCGGTGCAGCAGTCCTGGCTTGAGGTGCCGCAATCGCCCGCGAGACTCGAGTGCCCCGCAAGGAGCGCAGCACCGCCAACGACAACCAGTGCCCGAACGGAAGGAATGATGGACGCGAACGGTGATCGAGGGGATCGCATCGTGGGTACCTGCACGCAGACCTGATCCCCGCCCGGGGACCGAACGGGCCAACTATCGGATCATGCGGGGCAAAGGTCAACCCAAGAGGCAACTTTCGCCCCGAAGCAGCAAAAAAGAAACCCCCCGGCCGCGGGGCCGGGGGGGTCAAGGTCACAGAGCCATCAGGCGGTTGGTCGCCTGATCGCCATTACGGGCAGTTGGTGTCGAAGACCGAGAGGAAGGCACCGAGGTCGGCACCGTCCGTCACGCCGTCACCGTTCATGTCGCCAGCAGCACTCACGCCGAAGGCGGCAAGAAGGGTACCGAGGTCCGCACCGTTGCGGATGCCGTCGCTGTTGAAGTCACCCGGGCACGGCGTGCTGCAGTTCGTCCCGTTGGCCGTGGTCACCGAGAGGGTGCCCGTGCCGAGGGTCGTGGTGGCGCTGTAGCCACCAACCAGGATGTAGTACTCCTGACCGCAGACCGCGTCGAAGGTGAGCAGGCTGGTGAAGCCCGCGCAGCCCGTGCCGTCGTCGTTGCAGGCAACGACCGTGCTCGCGGCGCAGCCGGTCTGGATCGACAGGCGAGTGTCGTGGTTCGCCGTGTTGCAGGTCGACACGGTGTAGGTGCCGCTCTGGGTCGGGGCGAACTTGTGCCACACCACGTTGAAGTTGGTGTCGGTACCGAACTGGCCCATGTCGCAGACGCCGGCGTAATCCAGGTCTTCGGTGGCACCCGCTCGGTTGAACGGAGTGTTGCCGGACTGGATCGCGATGGCCTCGGCGCAGGTCAGACCCGGGGTGCCGCCGCCACCGCCACCGCCGCCATCACTGGTGATCGACAGCGTGCCGGTGCCGAAACCACCCGCGGCGTAGGCACCGAGGCGGATCAGGACCGTCTGTCCCGCAGTCGCAGGGAACGTCACCAAGCTGGTGAAGTTCGCACATCCTGGGCCGTCATCGTTGCAGGCGATGAGGTTGCCCGCGCAGCCATCGAGCACATCGATGCGGGTGTCAAGCGTCGTCAGGCCACAGGTGCTGGCCGTGAAGTTGCCTGCCGCCGGAGCGGTGAAGGCGAACCAGACGTCGTTGTAGAAGGTCGCACCGAACGCGCCGCAGGACGCATCCGTGGGGTTGTTGCCGTCGGTGGTTGCACCGTTCGTGTCGAAGGCGATGTCACCGAGACCGACCGACTGCGCGTTTGCGCAGTTGTCGTTCGCCGGCGGGTCGCCGCCACCACCGCCGCCGCCGCAGTTGGCGCAGTTGGCAATGGCCGCATTCGCGCAGAGCTGGTCCCACTCCGTGTCGCAGCAGAAGGCGTCACCGGCGCACACCAGCGTGCAGCATTCGACGTCGATGCAGCCCGGGCCGGTGCCCGCGACGCAGCAATCGCCACCAGTGCCGCAGCCACCACCGCCGCCACCGCCACCGCCGCCGTTGCAGTCACCCTGCACGGCGCAGTCACCACCATCGAAGCCGAACTGCTCGCAGTTCAGGCAGATGGCGACGCCGCCGAAGGTGTAGGTGCCGTCATCGCAGTAGCCGTCAGCCACCCAGGTCTCGGGTGCGCAGTTGCCGTTGCAGTCCTCGATCTGTCCCGCCGGGCAAGCGCCCGCCGAAGCAGCGATGACCAGTTCGGTCGCGCCTGCAGCACCGTTCCAGCCGCCGACCAAGATCGTGTAGGTCACGCCAGCGGTGCCTTCAAACACGAGGCTCGAGGCAAACGCAGCGCAGCCAGCGCCGTCGTCGTTGCACGCGATCTGCGTGCCGCCCGCATCGGGGCAACCGTTAAACACTTCGATGCCAGTGTCGAACGGAGCCGAGCCGCTGCAGGTTTCCAGCGACCAGAAGCCCGTGGTGGCCGGCGTGAAGGTGAAGAAGACTTCCTTGGTGAACGGTGCGCCGTTGAAGCCGCAGCTGGGGACGCCCCAGTCGGTGTTGGCGAACGTGTTGTCGAAGGGATTCGAGCCCTCGACCGCGACCGCTGCGTTGGCGCAGGTGTCGTTGGCCGGCGGGGTCGCATCGCACGCCACGCCACCGATCTTCAGGGTGTAGTCGTTCGGGATCGCGCCGCCGCAGGGGAAGCTCTCGAACACGCTCGGCAGGGCCACGACGTAATACGTGCCCGGGGTCACGCAGACCGAGGTGGTGCCAGGGCAGGCTCCAGTGGTCGCACTGCCCACGATGCCACCGCACGCCGAGTCAACGACGGCCGCGAAGCAGGGGATGTTGGAGTAGATCTCGAGGCTGATCTCGGTCGCCTCGGTCACGGTGAGCTCGTACCAGTCGGTATCGCGCGTGCCGCCGCTGGCCCAGAAGGTGCCGCCGATTTCGGCGCCAAGGGTGGCGGGGTCGTAGGCGCCGCCATTGCAGCCGCCGTTGAGGTCTTCGCCGCAGGTCGCTTCCGACTCAGTGCTCGTTCCCGCCGGGATCGTGCAGTCGGTCGTGCCGCAGTCGCCGCCGTCGTTGCCGTACTGCTCGCAGTTCAGGAAGATGGCGTTGCCGTTCCAGGTGTAGGTGCCGTCATCGCAGTAGCCGTCGCCGACCCAGGTCTCGGGGCAGCAGTTGCCGTTGCAGTCGGCGATTTCGCCGGCCGGACATTGGGCCATGGCGGTGCTCGCCGAGGCCAGCAGGGTCGCCGTGGTGGCGAGCATGCCGAAAGTGAAGCGCTTCATCGTTCTGGTCTCCTCAGAATTCAGGTTGAACCGACTGGAACCGATCGAAACAGGTGTGCACACCGTGTCGCCCCCGCACGACGGGAACGGAGCCGCCACCGCATGGTGGAACGGATGCCCGACCATAACTCAACTTTGGCACGATCCAAACGCGAACCCTGAATGGGTGTGAGAATCGATCGGCCACCATGCCACGTCGAATCGGCTAGCCTTCCGCGCCTCTGAACCCAAACCAAGGAACTCCGCATGCTTTCAAAGGCTCCTGAATTCACCCTCCCCGAAGCCCCCGGCAAGACGGTTTCCAGCGACTTCGCGTCGCAGGCCGGCCCGACCGTCATCCTGTTCTTCCCGCTCGCCTTCAGCGGGGTGTGCACCAATGCCTGCGCCGCCTTCCGCGACCACTGGTCTGACTGGCAGGGGTTGGGCGCCCGGGTGATCGGCATCTCCATCGACAGCCCTTTCGCCGTCGCAAAGTGGCGCGAACTCGAGCGCATGCCGTTCCCAGTCCTGTCAGACTTCAACAAGGAGACGTGCCAGGCCTACGGTGCGTTCCATGACGACTTGATGGGCCTGAAGGGCGTCGCCAAGCGGGCTGCGTTCGTCGTCCGCAAGGACGGCTCGGTCGCCTACCAGTGGGTGAGCGACAACCCGGGCGTGCAGGTTGACTTTGATGCGATCAAGGCCGAGGTGGAGAACTGCCGCTGAGATCTTGCTCACCCTCGACGATCACGCCCACCCACGGGCGCGGTTCGGCCAGCGCACTCCTGAACCCAAACGCAACCGGCTGAAACTCGCCGAACCAACGCCCGTGGTCGCGGGTCAGAAGCCCTGACCTTCGACCACGGTGTAGTTGCACGAGCCCACGGGCGAGTCGCCGACGCTGACGCCCTTGATGACCGCGTTGAGGGTCGGTGCGAAGATCAGATGCAGCGTCTGGTCGCCGGATGAACTCACGTTCGGCAGATCCTCAAGCTTGGTGATCGGCTTGGTGGCGTCAAGGCGGACGCGAACCTTGTCCTTCTGCTGCCAGAAGAACCCGATCGGCTGGAACGTGCGGCCGTTGGCATCGACCAGCACGAGGGGCTTGTCCTTGAACTGGCGCTTCAGCTCGTGCAGGTCGACCGCGGCCTTGCCGCGCGTGACGTTGAGGCGGATGATGGCCGTGCCATCGGGCGCAAAGAACCCCTTGATGGCTCCGCTCTTGGCGGCGGTGGAGAAACCACCCTTGGGGAATTCATAGTCGCCCTGCTTCAGGAAGTTGGACTTCTTGCCCTCAAACGCGACGAACGTACCGATGTTGTTGAGGTTCAGCTGGAGCGGGCTGATCGAGTTCACGTTGTCGATGCCCTCGGCGCCTTCGGGAACCTCGCGCGCGCTGGAGAAGTCGATCGGAGCCGAGGAGGCGGCCGATCCACCTTCGACCTCGAGGACCGAAGCCATGGACTTGCCCTGCGGCTCCGGCAAACGAAGGCGCAGCCCCTTCAGGAAGACGTAGTCCGGGACCTGGCCTGCGAAGACGGCAGCCGGGAAGACCAAGACAACCTTGGCGGTCTGCGTTCCGGGGGCGCTCGTCACGTAGTTCGCCGTGTCATCGAACGGGAAGAGCTCGCGACCCGCCTGGGCGCCATCTTGGGTCCACTGAAGCGGGAACGCCACGGCGCGGTTCTTGGTCGACAGCAGGCGGGCCTGCGCGCCCGTCATGATGAACTGCTCCCCGCCGTCATAGGTGGTCGCATCAAACGTGACGCCAACCGCGTAGGCACCGGGCTGGCCATCCGCCGCGCTGTACTTGTCATCGAACCAGAAACCATCGAGCGTGATGCCGGATGGCGCCACTGCGGTCCGGCCAACGCCTGCGCTCCAGGTATCGCGATGCAGGCCGAAGGCCACGTCGGTCAGGCTGGGTTGAAGCTTGGCGAGTCCAAGCGCGCTGAACGGGCGGAAGGCGCCCATGCCGCCCCGTCCACCGAGCGTGTTGTAGACCGTTTCCGTGACCTTCATGGGGTCGGGGAGCGGTGCCATCGTGTTCATGCGATTGGGCTGCGCACTGTTCGCTTGATTGCGGACGAACCCGCGGAAGCCAAG
>SXGQ01458632.1_pt1 | contig 13568 bp, 12 predicted proteins | sample 3178371 | NCBI WGS metagenome assembly SXGQ01 (sample SAMN11356859, study PRJNA531348) | freshwater metagenome | isolation source: freshwater sample F1-20 | place: China: Fuxian Lake, Yuxi | collected 2017-12-25
AATATATATAATGGTCAAAAAGAAGTATTTAGGCATAGTATCACTAGTTGTCGTCGTTATTATTATATTTCTTATTTTTAACTTTTTTATAAACTCTAATAGTGTGCGAGACCGGTTATCTGAAAAAACAGCCAAAGCGCTAGTTTTATCGTGCATGGATTTTAGGTTTGTAAATGATACGGCTTATTTTTTGAATAAAAGCCATAAAGATAGTTATAACAAATTTTCACTGGCGGGTGCAAGTTTAGGATATAACCAAGATAAGTTCAAAGAGTGGGGTGTTACATTTGATAAACACATTGAATTGTCAAAACAGTTACACGATATTGATGAAATTGTTGTAGTAGACCACATGGATTGTGGTGCATATAGAATTTTATATGACAGCCCAAATATGTCGAAAGAGGAGGAGTATCAACTCCATCGAAAAAATTTAAATAAGTTTAAAGACTTAATACATAAGAAACACCCGTCTCTTAAGGTAACCATGCTTTTGGCGAACCTCGATGGTTCGATAACATCTATATAAGTATACTAAAAATACTAAAAATAAAAGAGTGAAAAAAATGTATAATCATATTCATCACGAAATATGATTATAAAAATGCATAATATTCATACCCTAACATCGTGGCGAATGCATTTGTTCTTTAAGCCTGTTTGATATATATTATAAGCGAATATACTTAAAGCCGCCGCCCACGAAAAAGCCGGAATTCTATAAAATACAAAAGATCCCCCAAAAAGTGGGCAAGAAAATGTCGAAAAAGGGTGAAAACAAGAACCCCCATTTTTGGGACATAAATTGAATATCGGTCGCGGCGAGTATTCGAAACATCCCCGAAAATCTGCCATCCCTGTTTTTGCGAAAAGAGGTTCCCCAGTATTCGACCCATCTTTTGCAAAAAATACGCGTTCCGCCCTATTCGCAGCATAATGCAGTCATTCTATAATAAAATAAAAAAGTAAACAAATGATAAAAGGTACCCCGCGAAAATGGGCAGGGCGGACGCCGAAGAAGTGATGATGTATAAAAATTTCAAATCTCTGACGCGTTTTTCAAAAAAGGACATTTTTAAAATGTCCATTTTCGAAAAGTGGGGGTAGAGATATAAAAAAAACATCGACTTCGTCACTCAGACCATAATGGTCTAAATCACTTTTTTAAGTTGAAAATTTTGTTACGATAATTTTTTCAAGAATTTAATATCTTATAATAAAAGGATTTAGGAACTTTTTTTGTATACTAATTATATAATAAGATTATTTTAAGATTATTTTAAGATTATGCCCAAAACAGACATTGACTACACGAATACGATTATTTATAAAATAACTTGTAAAAACCCCACGGTTACAGATGTGTATGTTGGACATACGACTAACTTTGTTCAAAGAAAACATGCTCATAAGCAGAGCTGTACAAATACTAAGTCACGTAACTATAAATGTAAACTATATGACGTGATAAGAAATAACAATGGGTGGGATAATTGGAACATGGAAATAGTTAATTTTTTTAATTGTAAAGATAACTATGAAGCTAGACAGAAGGAACAGGAATATTTTATTTTACTTAATGCGACGCTTAACAGCGTTGAACCATTACCATTACCATTACCAAAACCAAAACCAAATAATGTTACTATGGATATTAAGGAGTGTGAAGAAAAAAAAATATATTACTGTGAATACTGCGATATATATTGTTATACCAATGATTTATTAAATAAACACAATGATACGAAAAAACATAATGCAATAGTTTCGGGACAAAAACCACGATCAGAAGTAAATCATAATAAAAATGTAGTATGTTTTTCTTGCGAACCTTGTGGTTTCAAATGTTACAAAGAATATAATTATAAAGCACACCTTGAGACACCCAAACACGCAAAGTTTACAAAAGTTTACAGAAGTTTACAAAAAACTGCCGTTACCGACCCTACTAATATCATCAAATGCAAGTGTTCAAAAACATACACAACGCGTATGGGGCTTTGGAAGCATAAACAAAAGTGTCCGATTGCGAATGATAAAACAAATGATAAAACAAATGATATAATATTGTCAGAGTTAAAAGATTTTCATAATATGGACAAGGATGGTGTTATTCTAAAATTATTAAAGGACAATGAAGAGATTCGTGAAATTTTAAAGGATATATTACCGAAGATAGGTAACAATACTATCATAAATAATAATAATACAACAAATAATAATAATAATAATATGACGAACAATTTCAATTTGAATGTATTTCTGAACGAGCAGTGCAAAGATGCTTTGAATATATCCGAGTTTGTGGATTCACTTAAGATAACGTTTGAGGATTTATTATATTCGAAGAAGAATGGATTAGTGGAGGGTATTAGTAATGTGATGATACGAGGGTTGAAAGAGTTGGATATTTATAAGAGACCGATACATTGTACAGACAGGAAGAGGGAGACGATGTATATAAAGGACCATGAAAAGTGGGAGAAGGATGAGACGCATGAGATAATGAGAAATACGATAGAGAAGATAGCGGATAAGGAGAGAACAGCTTTGCAAATATGGACAGAGGAGAATCCTGATTGGATAGAGACGGAGCGCAAGCAGCTGGAGTATTTAACAATGTTGAGGAATGTATCTGAGCCGATAGAAGATGACGCGAAGAATGGTAGGAAGATAATAAGGGCGGTGAGTCGCGAGGTCATTGTAGACAAGAAGGAGTTGGAGATGTGAGAAGACATGAGAGACTACAGAAGCGTGAGATTCATCGAAATTCAAACGACATAAATATAAATACATATATGATTCTATCGCGAAATAACATGATAAAATCATAAAATCATAAAATCATAGATTGCCCACACTGTCTCTCTAATCAGGTGTGGAACTAAAGCAAGCAAACTTGTGAAACCATTTTTTCTTGGGTTTTACAATAACAATATTGCCTTCGCTAACGCTACTGTCTCCGGTGCTGCCTATAAAATTCACCATTATTTTTATAATATGTCTCCGCAAGTCGTCATGGACACTTGTTCGCATCATAATCCCTTTTTTTTTAACATGGTATACTATATCATTTTCCATTTCAATAATAAAATTGCAGTCTTTTACATCTCCGAGCACGCGGTATTTACGTATTTTGCCACTACAAATAACGCGTTCTTTCGTATCGACTCCGACCCTTATACTATGGTCGACGATATCAATCAAAAGGTCATTTGATATAATGATATCTATAATCGGAATATAAAAAGGCAGAACAATAGGGTGTCGTTCTTCCTCATCGTTTAGTAAACGACTTGTTTCATTGCCATTGCCATTTCGATTACTATTGATAATATTCTCGCTTGTGTATGGATAAAAGTAATTCCCCAATTTTGAATTATCATTTGAATTTCGATGAATCTCACGCGTCTGTAACATCTCATGATTATCCAATCTCTTTATCGCCGTGTTATCTGTGGTGTCGGTGGGTCCCGCGCCGCCTGTAAATTTCGTATAGTCTGTATGTGGCGTAGAAGCCAAACTCGTATAGTTCTTCATACAACTATATAATATGTAAGAATACTTTCTTTTCCTTAATCCATTTAATCAATAGTTTTATATTTCTATTTCCTATTTTCCTATTTTTGTTTCTATTTTCCGCGAATAGAAAATTGAAATGAAATAAAACCATAGTATTGAAAGCATGCGACAAAAAAAAGAAAGTATCAACATGAACGGAAACATCAACACCAGCAATACCACTACCGGAAACACCAGCGCCAAGACCCAAAAAACCCAAGAAGAATACAACAAGAGCATCTTTGCCACCGAACGAACCGAGCACGGATTTCGCCATTTTCAGGACCTCGAGTACCAGATCGCGTTCGAACACCGCGAGACAAAATACAGACTGGCGTATATACTGAAGGAAGCCTACGACAAACAAGAATTCCTTCGCAAGATGCGTGCCGACATGAAGCGCGAATACCTGACACACAAGAAACAAGTGAAGAAGCTCGAACAAGACCAAGCGGTTGTCTTTCGCAATGCGGAGATGAAGCTGCAGGAATACTACACAAGCACAACGAGCATCCACCATGATTCGGTGCGCAAGTTCGCCACCGCTTCTCCTACACATATCGCGACGATACACCTTCCGTTCGGCAACATTCTTCACACGAATGAAATTCCCTTGAGCGAAGTGGATATGCGCGACCAGTTCAGGCAACTTCGCGAATTTCACGTCAAACTGCGTTACGACAAGGAGGGTGAACTGCGCGAGGCGGAACGTCAACAATGCGAAGAAGAAGAACGAGAGCGACGCTTCGAAGAACTAGCGCAAACACAAAGGCAGCGGAGATTGAGTTCCTGGATTGCGGAACTTCCGCCCCATAAGCGTTGGTCGTACTACCTCACGAACGACGAGGAAGAAATCATTGACGCGGCTGAAATAGCCGAGGCGGAGTACGAAGAGGCGTGCAGCGAAGGCAACAAAGAATGGATGGAGTCCTGCAGAGCGAAGATGGAGCGCGGCGCTGGCATCCGCAAGATGAAAATCTGGGAAGTCATGACGCCCGAAGAGCGCGAGGTCGACTTGAGAGAGTGCAAACGACGCATACAGGAATACGGAGCAGACACCCGCTACACGACCATGCACGCAGAGGAAATGGAAACCGAGGAACAAAAGGCGGAAAGGGAAGAACATGAAATGCGGTGCCAAATGCTTTTCGACGAGAAAGAGTTCAAACGGATGCTCGAGGATGACGGTCTTGTCGTGCCACAGCTCAACGATGCGAAAATCCAGGAGTCGAAAGCATTCGTAACATGTGGTAGCAGCGCGAAGAGCAAACCGTCCGCCTCCGCCTCCGCCTCCGCCAAAAAATCAACCAGGGCTCGCATCAACAAGCAACAGAAGAAGAAATATGTCCCCCTCGACATCCACGCAGTGGGAAACACCAAGGTCAGCAAGGATGACGTGGTCGTAATCGACATGCCAAAGAAGACTCTGCAGGGAGAGTCGCGCGAAGACGTGAAGCGCTACAATCGGAAATGGAACAAGAAGAATGCTGTGGCAAAACAGTCGAGTGCACGCGGAACCGGAATTCCTAACCTCTATGTTCCCAACAAGTGGGACTGCAACAGCTACAGCGATGACGAGTAAAGGGAACAACAGGTGAGGCAAGGTAAGATAATATCAGGTAAGATAATGTCAGGTAAGTGTGTGTGTGTACTAACACTTTTTTTTGCGAAGAAAGACAAACGAATGAAAATAGTTAAATCATTCTAAATAGATATAAACCTAAAAAATAATATATGTAAATAATAAAGAGCGACAGCGTAGTGTGAAACACGACATAATGGTTATCGAGGATTTTACGAATTACAATATATATGAGAACCGTGCAAGTAAGTTTAGCGACGGAATAATGTATCATAAAATGCAAGAGAAACAGCAAGAGACACCAAATCCTAGTGAGGGTGGAAGTGCCGGTGGAAGTGCCAGTGGAGGGAATAGTGAGAGATTTTTTTATGCGACTTATAATCCGCAAACACATTATTCGTCAAATCGGTCGTATTATGCGGAAGGGATAAGTGTAAGTAAGTATGAGAATAATCATAGCGAAGGGTCTTTCGCACATATCGTAAATCGTGTACGAAGGTTGTTTTGTTGTGGGTGATGTGCACCTGATATATTGTTGTTTTGTGTGTAAAACTACTTAGAAACAACAATATATATTTTATTTAGACACTATGCGCTAAAATCCGCCCGACCCATTACCATGCAGACCCCCAGCCTCCTCCACCGAGAGCGGCATTTGCAGCCATTGGTTCGGCGTATTGTTCAGGTACAAAACCGTCCATGTTGCTGCCGCCGTTGCCTCCGCCGTTGTACCCACCGCCGCCGCCACCTCCCATAGGTAATGCTTGTTGCGGGAGCATTGGTCCTGCTGTTGGGATATGTATAGAAGGTGGTGCTTGTTGACTCATATTAGTCGCCATACCTTCAACACGTGGACCTGCACCTGCATTTCCCTTGTTATTGCCATTATTTTTGTTATTCTTGTTGGGCTGTTTTTTGTCGCGGAATATTTCATCGGTTGCAAAGTTGAATGGGCGAACTTCTCCTCCGAATTTTCGAATGAGGGCGTCATCGATAAAGAAGAATTTATCAAAACGTTCCAACATGACTAGTGTTCGTTTCTTAAAACCTGTTTCGGTGATGAGCATAAAGAGAACAAAGATTACGACAATTGTTGTTAAGTTGATAGTTTCATAATATTTTCCACTATATGTGGGGATGTAGTTGATTATTCTATCGATAAAGAAAATACCGATAATCATAAATATCAACTCAATTACGGTTACTGTAAAGATGTATAGGGAGGAATCACTCTCTTCTAAAGAAGGGAAGTATTTTTTAGTGAAGTATATAAATAATACAACTGGAACAATGGATAGAAGCGTGTACTGAACAATATTCATTAAATCTTCTTGTTTAAATTTAGATAGTTTGAAGACATAAGTGAAGAATCCTTGATTTGTAATAGGTTTTATACTATCGTCGTCCATTTTATATATGAATTATATTAAGAAATTAAATAAATGAAAATGAAACAATTAAAATAATCGACTAAAGATATTTAAATGTATTGTTGATAATAGTAAGTATTAGAATATAATTCTTATAATTCTTTGAATGTTGAAAAATCTTGCTAAATATAATATGAAATGTAAATATAATAATAATAATTATGGTAAATCTATTGAATCGCGCGAAGAACATGAAGAGTATCAGTATTTAAACCTTATTCATGATATTTTAGAGAATGGCGAAATGGAGAAAGGACGTAACGGAGTTACTAAATCCGTATTTGGTGCTTCGATGGTATTTTCTTTACGTGACGGCAAAATTCCAATACTGACAACAAAACGTACAGCATGGAAGACATGTTTTAAGGAACTACTATGGTTTATTCGCGGAGATACAAGTAACGAAAAACTGCAAGAACAAAAAGTACATATATGGGATGGGAATGCATCACGCGAGTTTCTAGATAGTAGGGGTCTATATTACAATAAGGAAGGCGACCTCGGTCCGGTATACGGGCACCAGTGGAGGCATTTCAATGCGCCGTATATGGGGTGCGATGCTGACTATAGTGGGAAGGGTGTAGACCAGCTGCGGCAAATCATAGACGTGTTGAAGAATCCCGACCCTGTTGCTAGGGCGAGTAGGAGGCTTGTATTAAGTGCATGGAATCCGTGTCAGCTGGATGAAATGGCGCTACCACCGTGTCATGTATTGATGCAGTTCAATGTATCAGGCGGTAATAAGTTATCGTGTGCATTATATCAGAGAAGCGGTGATGTCGGATTGGGAGTGCCGTTTAACATAGCGAGTTATTCGGCGTTGACGCACATCATTGCGAAACATACGGGATTAGAAGCGGATGAGTTCGTCTATCATTTAGGGAATGCACATATCTATAAGGAGCATATAGAGGCGCTGAGAGGACAACTAAGTAGGAAGCCGTATGAGTTTGCGAGGATAGAGATAGTTGAGACGAATGAGAACCGTGAGAAAATCGAAAATTACCGAATCGAAGATATTAATTTGGTAGAATATAAAAGTCACGAAATGATAGCGATGAAAATGATTGCCTGATGATTGCCGCGGGTATACGTTTATATGTGTATTTTAGGAATAAATTAATTTTTATTTTGCTATATTTTAACAAAATAAAAATAAAACAAATAACAATAAAACAAAATAACAATAAAATAACATAAATGATTGCGTATAAAAAGGTTTAAAAATACTATTACTAAGAAATATATAAGATTACCAAATAGAATGAGTAATAGCGCGTCAATATCAGCAGCAAAGAAGCGACGAGGAGGTGGTCCTCCGCCCATGGGAGGTGGTTTGGGTCCGGGTCAGGGACAGCCAATGGGAATGCCGCCTGGTTTGCCTCCCGGCTTGCCTCCCAATTTCCGCCAACTTCCTCCCCATATTCAGCAACAGTTATTTATGCAGTTACAGCAAAGGGCTGCGGCTGCCGCTGCTGCTGCAAAAGCTGCGCCTCCAATGCAAGCCCCGGGTCCAATGTCTATGCCTCCAGCGCCGGTAGATACGAGAGTACCTACACATGTTTCGATTCCTGGCGCAGGTCCTGGTGCAGGTGCAGGTCCATATACTGTAAATAGTGTTATACATAATAGAGCAATGGCGGAAGTGAATGGTGTTCACATTCGCGATTTACCCGTTAGTGCAGCGGGCTTACCGTGTTTGCCCTCAGGTGCAGCATTACCTCCAAATGTATTATTTAAGTTGCATCACGATGAGTTGTTACATATGGATGCTGTGCTTAACGAGCATTCAAATAAAATACAACTGTTATCGAATCGTATAGACAATGGTGCCAGCGGCGGTACCAGTGCATACATAGGATCATACAGCGGCAACGACACTAGTAGTAGAAACACCACAGATTATGATAGTCTTGTAAATAATACCTCATTTATAACGAAGTTGCTTGATAATATATTGACGAATACAAATTTGTCTGATATCATTAATCAAATTGAGCCTCTTCAGAAGGAGAATGAGTCGCTACGTGCTTTATTGAATTCTCAACAGACTACTTTAAATGAGTTATCCGGACTTGTAATGAAGCTTCTTTCGAGTGGATTGCCTTCACATAACAACCACAGCAACAATACAGAATATGATAGTTATGATAATACTAATACACACATGAATGTATCGGAAAGTATCTATAACCCAAACACTGTATATCATGCTAACAATATAGATGATGGATGTACTTTGACAGTTACAGAACTGCATGGTGTTCCGGAAGGAGAGGAAAATGCAGAGGGAGGCAACAAGGGATATGAGGGATATGAGGAACAGGAGGAACAAGAGGAACAAGAGGAACACGAGGAACACGAGGAACACGAGGAACAGGAGTAATACGTGAGATAAATCAAAATTCGAGTAAAAAGAATAATATGGAATAATATAAAAAACCGGAATTTTATATTATTATAAAAACGAATGAGTATAAATTGATAAATATTAGTATAAAAATAAATTAGTAAAAATAAATATATTCATTCAACCGATGAAAGAAGTTATAGCTATAATAGTATTTTGTTTTGTATTATTTATTTATTTACATGTATGTTTTCACTTGAAGAAGGTGGATGATTTAGAGATATACGAGATGGCTGACCCATCGAAAGAAAAGCTAGAGGAGATATGCGATTTAAGGCAACCGGTAGTGACATTTTTTACAAATGAGAAGTTGATGACGAACTGTAATTTCAACAGTATTAAAGCAAATTACGGAGGATTCGATATTAAAATAAGGAACACGAAAGAGTACGACGACGAGACGGAGTTGTACGTTCCTTTAGCAATAAGTGAATCCGCCGAGTTATTCAAAAAAGACAAAGAGGCGCAATATATAAGTGAAAATAACTACGACTTTTTAGAAGAGTCAGGTGTTATTAACTACTACAAAAACAACGATATTTTTCTGAGACCGTCCATGGTGTCATCATGTTCGTATGATATAATGTTTGCATCATTGAATGCAGAAACACCGCTTCGATATGATATGAATTATCGTAATTACATGTTGGTCACAAACGGCAAGGTAATAATAAGATTATTTGCTCCAAAGGCGACAAAGTATTTATATTCAGTGAATGACTATGAGAATTTCGAGTTTATATCACCGGTGAATCCGTGGAGTGTGCAGGACAAATATCAAAAAGATTTTGATAAACTGCGCAGCATAGATGTCACACTGGTACCGGGGCAAATGGTAAACATACCAGCGTATTGGTGGTATAGTATAAAGTTTGTAAAGTCGAATACATCAGTGTGTGTTTTCAAGTATAAGACGTATATGAGTGCTTTATCGATAAGCAACCATTTAATAATGAGAATGTTACAGAGGCAAAATACGAAACACGTAATAGCGAAGCGGATGGTGTCAGGGGAGGCGAATAATGCAAAAGAAGAAACTGAACCGCAGAATACGGATAATTTTCCATCTATTGTGGTAGAAGGCGGAGTTACACCAACCGAAAATAAAAATACAAATATCAAGACAGAGGATGTTGCGGTTAGGGAGGCGACACAGATTGAAGAGAATTCTCAAGTAGCGTAACAAAATTGGAAAGATTGATATCGGATTTATTGGAGAGTACGAGTATGAATGGTTCTCTAAAATGGATAGGTATACGATGTAAGAAGTACGCATTGACGTAGTAGTCTTTGGTAAAGTAGTTTCTAGGATAGTCGCTATAATAGCCGTACGATTCTTTAAAAATAATAATAGTAGAAAATATAAGCGCTATTGACCATAAGTCGTATTGTTTTTTATTTTTAACCCAGGCATAACAGTCACTTTTAGTAGAAGAACAGTTAGTTGTTTCGGGGCAACAGTAAGGTTGTGTCCCGCCGGTACCGTTTGATAATCTATGTAGTCCGGATAATCCGAAGTCTATAATGTAAGGTGTATTGGTTGATAGTTCGATTAATATATTATCGGGTTTTATATCACCATGAACTATATTATGGGAGTGCATAAAGAGTATAGATTTGGAGATGGTAATACACATTTGAATATAATATTTAACACTAAAACATCGATTACTCAACATGTGTATCCATTTGCGAAGAGATAGTGTATTTTTTATGCGTGGTTGTATACTGAAGTGCATATGTTTTACAGGTATTTTACTGCCGTCTTTACTGCCGTCTTTACTGCCGTCTTTATTATTTTTAACAATACGAACAAAGTACGGTAAGACGATGTTATGCGGAGAAATAACTCCTTTACCAAGATGCGACATAAGTTCTAATTCAGGTACGAAAACATCACATTCGTCGTCGATTTTAATGACAAAATTATTTGTTTCAAATACACCATATCGTATAGTGATGTCAGATAAATCGCCTGGATATCTTTTTATTAGATAAAGCTGAGCGAGATAAGCGGGGTTTTTACATAAAACATTGTTGATAATCCGTTCAAATTCGTTAAAAACGTCGGGCGTTAGTATGTCTTGTAAATGGGAATATTTTCGTTGTCTATCATAATAGTCATACACTTTTTGTATAATTTTTTTATCCTTTTTGTTATTGACAAGAGAGTGTTCCACTTGGATGTCGTCAATCATGTTGTCAATCAATGACGAAATAATGTTGTCTGTATATTTAGAGTAGTCTATACTGTGTGTAAAAAAATGATAGTTCGCCGCATTGTGTATCGTAGTTACTGTTTTTGTCGTTGTCGTTGTAATTGTAGTCACTGTATCTGTCGTCGTTGTCGTTGTTGTAATAGCGGGTATAGTATCAAGTTGCATATTTATTTTTGTATTATTGATACTATTATTATCGGATATGGTATTATTTGGTGTCGTATATATAGGGTGTGTATTATTATTATTATTGTTAATAGGATTGTTAATAGTATCATTATGAATTGAAGCAGTAGATGGTTTTTTCATTAATTTATTTTTAAAAATATCGATTTTATTTTTAAAAAAAGATGTAACTTTTTGGAGGCACATATCAATATCGTTTTGCATGACTAGATTGATGGCAGAAAAAGGTACAGATATATAGATGATAGTTTACTTGTATTTATACGTGTAAATATATTTATATAGTTGTGCTAAATATAATAAGGTATATTACCCACACCCCCGCCAAAAGTGGATTCTTCGCAGAATTCTATATATAGGAAACCGTCTTCATCTACTTCATTTTTGTATATCGTACCGATGGGTGTTGTAATAGGAAAAATTTTATTATTAATAAAGAAGAATAGTGCGGTGGATGATTCAAGTTTAATTTTATCGCGTAAAATTTTTATGAACTGCCCCATCGTGAGTTCATAGGGTACAAGGTATTTCACTTTATGTGAGGCTGCGATATATGACTGATAACCTGCAGATGAAGGTGACATTTCAACGATGACGGGTATACGGTCAGGATAACTCACGGTCATTTTGTGCGACTTTTGTTTTCGTTCTTCAAGAGATGTTATTTTTTTATAATTGGGGGTAGTCAATGGCATAGGATTTGTATAGTGTGTATATATTTTGTATATATTTTGTATATATTTTGTATATATATGTATTTTGTATTTATATTATATTATTGGAGTGACATAATATAATATTGGAGTGACATAATATAATATTTTATTGTTAAATATTTCTAAAAAAATTAAGCGGACGACTTGTCAATCGTAAATACGATATCATCGTATCGATTTTTGTTTTTTCTTAAGTCGTAAGGTTTTACAAACTTTTTCAAATGTTGCGGAACTTCTCTATACAAAATGGGTATCCAGTCGATAGACTGAACATCCTCTATAATTAGTATACCATCGTCGGTCATAACTTTTGAGTATAATCTTATGAACGTTTTCATGCTTTCTAGAGTATGCGGACCATCATCCAACATGAAGTCAAATTTTAAATTTTTTTTCAAAATATTTTCATTGAAAAATCTTTCATCATATGCGTTAGTGCTGGTAAACAGAACGACTCTTTTATCATTTACAAGTTCATCCAAGACGCGCTCTTTGGGAATAATATCTAATGCGTAAATTGTTGCATTTGCGAAATAATCTTTCCATAGTTTTATACTACCTCCATTTTTTACTCTATAATCGCCGATACCTATTTCTAGTATATTTTTTGCAGTATCTTTTTTGGTAGATAATAATTTTTCATATAATTCTAAATAAGAATGATCGGTATTTTTATCTGTTTCGGCGTTATCTACTAAATGAATTAGACTCATTGTATGTATATTATAATTGGATATAGTATGATATAATATATTATAATATGTAAACATAACGCAAATTAAAAATTTATAGAATCTTGTGATAAAAATATTTTATGAAACGATTTACTATGTATTTCATTTATTTTTCCTAGTTTACAATTTAAATAACATCCTAGTATTCTTTCAAATGCACAGGAGTGTTCTTTTGTATTTGAATGTAAGTCAAATATTTTATCTTGAAACATATTATCTATAAATAAATTATTACAGCAAAAACAGTTCCATAAAATAATGGGGTCATTATTCCATTTTTTCATTTGTATAGATTCTAATAAATGATTAATTAACATTAAACCTTTATCGCTCCAACATAAGTTATTGCGTATTAGCTCAAACGCTGTAGCATTTGGTATAGGCGCATCCAGTGACGATAAGTCAAGTTTATTATTTAAAAAAATAGTTCCTTGTATAAAAATATATTTATCGGAGCGGTAATGTTGCAAGGCGAGTTTATATGCGCCTATTTCAAACCTATGAAGTTGTGAAGTATTGGACAATATAATAATATTTAACGATTTTGCTATTTCAAACCATTTATTATTTAATGAGTTATTGTCGACAGCAATAATTGTTTCATTTGTATAAATACATCTTAATTGTTTTAAACATTTTATTAATTCATTATAGTTTTTATTGTCATTATTTATATATACAGCCACTACAATAATGAGATTATTTATATAAACGGGGGTATTATTTTCCA